>ERZ773260.4008-NODE-4008-length-13007-cov-2.888666_pt1 | contig 13007 bp, 10 predicted proteins | sample MGYA00511387_ERZ773260 | MGnify/ENA primary metagenome ERZ773260 (study PRJEB29015, sample SAMEA2737745) | human gut metagenome | biome: human gut; feature: human-associated habitat; material: faeces | place: China | collected 2012 ... | reverse complement strand
CGAGGCGGAGAATTTATTCTGGTATCTGGCTACGAATACGGTGTCAATGACACTGAGTTGCTCGAGCTGTTGGACGAGGCGGAGATGAACAACCTGTCAGGAATCTTAGTGGAGGGAGGTATTAACTTCAAAAAAATCAGCCAGCGGGTGATCGACTACGCTGATAAGCTGAGTGTCCCTTTGTTCTTTGCACCTCGAGTGGTGAGTTTTCTGGATATTTGTCGGGAAATGACCAATATTATTCTGGAAGCAACTATGTACGAACGCTACACCTCCTCACTGCTGAAAAAACTAGTTGAAAGTGAATCTATCAGCCGCAAAGGAACACTGTTGCTGGTTAAAGAAGCAAACGTCCCTATCAATGCCCTCTATCAGGTCATACTTTTTACTGCAGCCCCTGGACAAGCCAACAAGACGGCTATATCTTCCCCAACCTTTGACAACCTAGTTCACGAGATCTTTAACTCCGTCCAAAAAGCCTGCAGTACAGTATTTCATAATGCGAACCTGAAAACCATTGTCTACCTCGGCGCTAGTTCCCTGGCCTATCTGATTTATGGAAAGAAACAGGACGACTTAATCGAAATCCTTCAACACATGAAGGAGATTCGAACCCAGCATGCTCAAACACAGAGGAACTGCCGTATCCTTCTTTCTTCTAGTTCCATCGTCAACGATTGCACTGAAATCTCTCGGGCCTACCAACAGTCCATGTACACTTCGTCCCTGATGTGTGGCGGTATAGTTTCCGAAACATTTTATTCTTTTGATGATCTTGGGAGTTATCAGCTTCCATTTTATATCGACGACAAAAATGTCCTCTTTGACTTCAGAGACCGATATTTAAAAAAACTCATTGATAATAAGCAGTTGCTGGACACATTGCGCACTTACTTCGCCTTTAGTGGTAACATGATGCGCACCGCCGAGGCGCTCTTTATTCACCGCAATACTCTTTCCTACCGTCTAGAACGTATCGAGGCTCTCACCGAAAAAAATCTTTCCGACCCATCCGTCTACCAAGATTTTCTTAATGCCCTGATGCTGATGGATATTTATCCATACTGATCATATCTGCCTCTTTTGTTCTCCAGGATATGAGTCCGCTGTAATATAGAATCGAAAAATTGCGCTAGTCCTTATTGTGGTTGTATCTTCGTAAAGGCCGTTCTTCGCATTATATATAGATAAAAGACACAGACCTGACCGCCACATAAAATACCTATTTTATTGAAAGAGCCATCTTCCCTGAGAACAGCGCAGATGGCTCTTTCAATGTGGTCCAAACAGTATCTTGTTGTCTATATGAGAAGTATTCCTATCAGCAACCTCTTTTGTTTTACTTACTACCATACGGAAATTCTTCCAGAAAAATTATTAGTATCAGATACTTAATTCAGTAGTGATTGTCTCTGCATAGTCAAAGTTATTTTTCCATTCCTTAGACTGCAAAAATCCTTTGAAATCAGGGGTTTTAAGCTATCGTTCTATAAATCTGCATCCTTACCAACATATGGATGTGATCTGGACATACTTCCGCTTCTATAATCTCAACTTGTTTCCACTCGCATAACCTTCTCAATATTTCCTCGATTTCTTGCTTCTTTTCCTGATAAAATAGCTTCCTATGATACTTGGGGGCAAACACTATGTGATATTTACAGTTCCACCTTGTAGGTGATAAACTACTGCTGTCATTCATTTTGGATGACCTCCCTTTGCTTCTTTGGTGCAGTTGCCACACCGCACTTCAAGTATAGCAAAGGGAGTTTTTATTGCATACTCTCCGCTAAAGCTTTTACGGAACTCCCCGGCATAGCCGGGGGTTTTCGGAATACAATAAGGCGTGACAGATTTTCTGCCACGCCTTTTGCAATTCCTCTCAAAACAAATCACTGTGCGTTCCAGTCCGCATCAGATATAAAAGGTCTTTGCCCTTGGTCCGATAAACAAGCAGCTAGTCAGAAGCAATGTGGCATTCTCTAGTCTCCCGATAGAGCATAATCCTTGTTCTTCTCTGGAAGCGGCTCCCGCCTTGCGAGCTTATTAACAATTTCATCCAGAAACTCAAAGTTCCATCCGCGCCTTGCAGCCAGCTATATTGGCAATCGGGCAAAAGGTGATGCCGATTCTCAGCGAACTCGGGCTTGACCTTTCAACGGCGGTAGGAATGTTCCTGCGGCAAACCATTCGGCATAAGGGCATTCCATTCAATGTTACCCTGAATGTTCCGAATGCGGAAACCCAGGAAGCCTTGCGGGAGTTCCAAGATATGAGAGAACCCCTCGAATTATATAAGCGGTATAGTAACTTCGGGGATGCGCTGAAGGAGGTCGTTGAGGATGCTTGAGGTAAGTATTTCATCCCATAGGGCATAGAATGCGTAGGTCCCCCGGTCCATCCTCCCCTGCCCCTCCGGTATAACCTCAAAGTCGAGGTAAAGCTGCTCCATGGAGTGCATGAGCGGATGCCCACACGGGACCGTAAAACTCCCCCCCACCCTTCATCATCATATTTTAGAAGCCCTTTACTCCGGTGTATGGGTGTCTCATCGAAAGGAAGTAAAGAGGCCATGAACAAACATCTCGACAAAGCGATCCTTCAACATCGGAAAAGCAGATGCGCTCATTCGCCCTTGTGCTTCCCGCACCTACATCTTTTTGGTATATCGTCAAAGTCTGGTTATTACCGCCCCAATACTCCTCACAATTAATTCCACCCTCCCCCAACCTCCATCTAGACAGGGCCCCAAAATATATAGGCTATCCCTAGGAGTAAAGTTTCTATACGGTGATGTGTTATCATAGACTGTGGTGAGCATTAATTCTTCCATATTATATTTGGAAACTCCAGCGGCCAATGTAGCCTCTTGGATGGAGAATACAAGTCCTTGGTCGATGGTTGAGATCATATCTCCGCAATTCAGCATGATGTAAAATCCAAGTATGAGCGCCTTCAACTTTTCTATTCAAGATTTTAAATTTAGAGAAAAAGGTCCTGTAAAACCGGACCCCTGAGCAATTAAAAATTGAAATGGCGGTCAGCCGAACATTAATTCCGTATGCAATCAGTTTAGATAAGCGGTTACCGAGGCGTAGTAGAGACCCAGAAACTTATTAGCAGAGGTCATCATGAGGAACAAAGCTCTACGCAGAGCAGTGGAACCGCACTTAGAGATGCCTCACAGCTGTGAATGTCTCCATTTAGCCGGATTGACCAGGAGGGGCATCAATACCTGCAAAGGGCTTTCTTAGAGGGTAGAACCGACGACGCACCTCACCAATATCAAACACGAGTTGCAGATTCAGCACAGAACCAACGACGAAGATTTCCATAACTACCGGATATTCGAGCAAAAAAGCGGTCAGAGACTGCATCTCCTGTTTGAGCACGGCCAACGGCCTTAAGTTGCACAATTGCCTGTTGTATCAAGAGCATGGTCGTCCTATTTCGTATTTCAGAGTATAACGTCAATATAACCTTATGCTTTGGAATGAAGCGCCAGTGCCTTCTCCTAACTGAAATAGCACCCATATTTTCTGTATCACTTCATATATTTGGCAGAAAAAATTTTCAGGGACAATGCTGAAATGCACTGCGCAATGTCAGAAGGCCGAGAGAAAATCAACCCTTTTCTCACTTCCGGCAGTACGAGGAGAACTATTGAACAAGCGTTTGACCTCCAGGAATGCAGTATCCTTCTTGTCTGTTTTGGCTCGTCTCAAACTATTGTTCCCATGCACTCATTAACTGCGGAGACGTAAAGCCCTGCATTATGGAACAGCGAAGCCACTGGTGCATGGGCAATTGCTCGCAGATTCCATGACCACACGGGTTTTGCCGTTCAGACTTTTGAGCAAGTTTTCAAACTCGCTCAGTTCACTGGAGATGTGCTATACTTCAGAGGGCGAGATCACCAACTCTCTGAAAGGTCGCATGACGGCGATCATACTTTTTTCTTGGAAAACATCAATGCCAACGCAGTTCATTCTCCAATTCCTCCAATACCGAGAATCCGCAACCGGAATCCATCTTTTCTTGTTGCCGATTCAATCTATTATGTGATGCCAACTCCCCGATATCCGGTGGTTTAACCTACTTAAACCGAATGCCACAACAAGATGATGGCTAACAGTCTTTCGCACAGACATAGATGTCCAAGGAGGCCGTAGTCAGCCAGTTACTCCTTAAGCACAAGACACAAAGAAAGCCGGACCGGTTGCCCGAATTTTCTGTCCAAATTTATTGTAATATGAGGTCGGCATATTTTTGCACCGGCCTCCTTTTTACATCAATCAATTGTACTTTATATCCGCCTCGTCCGGAAAATCTACCACATCTTGGTTTGTGTTTAGGTGCTCCAGGAATGCCGCTACATATCTTGCCTGGTCCTTGTTCCGAATGGCCTCCAGCATGGCTCCATGCCGTACGCTGAACCGGGCATTCATCACAGGCTTGGTATAGGACTGAAGATTTTCAATCCGATACTTGATGATATGCCAAGTATCCATCAGAAGTGCACTGCCGCTGAGGGTAAACAGACGCTCATGGAACAGTACATCACTCCGGATGGACTCATATAGATCCTGCCGGTCATAGGCCTCGTCCGCGCTGGCGAACAGCTCCTCATAATACTGGATGTCTTGGTCGGTCAGCTTTGGGAAGCTCTTTTCTGCCGCCATCACTTCCAGGTGACGGCGCAGAAAATATACATCCTCCAAGTACTGCTTGGTGATAATTGTCACATAGGTTCCTTTATAGGGAAACACCGTCAGCAGGCCCTGATTAGCCAGTCGGGCAAAAGCCTCCCGCACGGGGGTAATACTGACGTTCAGCTCCTTGGAAGTTTTTGCCTCCACCAGACGGCTCCCTGCGGGAAACTCATGAGTCAAAATGGACTGCCGCACAGAATTATAGACAAAATCACTGGTGCTCCGCACGATGGTATTTCTCGCTATGGTTAAATTTGTTGCCATAATCCACCTCAACAGTCCGGTTGGTATAAATTTCTTTCTGCTTGTATTATAATATGTTTTCCATTTTATTGCAAGAGGAATACCGCCGCCAACCTCAGTCTTTCACCAATTTTCGAAGCTTTTCACCGTCCTGGAACCAGAATCGCCGCAGTGCGGCCATTTCATCATTGAGGCAGAAATCCTTGACTCCTAAAGACTTGTAGTACTCTGCCGCCTCGGGTGAGGTGATTTCGCAGCGTGGGCGCACACCGTGGCGTAAGGCGCAGGCAATCATCTCCCGTTCAGCTGCTTTACATTCCTCGGGACGATCCGTACGGTCAAAGCCCTGATTCATCCCCCAGTCTCCGGAGCCGAACTGCACCATATCCACCCCGGGAATGGAGCAGATTTCCTCCAGATTTTCCATGGCGGCCACCTTTTCGATCATAAAGCAGCGCACCACCTGCTTTACCCGCTGGGCATGGGTCATGGGGGGGACGTGGGACTGGCCGCCAATAAAACGCCGCATGGGATAGCCGTACAGTCCCTTGCAGTCCGGCGTAGCAGGCGTGGTCAGACGGATGCTCTCCCGAACCTGCTCGGGTGTCTCGTGGTCGGTAAACATGATGGCCTGAAAGCCTGCCGCCATGGCTTTCTGGGCCACGTAGCCCCGGTTCTGAAAGTCCACTTTAATGAGAGTGGCCATATTGTAGAGCTCTGCAGCCCGACAGATATTTTCCAGGTCCACCTGGCTGAAGGGCGCGTACTCCGCCGCAAATTCGATGTAGTCAAAGTTTTCACTGTTTCCAATGGTCTCGGTAATAAAGGGATTGGTGCTCCAGATTCGGGTGGCCACCGTGGGCTCGCCGGACTCCAGCTTCTTTCGCAGCAGATTTTCCCGGATCATTCGGACTCTCTCCTTTCTAAATGTCCCCTCCTCCGTGCATACGGGATGAGGGGACTGGTGTGTGTTACTTCAGTTTTGCCGCCACCTGACGGATCAGCTCTTCGCTGGGCGCCTTCTGATCCAGCTTGGAAGTCTCTACAACCAGAGGATACAGAGGTACGTTGTACTCCTTGGCGATGTCCTGGAAGCGCTTGGTGAAGCTGGAGTGACAGCCGGACAGACCCAGAATCAGGTCATAGGGCTTCACCGCAACATGGTAGTTGTGCTCCTCCATGGCAGGAATCAAATTCTTGTCCAGGAAGTCCAGCAGCCCGTACAGGTCAATTTCCTTCAGCCAGCCCAGACGCTGGAAGGTGGCAACTAGCAACTCGGTGGCGCAGTTTCCGGCGCTGCGAGCCATGCCCAGAAGACCGGTGTCAAATACCGTAGCGCCTGCCTCGGCGGCAGCAATGGCGTTGGCAACGGACAAGCCCAGGTTGTTGTGGCCGTGGAAGGCCACGGGGATATCCACCGCCTTTGTTAACGCCTTGGTGTATTCGGTGACCTGATGGGGCATCATGGTGCCGGCAGAGTCCATGATGGTGATCTCATCCAAGCCGCAGTCTGCCAGCATTTTGGCTTCCTCTGCCAGCTGCTCAGGGAAAAGAACGTAAGCCTTCATCATGGAATAACGGCATTTCAGGCCTGCCGCCTTGACCCGGCGGACACCATCACAGGCGCCTGCTCCGTCGCTGGCATTAGCTCCAATGCGCAAAAACTTCAGGCCGTACTTGACCGCCAGATCCATGTTGGCCTGGGTAGCGTTTTTATAGCCCATGAACATACCGATTTCGGCCTTGGGAAGATAGGGCTGAATCAGCTCCAGATACTCCACATCGGTGCAGGGCGCAATGGATTTATCTGCCTCATAGGCGCCCAATCCGAGGCAGTTGCCCATCTCAATGGTAGTAATTCCAGCTGAAATCATACCCTCGATCATCATTTTGGTCAGACGGGCGTCAAAGCCCTTGCCAACTACATTTGCCCCGTCGCGCAGGGTGCAATCCATTACCATCATAATTAAACACTCCTTATTGTTCCGGCCACACTACAGGCCATGTGGGTTTCTGTCCGTTGAACACTTCAATGAGACCTCTAGCTACATCTTTAGACATGTGATCCATAGAATCATACGTGGCACCTGCACAGTGTGGTGTCATAATCACATTGTCCATGCTATGAAGCGGATTGTCGCCCCGGGCGGGTTCCGAATCACTCACATCCAGGCCCGCTCCGGCCAGTTGTCCCTCCTGCAGGGCCTGAATTAGCGCCTGCTCATCTACGACTGCCCCTCTGGAGGTGTTAATGAGGTAAGCGGTAGGCTTCATCCAAGCAAACTGCTGGGCACCAACCGATTTGATCGTTTCCTTGGTGGCAGGGGTATGTATGCTGATAAAGTCCGCCTGCTCATACACTTCCCGGATGTCATGCACCACCAGTACACCATCCTCCCGCTTTCCCTGGGGGAGGAAGGGATCATAGGCCACAACCGACATGCCAAAGCCGCCCGTGGCGATGGAGGCCACCCGGGAGCCAATATTTCCAAAGCCAATCAGGCCCAGCACCTTGCCGGTGACTTCATTACCCAGCATCCGGTCCTTAACGCCATAATCCTCGCTGCGGTAGCAGGCGGATTTATAGTTGATCTGTTTGGCACAGGCGAGCATCAGGGTGATGGCATGCTCGGCCACGGACAGGCTGTTAGCGTGAGGAGTGTTCACCACCACAATCCCGTGGGTACGGCAGTAGTCCAGATCAATGCTGTCCACTCCAACTCCGTGCTTCCCAATCACCTTCAGTTGGGGGTTGGCCGACAATACATCGGCATCCAGTCTGGCTACCCGCATGATGACTCCATCGCAGTCCTTCAAATCTGCGATCAAATCCTCCTTGCGGATACTGCTTGTTTGTTTGATCTGAAGACCATGTTCCTGTAAAAGATTAAGACCTGATTCTGCCACCACTTCCGGCACTAAGATTTGATGTTTCATATGCAAACAATTCCTCCCCGCCGTCAGTCGTCGCTGTTGGCATCTGCACCCGTCGAAGCCACATCAGGCTTATTCATCTTTTTCGACAATGCATTCATCAGTACAGGCGCAAACACAGCCAAAATAATCATGGCCAGGAGCACCACACAGATGGGCCGACTCAAGTAGTACACCAACAGATTGGTATCCTTGGACATAATGATCGAGCGGAGCAAGCCTTGCTCTGCCATATCGCCCAGGATCAGGCCCAGTACAACAGGAGCAGTGGGGAAGTCAAACTTCCGCATATAGTAGCCTACAAAGCCAAAGGCCAGCATAACACAGCAGTCCACAAAGCTGATGTTAATGGCATAGGCACCCACCACGGACAGCACCACAATAACAGGTGCCAGAATTGCATAGGGAACTTTAACCACATTGACAACATACCGAGAGGCAAGCATACCCACAAGGCCCATGGCAATATTGGCAATGATAAAGCCAATAATAATGGAGTAAGTAATATCTGCCTGATCGGTAAACAGGGCAGAGCCGGGAGTCAGTCCATGGATCATCAGACCGCCCAGCAGAACGGCAGCGGCGGAGCTACCCGGAATACCCAGGGTGATCAAAGGAATTAGTGCACCGCCTGTTACTGCGTTGTTTGCAGTCTCAGAGGCACAAATACCCTCAATAGAACCGTTTCCAAATTCTTCCTTATGCTTAGAGAAGCGTTTCGCCTCGTTATAGCCCACCCAGGAGCCGATGTCGCCGCCGGCACCAGGGAGAATACCCACAATCAGGCCCAGCAACGCAGAGCGGAAGAAATTGGGGATCAGCATCACCATTTCCTGAGCGCTGGGCAGAAATCGTCCTTTTAGTTCTGCCGTTTCCAATACTTTGTTTTCCTTGGCGCCTATGTTCTCTGCCTGAATCATTACCTGGGACAGGGAGAACAAGCCAATCAGAGCAGGTACAGTCTGGATACCGCTTTGCAAAGCGGTAATACCGTAATCAAAACGGGGGGTTCCATAGACAACATCATAGCCTACCAATGCCAGACACAGGCCAAGCACACCGGAAATAATGCCTTTCAGCAAATTGTTGGCTGACAGTGTACCAATAATAGACAGGCCGAAGATGGCAAGGAGAAAATACTCCGGAGCGTTGAACCGCAGAGAGAATCGGGCCAAGGGCGGAGAGATGAGCAGCAGCATAACACCGCTGATGGTACCGCCGATCATGGAGCCTACAGTGGACATACCGATGGCTCGCAGGCCCTCGCCGCGCAGGGTCAGCTTGTAGCCGTCCATAGCGGTTGCGGCAGACGCAGGAGTGCCGGGCGTGTGCAGCAGAATGGCGGTGATAGATCCTCCATAAATGGCAGAGGTGTAGATGGCGGTGAGCATGACGAGTGCTGGCACAGGTTCCATGGTATAGGTCACAGGAATTAAAATGGCAATACCCATGGTTGCCCCCAGGCCAGGCAAAGCGCCAATGACAATGCCGCCTACCACGCCAACAAATAAGGCCATCAGGGTTTGCAGCGTAAACAGATGTGTCAATACTTCAGCTATCATAGTTCAACCTCCTCCCCTCTCACATGGGGAAATATACGTTGAGCAGCTGCACAAACAGCAGGTAGACAAACAGCTCCAGTCCTACCACAGTAAGCAGCATGCGCAAAATCTTTCTCTCCCCAAAAATCCACATAATTAAAGGAATAAAAATTGCGGTAGCGACAAAAAAGTTGATAAAATCAAATAAAATCAAATAAATTACCGTGGCTCCAAACACAAACAAGGGATGGGTCACTACACTCCAGCGAATGGATTTATTGCTCTGTCCGTACCGCTTATCGTACCGTTCCGGATTAAACGTATAGTAAAGACCCTGAATCAGCAAAGCTGCCGAAAGGACCAGCAGCACTGTCAAAATAATTCTGGGATACTGGGCCGCATTCTGATTTAACGTGCTGCACTGCTGCAGGAAAAAGGCAGAAAACAGCACCAAACCAAGTCCAAGCCACACTTCACGCACAATGGCACAGCGTTTCTTCATCACTTGACCTCCTCTCGCCCCCCAGGGCTTTCCCGAAAAATGCACTTATGTAGCAACTATGTTCCCAAAAGACAGGGACGGCGCGCCTTCATATGTACCCCGAAAGCGGAGGCGCGCCGTGTCCATTTTCATGCCATACCTACAAAGAAGACTTGTCTGGAATCAGGTGGTCTCCCAGCCCATAATGTCGGACATACCAATCAGAGTCTGCTCCTGCTCCTTAATGAGGGCAGTATAGTCATCAGCAGCAATGTAATCGGTCTTCAAACCCAGCTTTTCCATCTCGGCAATGTACTCCGGGTTATTGATGGCGTTTTCAAAAGCAGTATCCAGGATCTCCAGGATGGCAGGATCCGTGCCGTCCTTAACAGCATAACCGCGCTGGCTGGAGTTCACAATGCTAGTGTCACACAGGCCGAGGGAATCGAAAGTGGGAACACCGAAAAGCAGTTCATTCTCTTCCTCGGCAAAGACACACAGAACAATCAGCTCACCGTCATTGGCCAGGGTCATAACCTCGCCAACGTTGGCAGCAGTAGCATCAATGTGTCCACCCTGAATGGCGGCATTGTTGTCCGCCCAGCCGGAGCTGGCCACCTGAACCAGGTTGGTGCCCAGAGCGTCGTTCAACATACACATCAGGATATGGTCATCCGTTCCGTTGCCGGTGGTACCGAAGGTAACCTCGTGGGTTTTAGCGTACTCAAAGAATTCCTCTGCGGTGGTGTAGCGGGTCTCATCCTTATTGATAGCGATCACGCAGTCATCGGTAACTGCGTTGGCAATCAGCTGGAAGTCATCCAGAGTGTACTCGCGGCCATAGGAGGGATCCAGATAGCCGGGCAACAGGGTGGGCCAGTTTACCAAAGAGATCATCATACCATCCGCATCCGCATGAAGCATCTGCTCCCAGCCAACCCATCCGCTGCCGCCGGTGGGGTTAATCACGGTGATGGTAGTGTCCAATTCCTTCTCCAAGTAGGGCACCAGTAGACGCACACCATTGTCACTGCCGCCGCCGGCCGACCAGGGACAAATCATGGTAATGGTCTTCCCGTTGGGATAAGACACTTCGCCGCCGCCAGCGGTACTGCCTGCATTACCGCTGGAGTTGCTTTCCTTGCCGCATGCGGTCAGGGAAAGGGCCATTGCAAGTGCAAGTGCTAATGCTACAATCCTTTTCATAATAATTCTCCTTCTCTGATCATATTTGAGGTGTTTTCTACACCAAGGGGTACAGGTTTAAATAGAAGGCTTCACACCATATGTGCGCCCCAACTCCACCAACTCGTCATATACCACATCAGAAAGCTGGATGCCGTTTTTCAATGCAATCTCTTTCCGGCCAAGCTCTACCTCACCGGGCAGGAAAATCTGATCCACACCAGGATTTTTGGGCAATGCCTTAATGTCCGCCTCCATTTTTTCCAACCGGTCTTTGAAGGTTTCCAAGTCGGTAAACTTGCTGATGTCAGCGGCAAAGAAAATGTGCCCCACATTTTGAGGATTGACAAAATCGTTCCACATATTGCCTAGATAGGGACCGAATTGAGCGCCGCTTAACAATCCGCACAGGATATCCATAAAGAGCGACAAGCCGTAGCCCTTGGGGCCACCGATGGGGAGGACGGTTCCTTTCATGCCCCGATTCGGGTCGGTGGTGGGACGGCCGTCGGCAGTGATGGCCCAGCCCTCGGGAATGCTCTTGCCTAGCTTGGCCGCCAAAATTACCTTTCCCATGGCCACTACACTGGGGGCCATATCTAAGAGCACAGGATCTCCGTGCCGTGGCGCGGCAATTGCCAGCGGGTTTGTTCCCACATAAGCTTTGTAGCTGCCCCAGGGGGCGATATTGGGAGGAGCATTGGTGCCGCAGACACCAATCATGCCCTGTTCAGCAGCCATTCTGGCATAGTAGCCTGCCATGCCGAAGTGATTGGAGTGATTAACGGCAATAAAGCAGCAACCGCTCTCCCGTGCCTTTTCCATACACCGTTCCATCGCCTTCACACCGGTGACCATTCCCATGGAGTTGCAGGCATTCCACTGTACGGTGGCCGCATATTCCTGCTCGACCTGGTGGCTCCACCTTGGATTGACCACACCTTCTTTCAGGCGCTTTAAATAAATGCTGGTCCGGCTCACACCGTGGGAGAGGACGCCGTATAGCTCTGCCTCAACCAAGTGATCAGCAATCAGTTCAGCTTCATCCTCTGGCACATTCTGTGTCTGCATCAGCTTGTTGCAGTACGCTGTCAATGCCTGCCAATCCACCACATGTCCGCTCATCTTTCATATACCTCCTACGTTGCGCCCGTGCGTCCTCTTTTCCTCCCAATGAGCGATCTTCAAACACCATTGGACACAGGAATTTAGTCGCTCCGTTGTATAATGCATGATGCATTGTATGTTAATTATGACACTGCTAACCTCTTTTGTAAAGATGCTTTTTACATTTTCGTTTAATATTCTAGTTTTTTTCTGTTTATTTTAGCTATATTGCTGCATCAATACACAAACATAATCTAAACTATTCTTTGTCGGTTCTAAGAATTTTTCATTATTACCGTCCCCTAAGCAGGTGTTTAAGGGGCACTTAGGGTGTTCATCAATAGAAATTGAATTTCCAATTTTCTCGATGAAGAAATACCTATTTTGTTTCAAGTTGCAAAGCCAGAGACCATACCTCCAAACGTCTACTAATATAGTCCCTAAGAAATTCAGAAGGTACTAAATAATAGAAAAAACTTGGAGGCATCTACTAAATTCGTAGACACCCTCTAAAATCGGTCTTGTTGTTGCCTCATTGCTAGGGCACCTTTGAGTAATCGCCTGTAAAGTTAAATGGTTGTATGTTCAGGAGCTTTCGTATCGACGGAATATCAATTTCTATGTCATCTGGTCTTTTTCTGGTGTGCATACTCATAGTTTTCAAAGACCAATGCTCTACCCGGCTACAAGAAATATGTAATTTTTCCGCAGTATGGACCAAATTCAACCCTTCCAGACACAGTTTCAGTACCTCCAAGCCAAGCTGGGGCATGGATGATTTACCGGGCCGGTATGGATCATGGA
>ERZ773260.4006-NODE-4006-length-13016-cov-2.919451_pt1 | contig 13016 bp, 7 predicted proteins | sample MGYA00511387_ERZ773260 | MGnify/ENA primary metagenome ERZ773260 (study PRJEB29015, sample SAMEA2737745) | human gut metagenome | biome: human gut; feature: human-associated habitat; material: faeces | place: China | collected 2012 ... | reverse complement strand
GGACATTTTGAGCCCGTCGACGCCGCACGCCTTCTGCAATTCCACAAGCGCCTTGACGAACGCCATCGGGCGCTCGGCCTCCGGCAGGTGCCCCGTCACCACGCCCATGGCCTTGGCCATAGCCGTGAACCGTTCGGGGGCCTTGTCGGCGAAGAACGAATAGTACGCCTCGGAAAGCATGATCAGCCCCGCGCCGTGCGGCAGTTTCGGATAGAAGGCGCTCAGGGCGTGCTCCATGCCGTGTTCGGACGTGCAGCAGGAGGTCGACTCGACCATGCCGGAAAGCGTGCTTGCCAGCGCCACCTGCGTGCGGGCTTCCAGATCCGATCCATCCTTCACGGCGGCGGGCAGATATTTGGCGAGGAGTTCAATGCTTTTCAGGGCATAGGCGTCGCTGAGCGGCGTGGCGACGTTCGCGATATACCCTTCCGTGGCGTGGAACAACGCGTCAAAGCCCTGATAGGCGGTCAGGTGCGCCGGGATGGTCAGCATCATTTCCGGGTCAACCACGGAGAGCACGGGGAAGGTTTCCGCGCAGCCGAAGCCGATCTTCTCGTTAGTGTCCTCTTTGGTGATGACGGTCCACGGGTCGGCTTCCGTGCCCGTGCCCGCCGTGGTCGCAATCGCCACGATGGGCAGGGCGCCGTTCACCAGCGGCTGCCCCTTGCCGGAGCCGCCGGAGATGTAATCCCAGTAGTCGCCGGGGTTTTTGGCCATGACCGCAATGCTTTTCGCGGAGTCGATGGAGCTGCCGCCGCCAAGGCCGATCACGAAGTCACAGCCCTGCTCGCGGGCCAGCGCCGCGCCTTCATGGACATGGCGGAGCACCGGGTTGGGCAGGATCTTGTCGAACAGCGCGTGCCCGATGCCCTGCTTGTCCAGCATGTCGATGAGGCGATCGAGATAGCCGTTCGCGCGCATGGATTTTCCGGCGGTGATGACGACGAGCGCTTTCTTGCCCGGCAGGGGCGTTGTGGCGAGATCGTTGAAGCTGCCGGGGCCGAACAGGATCTTGGTGGGAATGGAATACGTGAATTTCATATGATTCTCCCTGATGAATGGACGGTGCGAAAGCGCACGGTGAACGAAGTATAGAGTGCTTCACGAAAGCGCGAAGTCAAGGGGGCTGACCTCTTTTTGTGGGGCGAACCCGACCGGGGCAAGGCGGCGTGCCGGCCTCCCGCAATGGATGGAGAAGGCGTGGGGGCCGCCGCATCCGTCGTCATTCAATCCATGCGGCCCGCAATACGCTGATTTCATGGGCATAGCCGGGAAGCTCATTGGGCGTTTCCAGATAGAACGGCAAGTGCCTCAAGGCGGGATGGTTGATGATCCGCGCAATCGCCTCCAGCCCGATGGTCCCTTCGCCGATGCGGGCGTGGCGATCCTTGCGGCTGGCGAAGGGCATCAGGCTGTCGTTCAGGTGGATGGCGTACAGTTTGCCCAGCCCGACATGCCGGTCGAACTGCTCCAGCACCCCGTCAAGATCGTTGACGATATCATATCCAGCCGAATAGACGTGGCAGGTGTCGAGGCACACGCCCATCTTGTCGCCCAGCGATACCGAGCGGAGGATGTGCCCCAGCTCCTCGAAACGGCTTCCGACCTCGGTCCCCTTGCCGGACATGGTTTCCAGCAGGACGCGGGTGGTCTGCTCCGGACGCAGGATCGCGTCCAGCAGTTCGACGATGAGCGCCATGCCCGCGTCGATCCCCTGCCCCACATGGCTGCCGGGATGAAAATTATACAGCATATGCGGCAGATACGTGTCCAGCGTCATCACGTCCTCGCGCATGGCGTCCCGCGCGAACGCCCGCAGCCCCTCATCAAGGGCACACGCGTTCAGCGTATAGGGCGCGTGCCCCAGAACGGGCGCGAAGGCGTGCTCCTCCATCAGGCCGCGCAGGGCTTCCGCGTCCTTGGGGTCCGCCTTCTTGGCCTTGCTGCCCCTCGGGTTTCGCGTAAAAAACTGGAACGTATCCGCCTTGATGGAGAGCGCGTCCTCCCCCATGTGGCGGTACCCTTTGGAACTGGACAAGTGACACCCGATATGCAGCATGACGACCCTTCCTGAATGGCTATCCTGTATGAAAAACACAAAGCGCCCCGGCGGTCAATCCCACCGGGGCGCTTCGCGATAATGGACCTGAGACTCTAAGGCTTAGGCAAGGGCCTGAAGCAGCAGCAGAGCCACAATGTTGATGATCTTGATCATCGGGTTAACAGCCGGGCCAGCGGTGTCCTTGTAGGGGTCGCCCACGGTGTCGCCGGTAACGGCGGCCTTGTGCGCATCGGAACCCTTGCCGCCGTGGTGGCCGTCTTCAATGTACTTCTTCGCGTTGTCCCACGCGCCGCCGCCGGAGGTCATGGAGATGGCGACGAACAGGCCGGTCACGATGGTGCCCATCAGCATGGCGCCGAGGGTCGCGAACGCCGCGCTCTGGCCGCCGAAGGCGTCGATGATGAAGTACACGATGATCGGGGCGAAGACCGGGAGCATGGAGGGCATGATCATTTCGCGGATGGCGGCCTTGGTCAGCATATCCACGGCGGCGCCGTAGTTGGGCTTCGCGGTGCCTTCCATGATGCCGGGGATTTCGCGGAACTGGCGGCGCACTTCAACCACGACGGCGGAACCGGCGCGGCCCACGGCCATCATGCCCATGGCGCCGAACAGGTACGGCAGCAGGCCGCCGATGAACAGGCCGACGAGGACATAGGGATCCTGCAGGGAGAAGGACACGTTCAGGTTGGGGAAGAAGCGGCCGAGGTCTTCGGTGTAGCAAGCGAACAGCACCAGAGCGGCGAGCGCGGCGGAACCGATGGCGTAGCCCTTGGTCACGGCCTTGGTGGTGTTGCCCACGGCGTCAAGCGCGTCGGTGACTTCGCGGACGTCGCCGGGCAGGTTGGACATTTCGGCGATGCCGCCGGCGTTGTCGGTCACGGGGCCGTAGGCGTCAAGGGCGACGATCATGCCGGCGAGGGCGAGCATGGTGGTCGCGGCGATGGCGATGCCGAACAGGCCGGCGTTGCTGTAGGAGAACAGGATGCCGATGGAGATCACGATGACCGGCAGAGCGGTGGATTCCATGGACACGGCGAGACCCTGAATGACGTTGGTGCCGTGGCCGGTGGTGGAAGCCTGCGCGATGCTGCGGACGGGGCGGAACGCGGTGGCGGTGTAGTACTCGGTGATCCACACCAGCGCGGCGGTGATCACGAGGCCGGTCAGGGAGCACATCAGCAGGTTGCCCACGCCGAAGGTCTTGCCCTGGATCTGCATTTCAGGAGCGCCCCAGAACAGCAGGAAGGTCACGACGATGATGAGACCGGCGGAAGCCAGAGCGGCGACGGTCAGACCACGGTACAGGGCCTTCATGATGTTGTTGTCGGAGCCGAGGCGGACGTACTTGGTGCCGAACACGGAGCCGAGGATGCACACGCCGCCGATGAGCAGGGGGTACATCATCATGAGGTGCTGGAGTTCGCCGGTGAAGTAGATGGCGGCGAGCAGCATGGTGGCGACCACGGTCACGGCGTAGGTTTCAAAGAGGTCGGCGGCCATACCGGCGCAGTCGCCCACGTTGTCGCCCACGTTGTCGGCGATGACGGCGGGGTTGCGCGGGTCGTCTTCGGGGATGCCGGCTTCGACCTTGCCCACGAGGTCGGCGCCCACGTCGGCGCCCTTCGTGAAGATGCCGCCGCCGAGACGCGCGAAGATGGAGATGAGGGAAGCGCCGAAGCTGAGGGCCACGAGGGCTTCAAGCATGGTCTTCTGTTCCACGCCGAACATGGTCAGCAGGCCATAGTAGAGGACCACGCCGAGCAGGCCGAGGCCCACGACCAGCAGACCCGTCACGGCGCCGGCCTGGAAGGCCACGTTGAGGGCGGGGGTCATGCCCTGGCGGGCGGCTTCAGTGGTACGGATGTTGGCACGCACGGAAACGTTCATGCCGATGTAGCCGGCGACGCCGGACAGCACCGCGCCAAGCACGAAGCCCAGCGCCACAAGGCCGGAAAGGGCCCAAGCCAGAAGCACGGCCACGATCACGCCCACGATGGCGATGGTTTTGTACTGACGGTTCAGGTACGCCTGAGCGCCCTCCTGAATAGCGCCGGCAATCTTCTGCATTTCTTCCGTGCCGGTACCGGCGGAGAAGACGCGCTTGGAGGTATCATACGCATAGTAGAGGGCGAACAGCCCGCAAGCCAATACCACGATGAATGAGAACATCTCAGAACCCCGCATATCGCTTTTTAAAAGTGAACAAAGGACGCTCCCCCCTCCGCATCGCGCCTTCCGGCGGACGCGGTATGCCGGAAAAACGCGCAATCGAGCCTCCGGCCGAAACCGGGAAGCTCGTATGAGGTACAGCATCTCAAAAACACTGACCATATCAATGGAATCGGAAAATGTTACTCAAAAATAAGAGCACTGGCAAGCAAAAATCAGGGCCGGATACCGCGAAAAACCCTTCCGCCAGCCGCTTTCCGGCCTTCCAACCCTTGCCCGGCCCCCTTTGAGCCCCCTTCCCCATCCGAAACGATACGGCCGTTTTCACAAAAAACGGCATCCCGGCATCACGATGCCCCTCTCGCCGGGACAAACAGCCGCCTCTCCTCGCATAAAAAGGGGCAAGCCGTCAACACCGGCCCGCCCCTTTCCGTATGGCATATGCGGAACGCCTATTTTTCGAGCGCCCTTTCCGATACCAGCATCCGCCGCCCCGCCGTGCCGTCGGGCTGCGTGTCCGTAAGCACCAGACGGTATCCGAAGGAGATCGAAAGCGGCTGATGCCGGTTCGTCCCCAGATCGAGGCTGACTTCAAGCGGGAGCCCGGCTTCGCGGTTCAGCGGGCGGGGAACCAGCACGGTGTCCTTGGAGGCAAGGACCCTGCCGTACTCGTCCGAAACGTAGACGCTCAGCATGATCTCGCCGTACCACGAGGCCCAGTCGGGCAGCTTGTCGATGACCGGATAGGCTTCCGCAACGATTCCAAGCTCATTGCCCACCGGTATCACCTGATACTGGAAAGCGAGGTAACGCATCTGGATGTTCTGGGACGCCTCATTTTTCCACGGATTGCTCGGGAGATGCCGCACGGACAGCCCCGAACACCCGGCAAGCAGCAGGACGCCAAGCAAAGCGAACACGCGAAGATTCATGAAGTTCCCCATCTTGCAGGACATGTTCCGACCGTTCCCATCGGGCCGGGGGACCCGCTTTCCCCAAGCCTTCCCCCTCTTCTACCCAATAGAACGGAGAAAGGTCAATGACAGACCCGGCTCATTTTTCTATCCATGCCTCGAGGCGGGCGGCGAGCTCGTCCGGCGGGTAGCTCGGGCGGTCGTACATGCCCGCCTGCACCCGCTGGCGCGAGGCTTCCGACAGGATGACGGCCGCGGCGACGGAGACGTTGAAGCTCTGGATCATGCCGTACATCGGGATGTACACCTCGCCGTCCACCAGCGAGTTCAATTCGGCGGGAACGCCGCTGTGCTCGTTGCCCATGATGACCGCCGTGGGCTTCGTGAAGTCGTAGGCCCCGAGGGGCTTCGATTCCGGCGTGCAGCTCGTGGCGAGGATCTGATGCCCGCCCGCCTTGAGCGCCGCATACAGTTCCTCGGCGCTGCGGTGCCGGACGCTTTCCACCCACTTGCGGGCGGACGCGGAACTTTTCTTGCCGAGCTCCGGGAACGCCGTATCCGTATAATAGAGGTGCAGCGCCGCAACCCCAAACGCGTCGGCGCTCCTGTAGATGGCAGAAACATTATGCGGATCGTGAATATTCGCCAACACCAGCGTCAGATCCTTCTGACGCCAGCGCAGTACCCGTTCCAGCTTGGCCCGGCGGCGCTCGGTGATTTCTCTGGCCACAAGATTCTCCTTACTCTTCAGGCTGAACGCCTACAATTCATCCCCGCCGCCGTTCATCGACAAGGCGGCGCGCTGCGCTTCCAGTTCCGCAAGCTCGGCTTCCAGTTCGCCGAGCTTCTCCAGCGCCTGTTCGCTTGATTCCTTCAACTGGCTGAACTTCTTCAGCAGTTCCGTCGTTTTGTTCCCGTCGGCGTACACCTCGGGGTCGGCCAGCGCGGCCTCGACGTCCGACTGCTCCGTCAGCAACGCCTCAAGCTGCGTTTCCAGCTTGGCATACGCCTCCTGCTTGGGGCGCATCTTCTTATAGAGGGCATTGCGCTGCTCGGCCTGCTCGCGCTTGAGGCGCTTCAGCTCTTCCCGGTCCAGCGCCTTGCCGGGGACGGGGCCCTCGGCCTTCCGCCCGGCGTCCTTCTCCCTTTCCTTCCCGGCCTTGGACGCCGCCAGCGCCGCGCGCCGCGCAACGTCGTATTCGGCGAACCCTTCCTTATAGACGGTGATCCCGTCCCCGGCCATCGACCACGCCTCGTCAGCCACTTCCGAAAGCAGATACCGGTCGTGGGCCACCATCAGCAGCGTCCCGTCAAAGGCGTTCAGCGCCTCGACCAGCGCCTCGCGGCTTTCGAGATCCAGATGGTTGGTGGGTTCGTCGAGCACAAGGAAGTTGGCGCGCGCGAGGAACAGCGACGCCAGCACGAGGCGGCTGCGCTCGCCGCCGGACAGGCTGCTCACCTGCCGGTCGAAGTAGTTCTGCCCGAGCAGGAACAGCCCGAGGACGCTCATGAGCTCCTCTTCCGTCATCCGGGGATCGGAAAGCCGCCGGATTTCGCCGAGCACCGTGCCCGAGCTGTTCAGGAGCTCCGTCTGGTGCTGGCTGTAGTAGCCCATCTTGACCAGCGAGCCCATGACCTGCGTCCCGCCCTTGCGCTCCAGACGGCCCGCGAGGATTTTGAGCAGCGTCGACTTGCCGCAGCCGTTGTGCCCCACGAGGGCGATGCGCTGGCCACGGTAGATCGTGAACGTCAGCGGAGGCCAGAGGCTCACGCCGTCCGGGAAGGCGAACGCGAGATCGGCCACGGACAGGATGGTCTTGTCGGCCTTGGGCGGCTCGGGCCACTTGAAGCTGAGTTCCTTGCGCTTGGCTTCCGGGCGGAAGCCTTCCAGCTCCTTCTCAAGCTTCTTCGCCATCTTCTGGCGCGATCCGGCCTGGCGGGCCTTGGTCGCCTTGGCCCCGAAACGGCGCACGAAATCCATCTTGCGCTCGATTTCGGCGTTCAGGCGCTGGGCCTCGCGTTCCCTCTGCTCCTCAAGCTCTTCCTGCAATTCCACGAACTGGCTGAACGTCGCCTTGCGGAAAACAGGTTTCGAGCCGCCGAGGTACAGCACGTGCGTCCCAATCCGGTCCATGAACACGCGGTCGTGGGCCACGAAGACCAGCGCCCCCTTGTAATCCATGAGGAAATCTTCCAGCCATTCCACCGCCTCAATGTCGAGGTGGTTGGTCGGTTCGTCGAGCAGCAGGACGTCGGCCCCGGCGACCAGCACCCGGGCCAGCTTTGCACGCTCGCGCCAGCCGCCGGACAGTTGCTTGATCGGCAGGTGCCACTTGCTCTCGTCGAATCCCAGACCGGACAGCACGGCCTGCGCCTTGTGCTCGGGATTGTAGCCGTACAGGGCCTCAAGCTCGGCCTGCCGCGCACCGAGGCGCGCGATCGCGGCCTCGTCCTTGGAGGCCGCCGCCGCTTCCCATGCGGACCAGAAGTCATGCCAGTCCGGCAGGACGTCCACCACCCATTCGAGCAGCGGCGTGTCCAGCACGGCCTCGTCCAGATCCTGCTGCACGTACCCCACACGGCAGCCGCGCGGCATGATGATGCGCCCGGAATCCGGGGCATCGGCGTCCGCCAGCATACGGATGAGCGTCGACTTGCCGCAGCCGTTGGGCCCGCACACGCACAAGCGGACACCGGAGTCGATGTCCAGAGAGAAGTCGGAGAAGATGTCCCGACCGCCGAACGCCTTGGAAAGATTTTGGATTGTTATTTTCATAATACGATGGGAATGCTATTCGTCGATCTGTTCGGAGGCCGTCTCCATGCCGTCCAGCCCCAGACGCTCACGGCGCGCGGCTTCCTGCTTGCGTTCACGGGTGCCGAGCGACGCGGTGCGGCATTCGTCCCACTTCGCCGAGCGTTCCTGATGGCGGGCGAAAATGAGAAACCCGGTATGGGCCACCATGCGGTCTTCGGGGCGCAGGCGATCCGCGATGGGCTTCCAGCGGCGCACGAGGATTTCGCAGACTTCGACGTCGTCGAAGGGCCCCTGCTCCAGCCCGAGGAGGAGCTTGCCGACCTGATCCACGGTGGGCAGGAGGAACGCCAGCGCAGCGCCGGGCGTCACGGCGGCGGGGATGTGCTTCAAATAATCCCACGGCGTCCGCACATCAAGGAACAGGGCGTCCGCGCCGGTCACGTCGCCGAAGCCTTCCGCGATGTCCTGACAGTGCATGGTCACGTTCTGCCCCACCCCGGCCCACTCCAGGTTCCTCCGGGCGAGCTTGTGGAATTCCTCCCTGGCCTCGAACGTATGCACCTTTCCGGTCGTGCCGGAGAACCACGACAGGGCCACGGTCAGGCTGCCCGATCCGGTGCCCGCTTCGATGACCGTGCGGTTCGGCCCCACGCCGAGACGCATACAGATATACCCGATATCCTTGGGATAGAGGATCTGCGTCTGGCGTTTGACGCCCTTGACGATATCGTTCAGCGTGGGCTTCTGGATGCGGTACGGCACGCCGAGCGTCGTGCAGACTTCGGAACCGAACGGCGCTTCGACCACATCGGCCATGCGCAGGATGCCGTCCTGCGTGTGCATGTCCTGATTTTCATCAACGCGGCGCAAGCTCCGCTTCCCCTTGGGGGTAACAATAATAACGAGATCTCCGTATGCGGGCATGAATTTTCCTTGGTTTCATTCGCTAAAAGTAAAGGCCATACTCCAAACGCGCCGAAGCGTACAGAGGGGATAGCCCACAGTCAACCTGAAAGCAATGGCGGACGCCCCTTTCCGCCCGTGAATTCTTCGCCGGGATGCCCCGCCCGCTCCGGGCCATGCCGCCCGCCCTTCCCAAGCCTTGCAAAATGCGCCAGATCAGGCTTGACCTCGGGGAAGCCTTGCTTTATAGATTGTTGCTGCCATATTTGCGCCAGTAGCTCAGTTGGATAGAGCAGCAGCCTTCTAAGCTGCGGGCCGTGGGTTCGATTCCTCCCTGGCGCACCAATAGATTTCAAGAGGATACATGCCATAGCGTATGTATCCTCTTTGTCGTTTCCGGCCTTGGTCAACCACTGGTTACCCGTTTTGCGGCCAGTCTTATCCATATGATGGCGTCCCGAGGCCCTTTTTCGGCACAGAATGGCCCTGCCGCCACTCTGGTTTGCCATCCCGAATGTGCGCCCGCACGTTCCCTTGCTCAGGGCGAGGCTCATGCAGCCTCCGCACCCCACGGCCTAGGGAACTTGCGGGTGCTTCCTTTTTCTTGGAGCTGCAAGACGCCATCGAGCACGTCTGGGAAGAATGGACGCCGACGGCTGACGTGCGCGGCATGATGCACTTCGGAGATCGCAGCCAGCCCCTCTCTGCCCTCCCCGGACAGCGGGCAAACTCCGCCCGTCCGGACCCACGGCGGGAGTGCCCCTCAGGAACGGCGGCATGGCGTACACGCGCCGGCCATCAGTCCCCACGGGCCGGGGTAGCCTCAAGAAGCCGGAACAGGGGCACGGCCCGCATCCGTCCCCCGCCGGGGGCGGCCCCATTCAAGCGCTTTTGCGGAGATACACCCGCAATCCCATGCCTACTCCCCACGGCCTGAAGGGCGGCCCCCTCTCCGGCCTATCCCGGCCCCCGCGCACCCGGCAACTTGCCCTCTACCGGATCACCTTCTGCCGAAGATCGGAAATAAGACACACTGACAGAATATGGCCCGCCATTTCATATCTATTATCAAAAAATAGTAAATATCACATTATCTGGATAGTATATTTTTCATTTCATACCATATTGGGACACAAAAAACAGCCCATCCACAAGATAGAATGCTAACCCGCTATTCCGAAAACCCTTTTTCGATTTTCAAGGATGTCTTATTTCTTTATCATTTCATGAGTTGCACTGGGCATGGCTACAGTGTATATAGAAAAGATAAAACTGTGATACTTATGGTGATTATGTACTATCACAAGGAAAAACGAATTCATGCAAAAGATGCGCTATTCATTTTGGGGAATATTGACAACATGTACCTTGTCCATCCTGTTCACTGGGGTGAATATATTCCTGCTCTCCGATATCAAGGAAAAAATTTCCAGCATATACAGGTATCCCTATACCGTGTCCAATACGGCCCGTGCAATGAATTCGAGGACCATTGATACGAATTTCTTTTACCGCAACTTGCTGCTTGGCGGAACATCCGATAAAAAAGAAATTGCGCTCATCATCCATGAACGCTTTCTTCTGCACAAAGCGGACAGGGATAAAATAAAAGACCGCTACCGGGGGCCCGAAGAGCATATAGAAAGGCTCTTCAATGCTACGGACAGGTTCCACAAGGTTCTGCTGCAAGGGATTTCCCATACCTCTTCATATACGGAAGAGGAAATACTCGCGTACCTCGATACAAAGGTTGAACCTGCCTATCAGGCGGTCAAGGATTCCATCAAAGTAATCATCAATTTTACCAATCAGAGACTCCTTGAAACGGAAAAGCAATCTTCCTTTACCGTCAACACGGCGATAATCGGCTCCCTCCTCCTGATCTTGGTTATCCTGACCGTCGCCTTCTTTTTTCACAAGCTCCAAAAAAAGGCCGAACAGGCCATCGCGTACAGGGAAAAACTGTTCGCTCTCCTGTGCAACAACATAGACGACGTCTTCATCATTTACCATGTACGGGACAGGCGCATAGAGTATGTCAGCGGAAACGCCGACCGCATACTCGGCCTTGGAAACAACGATATCAGCATCCTGCATTCCCGGCTTTCGGCAGCGAATCAGAAAGTGCTTGACGATTTCGCTAAGCTGGCTCCGTTCGATGCGCCGAAGGGATGCGACTTTTCGATGAAGGATACCCTGACCGGCGAAGACCGCTTCATGCACCTTCACCTGTACCCGGTAAAGGAAAACGCGGGCACCATCCGGTACGTCGTGTCCCTGTCGGATCGCACCCGCGAGGTGGAAACGCGGCAAACGCTCAAGGACGCGCTGGAGAGCGCGCAGCAGGCCAACACGGCCAAACGCGACTTCCTTTCCCGCATGAGCCACGAAATCCGCACCCCCATGAACGCCATCATCGGGATGGCGACAGTCGCCGCCGCCCATATCCAGAACCACGGGCGGGTGGCCGACTGCCTCCATAAGATCAGCTTTTCCTCCAAGCACCTCATGTCGCTGCTCAACGACGTTTTGGACATGTCCAAGATAGAAAGCGGGAAACTCGCCGTCCACCACGAGGAATTCGATCTCCCCAAGCTGATCGACTCCATCGTCTCCATCATGTATCCCCAGACGGAATCGCAGGGGCAGCACTTCAGCGTGGCGCTGTCCGGCATCGAAGAGGAAAGGCTGGTGGGGGACCCCCTGCGCATCAACCAGATCCTGCTGAACCTGCTCTCAAACGCCAGGAAATTCACGCCTGAAGGCGGCTCCATCAAGCTTGAGGTCAGCCAGAAACGCAAAAACGGCGGCGTGCTGATGCGCTTCACCGTAAGCGATACCGGCATCGGGTTGAGCGAAGCCTTCCAAAAGCGGCTCTTCAAACCCTTTGAGCAGGCGGACAGTTCCATTTCACAAAAGTACGGGGGGACGGGGCTTGGGCTCGCCATCACGCACAACCTTGTCACGCTCATGAACGGCACCATCGGGGTACGGAGCAAGGAGCACGAAGGCTCGTGCTTCACCGTCGAGCTCCCGCTTGCGCTCCCCCCCAACGGCCATATCCAGAAAAAAGAGCAGATAGCGCGGGATATGAAAGTGCTCGTCGTCGATGACGACCTCGACACCTGCGAATATGCGGCCCTCCTCCTGCGGCGGATGGGCATTGCGGCCAAGTGGGTCCTGACGGCGCGGGAGGCGCTCGATCAGGTCGTGGACGCCCACGAACGGGGCAACGGCTATGACGTCTGCCTCATCGACTGGAAAATGCCGGAGATGGACGGCATCGAGGCCACGCGCCGCATCCGCGAAGTGGTTGGGCCGGAAACCCTGATCATCATTATTACGGCCTACGACTGGACGTCCATCGAACAGCGGGCGCGCGAGGCCGGGGCAAACGCGTTCCTTTCCAAGCCCCTCTTCTCTTCGGCCCTCTATCATACGCTCTCCGCCGTATCGCAAAAGAAACCCGCCTCCGCTGCGGCGGAACTGGAACCGGGCACGGAGGGCCAAGCGCCCAGTTTGCGCGGCCGTCACGTGCTGCTGGTGGAAGACAACGAGCTGAACCGCGAAATCACTGAGGAAATCCTCAAAATGAAGGGAGTGTCCTTCACATGCGCCGAGAACGGGCAGATAGCGGTGGACATCTTCACGGCGTCCGCCCCCGGAACATTCGACGCCATACTCATGGATATCCAGATGCCTGTGCTGGACGGCTACGCGGCCACGGCCGCCATCCGCGCGTCCCATTCGCCGGAATCGCAGGCGATCCCCATCATCGCCATGACCGCCAACGCCTTCCATGAAGATGTTGTTTCGGCCTTGTCGGCGGGCATGAACAGCCACATCTCCAAACCGATCGACCCCGAATGCCTGTATCAGGTGCTGATCGCCTCCTTGCGGGATCAAGCGAAACCAGCCGGGGCATGAGGGGGACCCCGCATGGGGACGGCTGCCTATCTCCTTTGTCCTCCCCCGGCCCGGCGCTGACGCCCCGCCCTGTCCGAACCAAGACCGCATGAACGCATTGGCGGAACGGGCCGCCGTGGGGATTCCGGCATACGGCCCGCCGCGTGAGGGCTCGGCTTGGGGCCGAAAAGCCCGGCAAGAGGCGAATGCGGCCCCTGAGCGGGAGGCCCCGGGTGCTCCAAGATGTGGCGTGCGGCTGTTCAGCCCCAAGCCGCCCCTGCCGCCGCAAGCTTCCCCGGCA
>ERZ773260.3988-NODE-3988-length-13058-cov-3.101823_pt1 | contig 13058 bp, 10 predicted proteins | sample MGYA00511387_ERZ773260 | MGnify/ENA primary metagenome ERZ773260 (study PRJEB29015, sample SAMEA2737745) | human gut metagenome | biome: human gut; feature: human-associated habitat; material: faeces | place: China | collected 2012 ... | reverse complement strand
CCGCCCTTTTTCGTGCGACAATCGATAATGTTGAACACGATTGCATGGCAAGGAGATATGCAGATGATAGACAAGAACAAGACGAATGCGCCGGTCGCCAACGCCGCGCCGGCCGCGCCCAAGCCTGCACCCAAGCCTGTGCCCAAGCCGCGCGACCCCTACATCCGTGCCGAGAACGAGGATGACGACGGCTACGATCCTTATAGCGATCGTCGCCCCGAGCGCGAGCCCCTCTTCGAAGCCGACCCCTGGCGTTAAGTAGCTCATTTGGGACGGGGCTTTTTTAGCTACTTTGTTTTCGGCTAGAGGCGTTCATGCCTGCCCCCTCGGCCGCTCGATATCCTCCGGGAGGGGCCACTAATAGAAAACTTGCTTATCCATTAATCAAGATACGCATAATCTTGCTCTCCTGCTAATCAAGAATCGATATAATCTTGATTAGCATATAAGCAAGATTGGAGAATCATGGCATTCAACGACTTGGTGGCCCAGAAAATAAAGGACTTTGAGCAACAAGGAGTTCCACAGGTCTTTGAGCGCGACCTTGATCTGGGAAACCCGCAGGAACCCAAGCGCGACAACATCGTAAATGTGATTGTGGGAGCCCGTCGTTGTGGAAAGACGTATCGCCTGTATCAGGAGATGCAGCGGCTTCAGGGTCAAGGTATCGAGCTTGACCGGATGCTTTATTTCAATTTTGAGGATGAGCGCTTGCGTCCGTATGAGCCGTCGCTGCTAGCGGACGTGCTCGATACATTCTATGCGCTATATCCTGCTGCTCGAACCGAGGGTGCCTACATTTTCTTTGACGAGATCCAGGAAATACCCGAATGGGGTGCGTTTCTGCGGCGTGTGGTCGATACGGAGAAAGCGACCGTCTACGTGACGGGATCTTCTTCTAAGATGCTGTCCTCGGAACTTAAGAGCGAGTTCAGGGGCCGCTCTCTTGTGCGAGAGCTGTTTCCGTTGAGTTTTTCGGAATACGTCCGATATAAGACGGGGAGCGTTCCTGAGCCGGATGCACCCTTTTCATCGAGCGATGCAGCACTGCTTCGACATCATCTGATCGGATATCTTGAGCGAGGGGGATTCATCGCGACGCTAGAGCAGACGCCCGCGGACGCGATTCAGCTGCTACAGGAATATGCGTCGCGAACGGTCGCCATGGACGTCGTTGAGCGCTACGACATCAAGAACCCTCGTTTGGCTTCACTGTTCCTGACGCGGTGTATGGCATCTTCGGCACGAGAGCTGTCAGTGAACAAGGTGTACAACGAGTTCAAAAGTAGGCAGATACCCGTCAGTCGTAATTCGCTCGGCGACTTACTTGAGTATTACGAGGACGCCTACCTGTTGTTTTTGGTGCCGGAGTTCACGCGCTCACTTGCAAATAATGCGCGGTCCGCATCTAAAGTCTACGCTGTCGATCCTGCGATGTTCGGAGCATTCTCTCCCGCATCGGCATTTGATCAGGGCCAGAGGCTCGAGACTGCGGTGTTCAATGCGCTCAGAAGAAGGACTCCAGCCGTGCGGTCCGGTTCGGTCTGCCGCCTGCTGATCAAAGAGAAGAATAAAAGCCATGAGGTGGACTTTGTGGCCGGGGATGCACTTCTCATGCAGGCTTATAGCCTGATTCAGGTGAGTGCGGATATGGCAAGCGAGAAAACGCGCGAGCGCGAAATTGCCGCGCTTGATGCCTCGATGGCCCAATTCGATCTTGGTGAGTCGACAATCGTTACCATGGATGAGCAGGCCGATATTCCATGCAAACACGGCGTGGTACATGCTGCGCCCGCATGGAAGTGGCTCCTTTCCTAATCGTCTATGGATTTGCGAGGCCAGGACTCAGGTGTCATGGTCCGCTAGTCTTGGGCTTTGATGCTCGGCAGGAGAATCTGGGCGAGGTAGTCGGTCTCTAGTTTGGTCGCAGCGTCGGCCTTGCCGTCTTTGCCGACCAGTACGTTCTTGATCTGGCTATAGGTGTAGCGGTTGCCGGTCGTGAGCTCGACAAGCTCAATGGCCGTGTCCATGGGGTAGGTCGACACGGGATTCTGCGTCCGTCCGTTGATGGTCTGGGGCACCACGTACGGATAGACGGGGCCGCTGGCGTAGACGGTATAACCGTTGCCTAGGTTGGCCGCACCCAAAACCGTATCGCCCTCATCGGGCGTAAAGCTCTCGCCCTCGCGCACCGCGACGAGCGTCACAATCGGCGTATCGCTGTCGCCGGCAAGATAGATGCATAGCGTACTGCCATTTTGCCAAGTCTCGACCTTGCCGTACCACTCGACGGGGATATCGAGCTGGTAGAGGTCGGTTGCCTTGTGACGGGCGTCGGCATCACGGGCCGCCTGTGCCTTTTGCGCGCTCACGGCATTGACGGCGGCGTCGCGCCGCGCGGTTGCCGCCTGCTGGAGCACCTTGGCGGTGGCGGAGGAGCTCGCGCCTCCCTCCTCGGCATATTTGGCGGCGGCATCGATCTGGTCGTCGGTTACCGTGTCGGCCGAAGGCACCTTGAGCTTAAAGGCGGCCTGGCTGCCTAGGTCCTGTCCGTCGCTCTTGATCGTGACCTGCGCCTTGGTGGTCGGCACGGTATAGACGGTGCCGTCGGCCGCGATGGGGGAGGCAGCGATGGAGAGCGTGTAGTCACCGGGTAGTAGTTTGATGCCACGGCCGTGCTCGTCAACATAGAGTGTTTCGCTTACGGAGGATCCGTCAGAATCCTGGCCACTCACCTGTACGGGAATCTTGGAGCCGGTGGAACAGTCGAGCCCCGCGGCATGTACGCCGATCTGCACCGACATCATCGTGTGGGCATTGGCGGCGACAGCGGCAGCCTGCTCTCGCTGATATCCGTTCCAGGCAGCATAGCCTGCACCACCGGCGACGAGCGCGACGGCCACGACACCGGCGACCATCAGATTGCGGCGCTTGGGCGACATCTTGCGATGGCGAACCTCGGCCTCGCGTGCCGAGGGGACGGACGGAAGGGGAATATCGCCCATGGCGATGGTCTCGTCCACGGCTGGTGCGGAACCCAGGCCAGGAAGCTCGCGGGTCAGCGAATCCTCGGCCGGCAAGCTGTCGAGCAAGACGGTTTCCTCGCCCGTGTCGGATTCGAGCTGATTGCCGGCCTCGCTTTCGGTGTCTTCGTGACCTGCCTCGTCTTCGGTGGGCGCGGCGCCATCGTCTTTTGCATCCTGATCATCGAGCTGCGCCTCGATTTCCGGCTCATCCTGCACATTAACGCTCGAATCGTCAAACGTAATCTCGGCCAGCGCGATCTGGTCTAGACTCTCCAGGGCCTCGGCACACGCTTCTGCATCTTGGACCGCATCCTCTTGGCCCATCGTCTCATCTTTCATATATCCCCCAAGCTCAATATCGGGACAACAATGTACCCAAAAACGGGGCTCCATAGAGCCGCCGCATGATTTGAAATCCGATTTTATATATGCGCGTGTTTTTGAATAGATGAATAGAGGCGCAACGACAAAAAGCCCCCGGAAAGCGAGCGAAACGCTTTTCGGGGGCTCTGCGAGACATTGGATTGAAAGGCCTGGTGAGCGGGCCTATGCCCAAGTGCCAACAGCGGCCAACATGTTACTCGGCGTGCGCGTAATCAACCTTGGCACGGCGAGCGGTGGCCTTCTCCCAATCGCTGGTGCCCTCAAAGACATCCTGCTTGTAGGGATTGCGGCCGAGCTTCTTGGCGCGGTAGGCGATGTAGATGATCGCGGCGACGTTGGCGACCAGTGCGGCGATCGAGACCGCGGTAGCGGCGCCGGGGTCGAGCGTGGAGTGGGTCACAAAGATGGACTCCTCCTGGAAGTACGGGAACACCTGGGCAAACATGCACCAAATGGCCAGCGTAAAGGCGCGGTTCTGGATCCAGCCGCCCTTGTTCCAGATAAAGGCGGCGACGGTGGGCGCCAGCAGCAGCGCAAAGCCGCAGAACCAGGAGTGGGTGGGCAGGCAGTTGTAGGTGTAGCAGAAGTTCCAGATGTCGTAGGCGATGATGTAGACCCAGGTCATGTCGGGCCACAGCATGTCGGTCTTGTCCTCGGAGGCGTAGACGCTCCACCAACCGGTCATGCAGAAGATGTTGATGATACCGGCGATGCCGTTGAACACGTTGTTCCAGCCGGCCAACTGCGTAGCACCTTCGGAGGTGACCCAGGTGGACTCGCCCAGGACAAAGAAGTGATAGGCGCTCTCGAAGTCGGACACGACGGCGATCATGATGTTGATGGCGACGATCACAAACGGCCACGCGCGGAACCAGTGCGCCTTGCCGATCTTGCCCCACTGATACTTAATGGCGATGAAGCCCCAGCAACCGGCCAACGCCGCGTAGACCTTGGCGTAGTGGAACCAGCTGTTCTGGTACACATGGGTGGGGTTGGTGAGCGCCCACTCGGCACCCTGCGAAACGCCGACGGCGATGGCGACGCAGTAGATGGTCATGGCCAGCGGAGCTACGCCAAAGATGATGGCCGCGCCGAGCTTGGTGCGGCGGCCGACCTCGTTGAGCACGATCAGGCCGATAAAGACCATGGCCCAGCCGGCCCAGTGGATAAGGGTATCGCTACCCCAAACATCGAACAGCATGCTGCTCTCCTTTCACAAGCCCGCGGCCCCTCTTCCGATCGCGGGCAGTTTGACCAAATGTCGTCAGTTCTGGGGCTTGCGCTCCGGATACTTGGCGGTGTAGCCCTCGATGTGGAGTGTCGAGGCGATGATTTCCTTGACCGTCTCGTCGGGCACATCGGGGTGCGTGCGGATATACATCAACAACCCCATGATGAGGGTGTAGAACGTCTCGTAGACATGGTCGATGCGTAGCTCATGATGGGCGACAAAATCCACCACGGTGGTGTCGCAGATATACTGCGCCACGCGTTGGACCACGTTGTGCAAAAAGCCGCCGTAGAGCGCGCCGCTGCTGGAGGTCAGGGTGCTCGGCAGTTCGTGGCCGCTGGCGACCAGGCGCTTAAAGAGCGGGGCGACGGTGTCGAGCGCCCCCTCGATGTCGCCAACCGTGCGGCTGGCATTCCACTGCTCGAGCTCAGTAATGAAGCCGTCGATTGCCTCGTCCATGACAGCGGTGACGGCGGCGTCCATATCGGCAAAGTAGTGGTAGAACAATGAACGCGTGCAGCCGGCTCGCTTGGTCACAGCCGATACCGATAGGTGGGACACGCCCAGCTCGGAGCTTACGGTGCGCACGGCATCGAGAATCTCGCGACGGCGTTCGTCGCCCGTCAAGCGCTTTGCCGCGCTATCGGATGCGGGGACGGCATCGACCACAGAGGTACCTGCCGTGTTGTTGCCCATGTTTTGCCGCCTTTCATCCTCTTTTGCTTGACCGTTCGCCTAACAGTCTTGAATATTGTTGACGGTTCGTCAATACTATTTTTGACACAATGTCAACAATATTGGGCGAACGGCATGGGGGCATGTCGGGCCCGTAAAAAGAGGGGCGCTGCGGCCTCGTTGGGCTGCGGCAAGAGAAGGGACAACCATGATTCTCAACGGACCGGGGATTAGCTATACCGAGCCCGATATCGGCGCGGAGTTCGTGCCGCCGATACCGGAGCATCCGCGCGAGGCCATCGTCAAACTGTGTGAGCACTGCACCAACCGCCTGCTGCACCGCGACGAGCTGCTGGGCTACGAGTACTGGTCGTTTGCCGAGGCCGCAACCGACGAGCAGGCCGAAGTGCTCTGCAAGATGAAGATGCGCCGTCCCTATACGCTGCCCGAGATGGTCAAGCTCACCGGCATGCCCGAGGCCGATATCGAAAAAATGCTCGACGACATGAGCTACACGGGTCTGCTCGAGTACAACTGGGAAAACCCCGAGCGCGCCAAGCAGTGGGTGCTGCCCATGCTGGTGCCGGGTTCCGCCGAGTTCCTCAACATGCGCGTGAGCCAGCTCGAGGAGCATCCGGTCTATGCCAAGTTCTTTGAGCAGGCGTCCAAGGGACCGCTGTCCAAGGCCACGCCGATGGTGCCGCCCGGCGGTGCCGGCATCGGCATGCATGTCATTCCGGTCGAGAAGGCCATCGATGCCGCGAGCACCTCGGTGCCGATCGAGCATATCGAGCATTGGCTCGACAAATACGAAGGTAAGTATGCCGCTAGCACCTGCAGCTGCCGCGCGAGCCGTCGCGTGATGGGAGAGGGCTGCGCCGACGACCCGGCCGATTGGTGCATCGCCGTGGGCGATATGGCCGACTACGTGGTCGAGACCGACCGCGGCCATTATGTGACGCGCGAGGAGGTCTACGACATCCTGCGCCAGGCCGAGGACAACGGCTTTGTGCACCAGATCACCAACATCGACGGTGAGAACAAAATCTTCGCCATCTGCAACTGCAACGTCAACGTGTGCTACGCCCTGCGCACTTCGCAGCTGTTCAACACGCCCAACCTGTCGCGCTCGGCCTACGTCGCCAAGGTCGAGAAGGACAAGTGCGTGGCCTGCGGTCGCTGCGTTGAGGTGTGTCCGGCCGGCGCCGCCAAACTGGGCCAGAAGCTCTGTAGCAAAAAGGCTGGCGGACAGGTGCCCGAGTATCCGCGCCAGGAGCTGCCCGATGCCACCAAGTGGGACCACACCAAGTGGTCGCCCAACTACCGCAACGACAACCGCATCGAGACGCATGAGTCCGGCACCGCTCCCTGCAAGACGGCCTGCCCCGCGCACGTTGCCGTTCAGGGCTATTTGAAGCTCGCGGCGCAGGGTCGCTATGGCGAGGCGCTCGCGCTCATCAAGCGCGAGAACCCGCTGCCCGCTATCTGCGGCCGTGTGTGCAACCGCCGCTGTGAGGATGCCTGCACCCGCGGTCGTGTGGACGCCGCCGTGGCTATCGACGAGGTCAAGAAGTTCATCGCCCAGCGCGATCTGGATGCCGCGACCCGCTATGTCCCACCTGTGGTGACCCCGACGCGTGCCGGCGGCTTCGACCAGAAGATCGCTATCATCGGTGCCGGTCCGGCCGGCCTGTCCTGCGCTTTCTACCTGGCCGAGAAGGGCTACAAGCCCGTCGTGTTCGAGAAAAACGAGCGCCCGGGCGGCATGCTCACCTATGGCATTCCTAGCTTTAAGCTGCAGAAGGACGTTATCGAGGCCGAGGTCGAGGTCATTCGCCTGATGGGTGCCGAGTTCCGCTATGGCGTGGAGGTCGGTCGCGACGTGACGCTCGACGAGTTGCGCGCGCAGGGCTTTAAGGCCTTCTACGTGGCTATAGGCTGCCAGGGCGGCCGCCTTGCCGGTATTCCGGGCGAGGACGCCGAGGACGTGACCGTGGCCGTCGACTTTTTGCGCGAGGTCAACAGCGGCAAGATCGATGCGCTGCCCGGCCGCACCATCGTGGTGGGCGGCGGCAACGTGGCCATCGACGTTGCCCGCAACGCCTGCCGTCTGGGTTCCGAGCACGTTGAGATGTTCTGCCTGGAGAGCGAGGCGCAGATGCCCGCCAGCGAGGAAGAGCGTCGCGAGGCCATCGAGGACGGCGCACACATCAGTTGCGGTTGGGGCCCCAAGGAGGTCCATCTGGACGAGGCCGGCCGTGTGTGCGGCATCACCTTTAAGCGCTGCACGCGCGTCTGCGATGACGAGGGCCGTTTTGCGCCCGAGTACGACGAGAACGACCTGCGCCGCGTCGATGCCGACCGCGTGGTCATGTCCATCGGCCAGTCCATCGTGTGGGGCGACCTGCTGGCTGGCTCCAAGGTGGAGCTTGGCCGTGGTCAGGGCGCCCTTGCCGATCCCCAGACCTACCAGACCGCCGAACCCGACATCTTTGTGGGCGGCGACGTCTATACCGGTCCGAGCTTTGCCATCGACGCCATCGCCGCCGGTCACGAGGCTGCTGTGTCCATCCACCGCTTTGTGCAGCCGGGCTCCACGCTCACCATCGGCCGCAACCAGCGCCGCTACACCGCGCTTGACCGTGACGACGTCGTGATCGAGAGCTACGACAACGCGAGCCGCGAGGTTGCCCACGTGGACCGCGAGCGCGAGAAGGCCGCGCCGTTTAGCGAGTACGTCGAGACCTTTACCGAGGAACAGGTGCGCGCCGAGACCGCCCGCTGCCTGGGCTGCGGCGCCTCGATCGTCGACCCCAACAAGTGCATCGGCTGCGGCTTGTGCACCACCAAGTGCGCGTTTGACGCCATCCATCTGGATCGCGACCGCCCCGAGTGCTCCACGATGGTCAAATACGAGCAAAAGCTCCCAAGCCTGGGCAAGTACGCGCTCAAGCGCGCCATTAAGATCAAATTCGGGAAGAAGTAAGAAACGCAACAAGCAGGAGAACGGCGCAGAGAGCGGTTGGACAGCGAGCGAGTCCCAGGCGTGGCGAGGTGCCTTGAAAGAGGAGGGCATAGGGCTTATGCCCATGCCCGACGATTGAAAGGCAGATCGCCCGTCTGGGGCTCGCGCAGCGTCAAGCCGACCGCCGTTCGGTAGAACGGCGGAAGGAATTAAAAGTGCACGAGCTCGGGATTGTTTACCACATCATTCGTGATGTCGAGAATGTGGCGCGCGCCAATGGCGTGAGTCGCGTTTCGAGCGTGACGCTGCTCCTGGGCGAGGTCTCGGGCGTCGTTCCCGATCTGCTGCTTGATGCTTGGCGCTGGGCGGCAGATAAAAAGCCTATCACGCAGGGCGCGGAGCTTATCATGGAGCCTGTCGAGGCCGTGACGCATTGCGAGGCGTGCGGCTGCGACTACGCGACGGTCGAGCACGGCAAGACCTGCCCCCATTGCGGTAGCGGCGAGACCTATCTGCTGCAGGGCCAGGAGGTCATGATCAAGCAGATCGAGACCCCCGACGAGGACCCGACAGACGCTGTCCCCGACGGCCTATCCGATGCCCCCGACGCCGTCGACGCCGCCAACCCCCTCCACATCGCCTAACTAAGTCGTTGGGGACGTTCTTAAACGACTAGTCATTAAAGAACGTCCCTAACGACTACTTTGCTAGAGCATATTTCTTACCATTAGTCAAGCACCATCTGTTTAAACGAAATAGCCTCAACCCGAGCACATTTGTGTCTGTTTAAAACCGGCAATAATGAACAGCGTGCTCAATTCGGTCATGTAAATAGATCAGCTATCAATCCTCAGCAGCAAATCAGCCAAATTACTGGAATGTAATCAGCTTGTAACAAAACTAGACGTTTAAACAAATAATGCTACCTTTTGCAGTTTTTCAAACAATTCTGCTGTATTTGCAGCTATACTCCATAACTGTCGTGTAGGAATTACGTAGACAAAAAGGAGGTTATGTGATGGTAAGTATTGTTCTTGCTAGCCATGGTGACTTGGCGGCTGGAATCAAGCAGACGGGCTCGATGGTCTTTGGCGATCAGCCGTCTGTAGCCGTGGTCTCGCTCGAGCCGAGCATGGGCCCCGACGACTTCCGAGCCAAGGTCGAGGAGGCAATCGCTTCCTTCGAGGACCAGGAGCAGGTGCTCTTCCTCGTTGATCTGTGGGGCGGCACGCCCTTCAACCAGATCAGCGGTCTCATCGAGGGCCATGATTCCTGGGCTATCGTCACCGGTGTCAACCTGCCTATGCTCATCGAGGCATATTCGCAGCGCTTTGACGCAAAGAACACTGCACATGCGATCGCAAAACATCTCGTGACTGAGGCTAAGGCCGGCGTGCGCGTCAAGCCCGAGTCTCTGGAGCCCGAGGAGAAGAAGCCGGCTGCGGCCGCCGCTGCTCCTGCGGGTGCCATTCCTCCGGGAACGGTGATCGGCGACGGGCACATCAAGATCGCCCACGTCCGTATCGACACGCGTCTGCTGCATGGTCAGGTGGCCACCACGTGGACCAAGCAGATCAACCCCAACCGCATCATCGTGGTCTCCGACGGCGTTGCTCACGACGAGCTCCGCAAGACCATGATCGAGCAGGCTGCCCCTCCGGGAGTCCACGCCAACGTCGTGCCCATCAAGAAGATGGCCGAGGTCGTCAAGGACACGCGCTTTGGCGACACCAAGGCGATGCTGCTGTTCGAGAACCCGCAGGATCTGCTCAGGGCCATCGAGGCCGGCGTCGACATCAAGGAAGCCAACATCGGTTCCATGGCCCACTCCAAGGGCAAGGTCGTCGTCACCAACGCTGTCGCTATGGGCGATGACGATGTCAAGACCATCGAGGCTCTCAAGGCCAAGGGCGTCAAGTTCGAGGTCCGCAAGGTTCCTTCGGATTCCTCCGAGGATCTCGACGCCATGTTGAAGAAAGCAAAGGCCGAACTGGCCGCTCAAGCATAGTAAAGGAGGGTCCGATACATGTCTGCAATCACTATTCTGCTTGTTGCGATTGTCGCGTTGCTTGCCGGTATGGAAGGCATTCTGGATGAGTTCCAGTTCCATCAGCCGCTCGTGGCATGCACGCTTATCGGTCTCGTAACCGGTCACCTTCAGGAGGGCATCCTCCTGGGCGGTTCGCTCCAGATGATGGCCCTTGGCTGGGCTAACGTCGGCGCCGCCGTCGCGCCTGACGCCGCTCTGGCCTCGGTCGCTTCTTCGATCATCATGGTGCTCGCCCTCAACGGTGGCGCCACCGATTCGGCCAAGGCCGTTACCGCCGCCATCGCCGTCGCCGTCCCGCTGTCGGTCGCTGGTCTGTTCCTGACCATGATCTGCCGTACCCTGGCTACCGCTATGGTTCACGGTATGGACGCCTGCGCCGAGAAGGGCGACTTCGCCGGCATCGAGCGTTGGCAGTACGCCGGCATCCTCATGCAGGGTGTTCGTATCGCCATCCCGGCAGTACTTCTGTGCATCATCCCGGCCGAGGCTGTTACCAACGCGCTTAACGCTATGCCCGATTGGCTGTCCGGCGGCATGGCTGTCGGCGGCGGCATGGTCGCTTCCGTCGGTTACGCCATGGTCATCAACATGATGGCCACCAAGGAGACCTGGCCGTTCTTCATCCTCGGCTTTGTCCTTGCTGCCATCCCTCAGCTCACGCTGATCGCCCTTGGCCTCATCGGCATCTCCCTTGCCCTCATCTACCTTGGCCTTAAGGATCTGGCCAAGCAGGGTGGCGGCATGGGCGGTGGCTCCGGTGACCCGCTCGGCGACATTCTGAACGATTACGAGTAGGAGGGGAGTGATACATATGGCAGAGAACAAGATTCAGCTCACCAAGGCTGACCGTAAGAAGGTTTGCTTCCGTCATCAGTTCCTTCAGGGCTCGTGGAACTACGAGCGTATGCAGAACGGCGGCTGGTGCTTCGCAATGATCCCTGCGATCAAGAAGCTCTACACCAGCAAGGATGACCAGATTGCCGCTCTTAAGCGCCACCTGGAGTTCTATAACACCCACCCCTATGTTTCCGCCCCCGTCATTGGCGTTACCCTCGCCCTCGAGGAGGAGCGCGCCAACGGTGCTCCGATTGACGACGTCGCCATTCAGGGCGTCAAGGTCGGTATGATGGGCCCGCTCGCCGGCGTCGGCGACCCCGCCTTCTGGTTCACCCTTCGCCCGATTCTGGGCGCACTGGGCGCTTCCCTGGCCCTGTCCGGCAGCATCGCCGGTCCGCTGCTGTTCTTCTTCGCGTGGAACATCATCCGTTACGCTTTCCTGTGGCACACGCAGGAGTTTGGCTACAAGGTCGGCTCCTCCATCGCCAAGGACCTCTCCGGCGGTCTGATGGGCAAGGTCACCGAGGGTGCTTCCATCCTGGGTATGTTCATCATCGGCGCCCTGGTCGAGCGCTGGGTGTCCATCTCCTTCACCCCGGTCGTCTCCAAGGTCACGCAGTCTGCTGGCGCCTATATCGACTGGGCCAACCTGCCCGCCGGTTCTGAGGGCATCAAGCAGGCGCTGTCGATGTACAGCTCTGTCGGTGCCACCGCACTCGACCCGGTGAAGGTCACCACGCTTCAGGCCAACCTCGATCAGCTCATCCCTGGCCTTGCCGCCGTGTGCCTGACCCTTCTGGTCTGCAAGCTCCTCAAGAAGAAGGTCAGCCCGATCGTCATCATCCTGGCTCTCTTCGCCATCGGCATCATCGGTCGCGTCTGCGGCTTCATGTAAGCACGCTTCGGCTTAAGACCGAGAGTTGCTAGGCAAGAGCTTTTGAGCCATTGAAACGGACCGCACCCGGTGGGTACACTGGATGCGGTCCGATTGTTTTTATTGGAGGGCGAGGCGCGTATGGCGCAATCTCAGAACAGCACGGTCGATCTGGCAACGCCGGCAACCTGCCTGATGGGGCTTACCAGTCACGGTAACGTGATGGTGGGCAATAAGGCGTTTGAGTACTATAACGAGCGTAATCCCGAGGATTATATCCAAATCCCGTGGGACGAGGTCGACTATATTGCCGCCGAGGTTTTGCGCGGCACCAAGAAGATTACGCGTTTTGCCATCTTTACCAAAGAGAATGGCCACTTTACGTTTTCGACGCGCAATGACAAGGAAACGCTTCGCGCGGTGCGTAAGTACATTGACGAGGACAAGCTCGTTCGTTCGCCCGACTTTATCGATGTGACGGCCAAGGGCGCCAAGAGCATCCCCTCCGTCATCAAGAACCTTTTCCACAAAGGCAACTAGTCATTAAAGAGCGCCCCCTCAAAGTGGGGCGCAGTCTCCCATGTGGCTCGATCGGGAAAGTGCATCCCAGTTCGAGCGTCGATTCCGGGATGTAGTTTCCGGAACGGGGTCGTTTGGGAAACCGTGTCCCGTTTCGAGCCGAAATTGTGGGTCACAGTTTCCCAGCGAGGTCTCATGGGGAAAGTCTGACCCAGAATTTGCCTGGATAGTGGGACGCACTTTCCGGAGGGCTGTTCCACCGCAACTTCGAAGAGTGGCTATACGTTGCATTACAGCGGCGTAAATCTGCTACACTAGTACAGCATGCCTCCGTAGCTCAGGGGATAGAGCACCGCTCTCCTAAAGCGGGTGTCGACGGTTCGAATCCGCCCGGGGGCACCAGAGGAATATCGAGCCCGGTACCGCCACGGTGCCGGGCTCTTCTGGTTCATGCCATGTCAAAAACGAAGCGCCCGCTTGCTGGGGGAGCAAGCGGG
>ERZ773260.3986-NODE-3986-length-13063-cov-3.096018_pt1 | contig 13063 bp, 13 predicted proteins | sample MGYA00511387_ERZ773260 | MGnify/ENA primary metagenome ERZ773260 (study PRJEB29015, sample SAMEA2737745) | human gut metagenome | biome: human gut; feature: human-associated habitat; material: faeces | place: China | collected 2012 ... | reverse complement strand
GCGTTCAGCCTGCGCACGGCGCTGCTTGCGCTTGTTCTTTCCGCAGGAGGGGCAATAGTGTAGATGCGGTCGGGAATTTCCACGCCATTGATGTCCTTCTGCCCTTTGCTCGGCCGCCATCCCTCCCCAATGTTCGTTGTCACATTGATGACCTTGAACGGGGCAAGGAAGCCATCCTCAATACCTTCTTTCAGGCTGTATGAATAAACCGGCTCGCCAAAATAGCTGAGATTGGAGATATATTTGGTTTCTTTGGGCGTTGCGGTCATGCCGATCTGGGTAGCGGAATTGAAGTATTCCAGAATCCTGCGCCAGCGGCTTTCCTCCTTGGCGGAACCTCTGTGGCACTCGTCTACAATGATGAGGTCGAAGAAGTCCGGCAAAAACAGCTCACTGAAATGCTCCCGATCATCGTCACCCACCAATTGCTGATACAGGGAGAAATACACCTCGTGGGAGGTGATGGTATTCCTGTTGTCCTTCGCCACATTGATCTTGTGGATGACCTTTTCCAATGGGGCAAAATCCTGCTGAATCGACTGATCCACCAGAATGTTTCGGTCGGCCAGGTAGAGAATTTTCCGCTTCATGCCGCTTTCCAGCAGGCGATACACGATCTGAAAAGCGGTATATGTTTTGCCCGTGCCGGTAGCCATCACCAAAAGAATCCGCTGCTGTCCCCTTGCAATGGCGTCCACTGTGCGATTGATGGCATTGCGTTGATAGTAACGGGGCGGATAGGTGCTCTGGCTGGCATAGTAGGGTTGTTCCAGCATCGCTTCCTGAGAAGGCGTCAGGCTGGATTCCCGTTTATACCGGGCGATCAGCTCCTGTTCGGTAGGGAAGTCGTGAAGGCCAAATTCTCGTTCTTGTCCGGTAAGAAAATCATGCTCCACAAAACCGTCTCCATTGGAGCTGTATGCAAACGGCACGTCCAGCATTTGTGCATAGGTCATGGCCTGCTGCAAGCCATGGGAAACGGCGTGATGATTGTCCTTTGCCTCGACAACGGCGATTGGGTTATTCTCATTAAGATACAGAATATAATCCGCCCGTTTGGGCTTTTCGCGGAACACAAAATTGCCTTTCAGATTGACCTTTCCATCCGTGATGCGGGTTTCCATGGTGATCTTCTCCCGACTCCACTTGGAAAGAATGGAAGGCGTAATATATTGCAGCTTAATATCTTCTTCACTCATCTGCTTCTTTTGTAGTATGGCGCCCATCCTGTGGCCTCCATTCCAAATAGATTCCTTATTCTATCAGAACCATTCCAAATGCGACGACCCGGAGGGAAGCTTCATTTGAAGAAAAGTTATAGTATACGCAAATGCCATTTTTTATTATAAACCGGCACTGTCAAAATGACAACCACGGATATTTGGCTGCTTTTAATTAAGAATGTTTATGAAGGTTTCCAAACCTTGTTGTTGCGGATCAATTTTTTCTGTGTTCTCGCTATCGGTGATAGGAAATTAGATTTCCACAAAAGAATTATTTGGTTTGGAACAAAAAGTATATACTTATGCCGTTAATTTTTAGAGGCCATCACACAATCTCACTTTGGAAAGGAGGTTTTCTTTTATTCCCATCACATACCAATTCCCGTATGATAGCCCCATCCGCTACTTACCCCTTGCATACCTGCTACCCTGCGATGTACTCTCCCGATATCCCACGCTTCGCAGGCTGCCCCGCAGTTTGGGCACTTTGAACAACTCCCCCGAATGGCACAGAATTCTCTTGAGCCAGCAGTTTCCAAGCGAAATCATGGATGCTGTAGCCTCGATGGTCTTCCCTCTCTTGGGCTTCGGTGGATGGAAAGAACACTATACAGCCAATTCCCCGGCATGGCGTTTGTCCTACGCCCTCCCCCTGTGGGCCAAAGGAGTGGAGCGCGTGTGGGGCTGGGGTGTGCAAAAGCTGTTCCGCCTGCCACCGAACTTCTTAATCCCCTTCTTTGAGGCGGACGACGTACAGGCGATGATGAAGCAGGTGGTGGAACAAACCATCGGGGAGCAGGGTTGGGGGCCAATCCTGGAAGCGGTGCGGGAAATGCCCTGCGACGAAGATTTCGAGAAATGGGATACCCATGTCCGCAAGGACTTCCTGCGCAAGTGGTATCACACCCGGTCAAAACGGGTGCGGACCGTTTCGCTGGAAGCATGCATGGAGGACAAGGACAGCAAGATCCATTCGCTCCCCGCCCCGGAGGGAGACGTTGCGGAACAGGCGGCGGAGAAAGACTTCTGCAACCGTTTCAAGGCCGCTCTGCCTGAAAGGGACAGAACGATTCTGGAACTGCGGGGAGAGGGATATGGCTATCAGGAGATAGCGGATAAGCTGGGCTACAAAACCCATAGCGCTGTGATCAAGCGCATGGAGGCAATCAAGAAACGGTTCGTTCGATACGAAAACGAGGAAGGGCAGTAAAGCCACGCAAGCCGGAAAATGGCGGGCGTGGCTTTTCTGTACCCAAATTCAGAAAGGAGGCTGTATGCTTCAGTTGAAAGACTTACCGCCCATGGAGCGGGAAGGAAACGGTTCGCTGTATCGCATGGATGCAAAACAGCGCCGGGAGGCAGTGCGGCTGATCAGAGCGCATTGTAGTTTCTACGATAACGACAACTGTCTCTACCTGGATGATGGCGAAGAAGTGGTCTGTCCTCAGATCACTTCGTTTTCTGTCATCTGTGCGTTCTTTCGCCAGGTGGTGCTGAAAGATGAGGCGGCCAGGGGGCTGGAGGCGAAGCTGTTTCGGCGGGAGACGGCAAAACGCTGCCGTGTGTGCGGCAGGACCTTTTCTTCGACTTCCAACAATGCGAAATACTGCCCCGACTGCCGGGCGGCGATGCAGCGAAGGCAGAAGGCTGCCTATGCCCGGAGGCGGAGGGCAAACGTAGAAAAGTCGGCTTACGAAAAGGCATAAAAATCAAGGCTTTCGGACTTGCAAACTTCTTACCCCATACGTTGATACGTCCCACCCCGAAAAACGGCTTCGACTTTTCTACAAGGAGGCATTATGACAAAGTACATTTACTTGCACCAGAAACCCAGAATCATCAGCTTTACACAGCTTCCCAACTTCCTGTTTGAATTGCCCGGCTACCATTTGCTTGGCAACGAGGCGAAAATCCTCTATGCCATGATTTTGCGCCGTGCCGGCCTTTCCCGCAAAAATGGTTGGGCTGACGAATACGACCGAGTTTATCTCTACTATCCCATCAATGAGGTAACGACCTTACTTCACTGCGGACGGCAAAAAGCGGTGGATACCCTGCGGGAACTCCAATACGCCGGGCTGCTGGAGATCCGCAAGCAGGGATGTGGAAAGCCCAATCGGATTTACCCAAAATGGCATGAAGCAGTTCCAGATGCCGACTTCAAGAAATCCGGCCATGGTACGCCGGAGGGCTGAAAACCATACCCGTGAAGTACGGAAATCTCCCTTGAGAAGTACGGAAACCGGACAGTAGTTAGAAAAACAAAAATCAAAAAGAACCATTTATTATCCATCTATCCAATCCCAATATGAACTGGTCATCAGGGAATTTGGATGGATGGAGGAAAGGAGTTTGATGACGCATAAAGCACAGCATGCAATCCTTCGCTTTGCCAAGCACAAGGCAGGGCTGGCAGGAGCATTGGAAGCCCATCATGAGCGCACAAAGGAGAGGTACGCCAGCAACCCGGACATTGACATCAGCAAAAGCAAGGACAATTTCCACATCATCCAGCCCGCACAGAAGTACCGAAAGGAAATCAACATTCGCATCAAAACGGCGGGGTGCCGCCTCCGAAAGGACAGCACCATGTTTGTGGACACCCTCATCACCGCCAGCCCGGAATTTTTTACAGGCAGAAGCAAGCAGGAGGTACAAGCCTATTTCACCGAAGCGGTGGCCTTCATGGAGAAGAAAGTGGGAGGGGGTAACATCTTTTCTGCTGTGGTACATATGGATGAGAAAACTCCGCACCTTCACCTGTGCTTTACACCGATCACGAAGGACGGCCGGCTGTCGGCCAAGGAGATTCTGGGTAACCGGGCGCAGTTGTCCCAATGGCAAGATGAGTTTCACGCGCACATGAAAAAGGCTTTCCCGGTCTTCAAACGGGGCGAGAGCGCGCTGGTGACAAAGCGCAGACACATTCCCACATGGCTGTTCAAGCAGTCTGTGGACCTCACCCGCCGGCAGCGGGCTATTGAAAAGGCGATAAGCGAAATTGGCGGACTAAATGCAGGGAAAAAGCGGGACGAGGCACTGGAAATGGTAGGACCGTATTTCGCCCGGCTGGAAAGGCATCTGGGACAGATGAAGAAGTATCAAGCCACCATCGACTACTTGACGCAGGAGAACATGGGCCTGAAACAAAAGGTCAATGACGAAAAGAGCATCCAAAAGCGGGTGGAAGTATTGGAACTGAAAAAGGAAAACGAGCGGCTCCGACGATTTGTGGAAAGTATTCCTCAGGAGATCAGACAGGCGTTTCAAGAGCGGCAGAGGGAGCAGTCTGCCAAAGCTCCCCAGCGATAGCCATTTTCTCAAGAAAGGAGGTACATTTGGGCGGAAGAAAAAAGCTCACGAACAACACCGATATTCCCCAGCACCGGATCGAGGCGATAGCACGCTGCATCCTCCCGGATATTCTTGCTTTCTATGAAAGTGAGGAAGGCCAGAGGGAATTTGCTGAATGGAAGAAGCAAAGGGAACTGGAAAAGCAGGAGGTCAAGGCAGAGTAAGGACGAAAGAAAGGGCGGGCGCACCGTGAAAACGGCTGCGTCCGCCTTTTTTGCGTTTATGGAGTTATTGCTTCTTCCGAAGGCCCCTCGGCTTGGAGACAGGCTTGCGCCTTACCCCGTTGCGAAAGTAGGTACTTTCATACGGATCGAAAAAAACCAATAATCCGAACCCATCTCCTACCGGAAACAAGTTCGGATTATATTGGTTTGGTGAGCCCGGCGGGATTCGAACCCACGACCTTTTGATTCGTAGTCAAACACTCTATCCAGCTGAGCTACGAGCCCACATGCTTCGTTGACAGAGCAACATGCTCTCTCAAACCAGCCTAGTTATTATAGCAGAAGAAAAACGAAATTGCAATACATGCCGCCAATTTTTTTTCGCCTTATTTGAATGAGCGGCGAAAGGGAAGCATCTGTTGAGAGAACTCCACGATTTCCGAACGCATAAAAATTTTTATAAAAAAATGTTCGCCTTTTTTCTTTACAAAGCGCCAAAGCTGGTGTATCATAAGCAGGTCCCTTAGGTTTTTATGTCGATTACAGGAGGATGGAACGCAATGAAGAAGCTGGTAAGCATGCTGCTGGCGCTGTGCCTGGTTCTGGGTGTAACCGCAGCGAGCGCCGCGGTCCCCGCGGAAGAAATCAAGGTGGGCTACATCTGCATCGGTGACGAAAACGAAGGCTATTCCGCCAACCACATCAATGGCCTCAAGGCCGCGCAGGAAGCCCTGGGCATCAGCGACGACCAGGTGATGATCAAGTACAACATTCCCGAGACCGAAGCCGCTTACGAAGCCGCGGTTGACCTGGCCGAAAACGGCTGCGACATCATCTTCGCCACCAGCTTTGGCCAGGAGAGCTATGTGTTCCAGGCCGCTGCCGAATATCCCGACATTCAGTTCTGCCACGCGACCGGCACCGCCGCCAGCACCAGCGAGCTGACCAACGTCCACAACTACTTCACCGCCATCTATGAGGCCCGCTATGTCAGCGGCGTGGTGGCCGGCATGAAGCTCAATCAGATGATTGAGGACGGCACCATCACCGCCGAGACCGCCAAGATCGGCTATGTGGGTGCGTTCCCCTTCGCTGAGGTTATCTCCGGCTACACCAGCTTCTTCCTGGGCGCCCGCAGCGTGTGCCCCTCCGCGACCATGGAGGTACGCTACACCAACAGCTGGTCCGACATGGCCCTGGAAAAGGAGACCGCCGAGGCCCTGATCGCTGACGGCTGCGTGCTCATTTCCCAGCATTCCGATACCGTGGGCCCCGCCACTGCCTGTGAGGCTGCCGGCGTACCGATCGTGGGCTACAACATCTCCATGATCCCCACTGCTCCCACCCAGGCCCTGACCTCCGCTGCCTGCAACTGGGGCGCCTATGTGACCTACGCCATCCAGTGCGTGATCGACGGCACCGAGATTCCCAAGGACTGGTGCCATGGCTATTCCGACGGCGCGGTACACATCACGGAGCTCAACGAGGCTGCCGTGGCCCCCGGTACCGCTGAGAAGGTGGCCGAGGTTGAGGCCGCGCTCAAGGACGGCACGCTGCATGTGTTTGACTGCTCCACCTTCACCGTGGGCGGCGAGGAACTGACCACCTACACCACCGCCTATGGCCTGGAAGGCACCGAGATGGTTTCCGACGGCTACTTCCACGAGTCTGAGGTGCGCAGCGCTCCCTACTTCGATATCATCATCGACGGCATCAACGCGGTCGTCGAGGAGTAAGCGACGCGTTTACGGCTCTGCCCTGCCGCCCGTCAGGGCGGCAGGGCGTTCTTTCATTTCTATACAACAGCCCGGAGGGAACAGCTTTGCAATCCAATGCAATGATCGAGATGCGCGGCATCACCAAGCATTTCGGCTCGGTGGTCGCCAATGAGAACGTGGATCTGACCGTGCGCCGCGGCGAAATCTTAAGTGTGCTGGGTGAGAACGGCAGCGGCAAGACGTCGCTGATGAACATGCTGGCCGGCATTTACTTTCCGGACGCAGGCCATATCTATGTGGAGGGCCGCGAGGTGGTCATCCGCTCGCCCAAGGACGCCTTCGCCCTGGGTATCGGCATGATTCACCAGCATTTTAAGCTGGTGGATGTGCTCACCGCGGCCGAAAACATCATTCTGGGCCTTCCGGGAAAGCTGCGGCTGGACATGCGGGAGGTGGAGCGCGAGATTCGCACCCTGACCGAAAAGTACGGATTTGAGATTGATCCGCATGAAAAGATCTATGAAATGAGCGTGTCGCAGAAGCAGACAGTGGAAATCGTCAAAATGCTCTACCGCGGCGCGAACATCCTGATTCTGGACGAGCCTACCGCCGTGCTCACCCCCCAGGAGACGGACCGGTTGTTCCAGGTGCTGCGCAACATGCGCGATCAGGGGCATTCCATCATCATCATCACCCACAAGCTCAACGAGGTTCTGAGCCTGAGCGACCGCGTGGCCGTGCTTCGCAAGGGGCACAGCGTCGGTTCCATTCAGACCTCCGAGGCCACGGAGAAAAGCCTGACCGAAATGATGGTGGGCAGGCGCGTGGATCTGAACATCGAGCGCCCCGAGCCGGTGAATCCCCGCCTCAAGCTGAAGGTGCGCGATGTAACGGTCGTCAATGACGAGGGCCGCGAGGTGCTCTCCCATGCCGCCTTCGAGGCCTATACCGGCGAGATACTGGGCGTGGCCGGCATCGCGGGCAGCGGCCAGAAGGAGCTTTTGGAGGCTATCGCGGGATTGCAGCCGCTCAAGAGCGGCTCCATTGAATATACCAACCGCAAGGGCCATGTCAAGGAATTGACCCGCATGACCCCCGAGGAAATCCGCGAAATCGGCATCCGGCTGGCCTTTGTTCCCGAGGACCGCCTGGGCATGGGCCTGGTGGCGTCCATGGGCATGACGGGCAATATGATGCTGCGCAGCTACAAGCGCGGCCGCGGCTTCTTTTCCGAGCGCAAGCAGCCGCGCACGCTGGCCGAGCGCATCATGCGTGAGCTGGACGTGGTTACCCCCGGCGTGGAATGGCCCGTGGGCCGCATGAGCGGGGGCAACGTGCAGAAGGTACTCGTCGGACGTGAGATCGCATCCTCGCCGCAGGTGCTGATGGTGGCCTATCCCGTGCGCGGGCTGGATATCAATTCGTCGCATACCATCTACCGGCTGCTCAATGAGCAGAAAAAGAACGGTTCTGCCGTCATCTGCGTGGGCGAGGACCTGGATGTGCTGCTGGCCCTGTGCGACCGCATCCTGGTGCTGGCCGACGGACATGTGAGCGGCACGGTGGACGCGCGCGACGCCACCAAGGAGCAGATCGGTCTGATGATGACCAATCATGACGCAAAGGAGGCGCAGGCATGACCGATGCAAAGGAACCCCTGATGCATATTGTCAAGCGCGACGGCGTGTCGCTGGGCCGGGCCATGCTGGTGCGGCTGGTCGCGCTGGTATTTGCCCTGCTGGTGTGCGCGGCCATCATCTTTGGCCTGACCGGCATGAACCCGCTCAACGTCTATGCGGGAATCTGGGACGGCGCGGTGGGCACCAACCGCCGCATGTGGGTCACCTTCCGCGACGCGGCGATTTTGCTGTGCGTGGGCTTTGCGGTGCTGCCCGCTTTCCGCATGCGGTTTTGGAATGTGGGCGCGGAGGGACAGGTGCTGGTGGGCGCCATGGCCTCTGCCGCCATTATGATCTATGGAAAGAACCTGCCCTCCTGGGCGATGTATGCACTCTGCCCCGTGGCGGGCGTGGCCGCCGGCCTGATCTGGGGCGTGATCCCCGCGTTTTTCAAGGCGCACTGGAACACCAATGAAACCCTGTTTACCCTGATGCTCAACTATATCGCCATGCAGCTGGTGTCCTTCGCCATCGTGTTTTGGGAAAACCCCCGCGGCTCCAATCATGTGGGCCTGATCAACAGCCAGGGCAAGGAGGGATGGCTGCCGTCCATCGGCACCAACAGCTACCTGCTGCCCATTCTGATCGTTCTGGCGCTGATGGTGGGGCTGTATGTGTACATGCAGTTTTCCAAGCAGGGCTATGAGATCGCCGTGGTGGGAGAGAGCGAAAATACAGCGCATTACGCGGGCATCAACGTTGGCCGCGTCATCATCCGCACCATGGCCATCTCCGGCGGTATCGGCGGATTGGCGGGGTACCTGCTGGCCACGGGCGTGGGGCATACGATCTCCACGGGCCTCGCAGGCGGCCGCGGATTTACGGCCATCGTGGTGGCATGGCTGGGCAAACTCAATCCCTTTGCGATGCTGCTGGTGGCGTTTTTCCTGGTGTTCATGGAAAAGGGCGCCATTCAGATTGCCACGCAGTTCAACCTCAATGAAAACGCCAGCGATATCCTCACCGGCGTGATTCTGTTCTTCATTCTGGGCTGCGAGTTCTTCATCAACTACCGCATCGAGCTGCGCCAGCATGCGCGCGAGGAGGTCAAGGCATGAACCTGATCGTTGTGTTTCTGCAAAAGGCCATCGCGCAGGGCATTGCCATCCTGTACGGCGCGAACGGCGAAATCGTGACCGAAAAAAGCGGCAACCTGAACCTGGGCGTGCCCGGCATGATGTACATGGGCGGCGTGGCCGGGCTGATGGGCGCGTTCCTCTATGAAAACAGCGTGGAAACCCCCGTGCCCTTTGCGGGCATGCTGATCGCGCTGGTATGCGCGCTGGTGTGCTCCGGCCTGGGGGCGCTGATCTACAGCGTGCTCACCATCTCCCTTCGGGCCAACCAGAACGTGACCGGTCTTGCGCTGACCACCTTCGGCATGGGCTTTGGCAACTTCTTCGGCGGTTCGCTGTCCAGGCTGGCAGGCGGCGTGGGGCAGATTTCCACACAGGCTACGGCCAGCGCCTTCCGGGCCAAGATTCCGGTGCTCAGCACGCTGCCCGTGGTGGGCGAGGTGCTGTTCAGCTATGGGTTTTTGACCTACTTTTCCATCGTGCTCACGGTGGTGCTGAGCTGGTTCCTCTACCGCACCCGCAAGGGCCTCAACCTGCGCGCCGTGGGTGAAAACGCCGCCACCGCCGATGCGGCGGGCGTAAACGTGACCGCCTACAAGTATCTGGCCACTTTGGTGGGCGGGATGCTCGCGGGCCTGGGCGGGCTGTATTTCGTGATGGAGTATACCGGCGGTACCTGGGTCAACAATGGGTTTGGCGACCGCGGGTGGCTGGCCATTGCGCTGGTGATCTTCGCCCGCTGGCGGCCGCTCAACGCCATCTGGGGCAGCATCCTCTTCGGCGGGCTGTACATTCTCTATCTCTACATTCCCGGCCTGGACCGCAGCATGCAGGAAATCTTCAAGGCCCTGCCCTATGTGGTGACCATAGTGGTGCTGGTGATCACCAGCCTGCGCAAAAAGCGTGAGGACCAGCCCCCCATGAGCCTGGGCGTGGCCTATTTCCGTGAGGATCGCGGCTGAACAAAGGAGCTGCCATATGACGATTATTGACACACACGCGCACATTTACCCTGATGCCATCGCGCTCAAGGCGGCGAAGTCCACCGGGATCTTTTACGACATTCCCATGTGTCTGGACGGGACGCTGGGCCAGCTGATGGCCCATGGCGAGGCGGCGGGCATCTCCCGCTTTCTGGTGCACAGCGTGGCGGTTACACCCAGCCGCGTGCATTCCATCAACGACTACCTGATGCGCGTATCCGCCGAACACCCGGACCGGCTGATCGGCTTTGGCACGCTGCATCCGGACTACGAGGATGTGCCCGGTGAGCTGGACCGCATCAAGGCGGGCGGGCTGCACGGCGTGAAGCTGCACCCGGATATTCAGACCTTCCTGCTGGACGACCGGCGCGCTGTGGCCATGTTCCGCGCCATGGCGGAGCGGGGCCTGCCCGCGCTGGTGCATACGGGCGATTACCGCTATGCCTATAGCCAGCCTGAGCGTATGGCGCATGTGCTGGATCAGGTGCCGGATCTGAAGGTGATCTGCGCGCATCTGGGCGGCTGGTCGGTGTGGAAGGAGGCGTGGCGGGTGCTGGCCGGGCGGCCCAATGTGTGGGTGGATACCTCCTCCAGCCTGTACGCCCTTGAGCCGGAGGAGGCCGCGCGCATCATCCGCCGCTACGGTACGGACCGCGCGTTCTTTGGTACCGACTACCCCATGTGGGACCCGGAGGAGGAGATGGCGCGCTTTCTGCGTCTGCCGCTGACGGACGGGGAGCGGGAGCAGATTTTCCATCTGAACTTCGAGGCGTTCCTGCGGGAGCTGGGGTAAGGTTCAGCCATCCTGTTCGCGCAGGAATTCACGCATCATATAGCCGGTTGTCTTGAGGTAAAGCACATACCACCAGGTTTCGTTGGTTTCGTCCAGCACCTCCACCACCTCGCCGATGGGGACGCGCACGCGCACCACGGCGTCACGGGAGGGCCTGACGCGCAGGTTTACCGTGGAGCCCCGCTCAGCCCATACCTCGGCCAGACGCAGGTCCGCATCGGGCGGGGGAGCGGGCTGCGGCGGTTCTTCGGCGTCGTAGTCCACGGCGTTGAGCTCGCCCGCGCAGTACCAGCGCGACAGATCGGTATCGATGCGTACGCTGGGCGGCGTGGCATTGATGATCTTCAGCGGCCGCACGCTCACCACCAGGCCGATGTGATAGTAGTCATAGGGCAGGTTGGGGTCATAGTACCGCCCGCCGGGCTTGTATTCCGCCTTCATGTGGCTGATATCCTCGCGCGCCTTGAAAATGGCCATACCCACGCGCAGCTGACTGGCGCTGGTCACACGCCGCACATCGTGGCAATAGACCCGGACGATGCGGTTGGAGCCGTGATAGATGCGCTCGCCAAACTGCTTGTAGGCGTAGACGAACGCGCCCGAGCAATCGATGCCCGCCGGTCCGTTGGCGCCGGGGGAGGCATAGGGCCAGCCCAGCATGGTATAGAATACTTCCACCAGCTTGTTGACTGGGATCATATCGTTCCTTCCTTTCGTGCGCGGCTGCGCACGCTACAGGATATGCCCCACGCTGTCACGGGGTGCAAAAAGGGGGAGCCGGACAAATGCCCGGCTCCCCGTGTCATGCATCAGGGAGCGTATGGACTGCTGAGAGGGTCACGCTTTCACGGTGCTGTCCACATAGCGGCTGCTGGTGCGCACCACAAAGTGACGCCGGCAGCCGCGCGGGCCGTCCGCACCCTCAATGCGCAGGTCCTCCGGCAGGACGAAGCGTATCCGGGGCAGGGTAACGTCTCGCGGGCCGTCGCGATGAGCCGGTACGGTCATGGCGTGAAAGCCGCGCGCGTGTTCCCCGCCTGTTCCATCGACCTCGTGAAGCGTGACGCCTACCGCGACGCGCCTGCCGGGGCACACGTTCCTTAGCACCAGGTTCACATCCAGAACGCGGCCCGCGCCGTCCTCGTTATGCTGGCTTTCGGCTACGGTGACCGCCTTGTTTTCCTCGCAGGGTTCAAAATAGACGTGCGTTTCGCTGGCATCCTGCCCGGCCTCGGCCCCCAGGCGCACAGCTGCGCCCTCGCCGATGATCGCGCAAGGCAGGCCTGGTTCGATGTTTGCCATCGTTGTTCCTCCTCCAAGGCATCGTTTCTGATGCCCGCATCATCAGTATACGGCGGCCCGGCGCGAAGGTGTGCGCCGGGCCGTGTTAAGAAAGCGGGCAAAACTGCAAGCCGGAGGGGCTGGCGCGTATCCGCTCCGTCCCGTATACTGATATCAGCCTTACACCACAAGGGAGGGATGGCGCATGAATCTGGGAACCAATCTCTACAACGCACGAAAAAAGAGCGGCCTGTCCCAGGAGGAGGTGGCCGAAAAGCTGGGTGTGAGCCGTCAGACCATATCAAAATGGGAAACCGACGAAACCCTGCCCGACATCCGTCAAGCCAAGCGGCTGGCGGGGCTCTACCATCTGACGCTGGATGACCTGATCGCCTTTGACGCGGAGGTGGAGGAGATCCAGCGCACGATTGACAGCATCAGCGAGGAAACGCAGAAAAAGGTGGATTGGACCAAGGTGTGGGGAAAGCGCTACCCGGTCCTGACCACCTATCAGCAGCGCGTGAAAATCAGCGATTATGCCGGGCCTCTCCGCGAACTGCTGGACCGGCTGAAGCGGGAATATGGCTACGGCGACGTGGACGCCTGCCTGGTGCTCAAGGATATTCTGGCGCATGTGTGGAAGGACGGGGAACGGCGCGGACGGAAGTAAAGCGATGGGGGAAGCAGCACAGCCGCTTCCCCCAAAATCCTTGTGTTTTTCAGTCCAGGGCTTCCCAGGGCAAATCCAGGTCCGGACGGCCGAAGTGGCCGTAGGCGGCGGTCTGCCGGTAG
>ERZ773260.3972-NODE-3972-length-13089-cov-3.018106_pt1 | contig 13089 bp, 7 predicted proteins | sample MGYA00511387_ERZ773260 | MGnify/ENA primary metagenome ERZ773260 (study PRJEB29015, sample SAMEA2737745) | human gut metagenome | biome: human gut; feature: human-associated habitat; material: faeces | place: China | collected 2012 ... | reverse complement strand
AGCGCCCCATCGCCTATGAGGATCTGTTCCGGCAGGCCGACGTCGCCCTGTACCACGCCAAAGGGAACGGCAAAAACCGTTACAAATTCTTCGGCCAGTCCTCCGGCGGAGACGCCGACGGCGTCCAGACATCCGCGCCCCTCGCCGTCAACACCGTCCGCAACAGCATCATGGTGGACATCATCGATATCCTCTTCAGCATGTACGACATGCACGAAGGGATCGACAAGGCGTTGCATTTCATCGGAAACGCCTTGCGCGTGGACAAGATTCTCATCTTTGAATACTCGCTCGACGGGAAGGCCGTCAGCATCGCGCATGAATGGTGCTCCGATCCGAAATGGAGCACCAAGGAGCAGTTCCAAAACGTCCCCGTCGACAAAATCGAGCTGCCCAAAACACGGGACTCCAGCGGCATCTATTATTGCAGCGATTTTTCGGAAGTCCCCCCGGAAGAAAAAACGTTCATCCTCGACGACACCATCTCCTCGCTCCTCCAGTGCGACATCGTGCGCGACGGGCATGTGGTCGGCCATATCGGCTTCGAGGAGCGCGGCAACCGCCGCATATGGACGCAGCAGGAAGTGGACGCCCTCATCCTTATGTCCAAAATCATCGGGGAGTACATCCGGCAGCGCCGCTCCGCCAGCCTTTTGCGCGAAAGTTACGAATCCACCCGCAACATCCTCAACAGCCTGCCCAATACGGCGGTCTACGTCATCGACGCCAACCACCGCATCGTCTACTTCAACGATACGGTCGCCCGCGCGTATCCCAATGTCAAGCTCGGGGTGACCTGCTTCGAGGTGTTTTGGGGCAAATCCAATATCTGCTCCTTCTGTCCCGTGACAAAACACGGCGGCGGGGAGGCGTTCACCACCCTGCATGAGCACCCGCCCTTCAAGGGCATCTGTGAAATTTCGGTTTCCGGTATCCTTTGGGAAAACAAGGAGCCCGCACACGTCGTGCTCATTTCAGAGCGCCTTCTGACGCCCGAGGAGCGCAAGGCCAAGGCCAAGCGCGATTCCTTCGCCCGCGCCCTCTGCGAGAGCTATCATTATGTCGTGGACGTGGATCTCGGCACCGGCCATTTTGAGCTTCTGGCCAACCGCAATGACCTCGCCACCGACACTTCGGGCGATTACGCCGCCCATTTCGAGCTGTTCTTCGGCCATATCCTCCCACAGTACCGTGACGCCTTCCGCGAACACTTCTCCCTCGAAGGGCTGCGGGCAGCCTTCGCGGCAGGCGTAAACGACAGGAATATCCATCTCGAATACCAGTTTGCCGAGGAGGCCGGGCCCCGCTGGCGTACCCGCATCGCCTTCGCCTATACGCAGGACGACGGCTCGTGCCACGTCCTCCAATGCATCCGGGATATCAACGAGCAGAAATGCGCGGAATTCACCCACAGGCGGGACGAAGAAAACCTTCAAGTCGCCCTTCAGAACAGCTACGCCAAGATCTACCGGATGAACCTCGCCGCCAACCAGCTGACCTGCCTGTTCTGCAACACCAAGCTGCTCGCGCCCATCGATGTCAGCGGCGAATTCGACAAGGACATCATCACGGTCATGAAAACCCGCGTCCATCCGCGGGATCGGGTGGTCTTCCGGAATTTCTTCACCGCCGAAACCATCCTCAGGAAACTCGACGCCGGGGAAGAGCTTTCCGTCGAATACCGCAAGCTCGGCCTTGACGGGACCTATCACTGGATGCTGGCGCTCATCGTGCCCTTGCCGACCGGCAACCGGGGAGAGACCGTCCTCCTCGTGCGCGACGTCACCGAGAAGAAGGAAGAGGAAAACAACTACCTCCTCGCCCTGCAAAACAATTATTCCGAGATCTTCTCCCTCGACGTCAGGAGCCGCACGGTCACGCCGCTGTTCTACAACAGCGAGCAGGTGCCCATCGTCAAGGAGGAAGCCAATTTTTCCGCGTTCGTCAAGCGGCGCGCCGTCGACCGCGTGGCCCCAGAATCCCTCGAAAGCGTGCTCGATTTCTACGAGCGCCGCCTTTTCGAGGAACTGGAACGCGGCGGCCGCCCGGAATGTGAATACCGCAAGCGTTCGTCGGAAAACGGCCCTTACCGCTGGATCGCGGCCTCGGCGCAGCCTGTCCCCGGCAACGAGGGACACGCCCTTATCCTGCTGCGCGACGTCACCAAGAAGAAAGAAGAGGAAAACAACTACCTCCTCGCCCTGCAAAGCAACTATACGGAAATTTTCCGCCTCGATCTTGAAGCCGGGCTTATCGCTCCCCTCTATTACAACAGCGAACAAGTCACCATTTCGCCGACCCTGATGCCCATCGAGGAATTCGTCCTCGATCGTGGCAAAAACCGCGTGCACCCAGAAAACCTCAAAAGCGTCCGCACCTTTTACGACGTGCCGAACATCATGGCCCGGCTCGACCTGGGCGAGGCCCCACAGCTCGAATACCGCAAACGGCAGGACGCCGGAAAACCCTACCGGTGGGTCAACGCCACCATCCGGGCCATCCCCGGAGCGTACCACCATGCCCTGCTCCTGCTGAGCGACATCACCGAACGGCTCAACGAGGAAGCCGATTTCTACAAGGCCCTCCAGCACAGCTATTCCGAAATCTACGAGGTCATGCTCGATACGGATTCCATGCGCATCGTGCACCGGGACGAAGATTCCACGTTGGCGAAACCCGAGCTGACCCATTCGTATTCGCGGGACACCCGTACCATCGCCAACCGGTACATCCACCCCGATGACCGGGAGTCCTTCCTTGATCTTTTCTCCCCGGAGAACGTCAGCAGGAAAGTGGCCGACGATCCCCGGCTGTCCACAGAATACCGCGTCCTTGCCGTCGACGGGACCTATCACTGGATCTCGATACTGGTGCTGCCCATGCCCGGATCGTCGGGGCGCCTGCTCCTCCTCTGGCAGGACATCAACGAACGCAAAAGGATGGAAGAAACCGCCGCCCGGCTCGAACGCCGTCAAAGCGCCGTGTTCCGCCAGTCCGGGGACTGCATCATCGAAATCAACCTGCGCACGTGGCAGTTCCACCGCAACGCCTCCGCACCGAGCCTGCCCAGCGAACCCCGTTCCGGCGACTACCGCACATTCCACGCCGAAACAATAGCGATGATCCATCCCGCCGACCGCGAACGCATCAACCGCACCACCATGCCCAAAGCCCTGCTCGAGGCCTGCCGCGCACATTCCCGCACCCTCGTCGATCAATATCGGGTGCTCTTTGGCGAAAACGAACAGTTGTGGCTCGAAAACCGCGTGTTTTTCCTTGAAGAAGGCGACGATATGACCGCCTTTTTCATCATCCGGGACATCACGGAGCAGAAGCGCGTCGAAGAGGAACGCGCCCTTGAGGAAGAGCGCTACAACATCGCCCTGCGCAACACGTATACCGAAATCTACGAAATCGACCTCAGCGCCGATACGCCCCACCTTGTCTACGCCGCCGACACGCCCATGATCCCCGTGGATCACGACAAGAACGGCAATATCCACACCATAGCCGCAACCCTCATCCACCCTGAGGACCGGGAACGCTTCCTCACCGCTTTCATCGGGAGCAACATCCGCAAGGAGTTCAGCGAAGGCCGCATGGAAGTCCCCGCCGAATACCGCCGCCTTGGCAGCGACGGCAAATGGTACTGGGTTTCCGCCTTCATCGTTCCTCTGTGCGGGCACGACTCCTGCCGCACCGACAAGGGGATACTCCTCGTCCGCGACATCTCCGAACAGCGTGAAGAGGAACAGCGCCGCCGCATCAGCGAGCAGTACGATCACGCCTTGCGCAACATCTACGACGAGCTGTACGAACTGAACATCACGCAGGACAGCTACCGTATCGTGTACCACGTGAAGGGCAAGTATGTGACCCCGCCCGAGCAGGGCCGCCTCAGCGAGTGCATCGATCTCGTATCGCGCAACATGCTCTTTCCTGAAGACCGCACCCGCTTCCTCGAATTCTTTAATCTCGATGCGCTGCGGCAGAACTTCGCGGCGGGCCGGGAATACCTTATCGGCGAATTCCGCAAGCTCTGGCACGACCAGGAGTACCACTGGGCGTCGATCACCATGTTCCCCGTGGCCCAGCCCGACGGCGGCGACGAGATCTATCTCGCCTTCATCATGGATATCGGGGACAAGAAGCAGGCGGAGGAAGTCGCTCAGCAGAACATCCTCCTTGAGCGCCAGCGCCTCGACGACGAACGCTACCGGACCATCGTGGAGCAGACGGACACCCTCGTCTTCGAGTGGAACCTCGAAACCGATACCCGTTACATCTCGCCGGAGATCGTCGCCCGTTTCGCCGGGAACTACGACCACCGTGATCTGATGCACGTCTGGCGGGAAGACCTCGTGATCCATCCTGACGATCTGCCCCTGCTCACCGCCTTCCTCAAGGATTCGCGCATCCAGCGCTATACCGAGATGACCGCCCGCTTCCGCAAGCGCGACGGCGTGTACATCTGGTGCAAGGCGGCCCTCACCTGCCTGCACGACGACAAGGGCAATCCCAAGCGCTATATCGGCACGCTCAACGACGTCGACAGCGCGACCCGTTCCGTGCTCGCGCTCAAGTACCGGGCCGAGTTCGATCTCCTGACCGATCTGTACAACATGCACACCTTCTACTCGCAGGCGGCACAGGCCGTGCACGCCTACCCCGAGCGCCGCTACAGCATCGTCCGCATGGACATAGACCGCTTCAAGGTCATCAACGACCTGTACGGCCTTAAGGAAGGCGACAAGCTCCTCATCGCCATCGCGGATCTGCTGCGGGAAAAGATGGCCGGGACCCACAGCGTCTACGGGCGCCTCGGCGGGGATGTGTTCTGCCTGTGCGTGGACTACTCCCGTGAGCGTATCCTCGCCCTCATCAAGGAATTGACGGACAGGCTCGCCGACTACCCCTTGCCGTACAAGGTCGTGCCTTCGTTCGGCATCTGCGAGGTCGACAACATAGACACGCCCATCAACGTGCTCTGCGACTGGGCCAACCTCGCCCTCAAGACGATCAAGGGGAATTACCTGAACAGCTACGCCTTCTACGACGGCAAGCTGCGCGAGAGGATCCTTGAGGAAAAGAAGATCGAAAACCAGATGCACGACGCCCTTCTGCAGGGGCAATTCGTTCTGTACCTTCAGCCCAAGGTGCACATCCCGACATCGCGCATCATCGGCTCGGAAGGGCTGGTGCGCTGGATACACCCCACCGAGGGGCTGATGCCGCCGGACCGTTTCATCCCCTTGTTCGAGAAGAACGGCTTCATCATCCGGCTGGATGAATACATCTGGGAGCAGGCCTGCATCACCTTGCGCCGCTGGATTGACCACGGCCTCACGCCCACGCCCATCTCCGTGAACATGTCGCGTATGCATATCCACGATCCGCGCCTGCGTGAAAAGCTGCTCGACCTGATGCGCCGCTACGAGCTGCCGCCGCACCTCCTCGAACTGGAACTCACCGAAAGCGCCTTCCTCGAGAACGAAAGCGGACTCTTCGAATCCATGAAGGCCTTGCAGGCCTTCGGGTTCCAGTTCTCCATGGACGATTTCGGATCAGGCTACTCGTCCCTGAACATGCTCAAGAGTATGCCCGTGGATTTCATCAAGATCGACCGGGGATTCCTCAACGAGGTCGTCACGACCGAACGCGGCAAGACGGTCATCCGGTTCAGCATTTCCCTCGCCCGAGAAATGAGCATCAAGGTCATTGCCGAAGGCGTGGAAACCGAGGAACAGGCCGCTTTCCTGCTTCAGGCCGGATGCGCCTATGCGCAGGGCTATTTCTATTCGCGCCCCCTGCCCATCCCGCAGTTTGAGGCGTTGGCCTTTGGGACAGAACATCCTTTCCCCGTCGCCCCGAGCATCAAAGCCCTTGCCGAAAAACTGGAAAAAGGCAGCACATGATGGAATGCCTCCTGCGGAAACATACCTCCAGAGGAGGCCTAAGCCCATAGCGCAACCCTATCAGAGTACCGCCATTTTTCTGTTGCCAGAGCCATAGGATCCCATTAGAATCTATCGGTTGGACGAACAGTGTCATAATATCCCACCGACAGAACGTCGGTCTCCGCCATTCCGCGCCGGCTCCCCGTAATCAGGCCTCCTATGAAAAAGAAACTCTTCAGGACCCACGCCTTCATCACGGGTATCGTGCTTATTGGGTTCATTTGTATAACAATCATTAACTACTGCACATACAGCGTCGTCATCAGGGATGACATCAGGAATATCTCCCGCCTTACCTCCCTGAACATCTTTTCTTCCATCAGTAACGAACTGACCAAGCCGATTTTCGTCTCCCTGACAATGGCCAACGACAGCTTCCTCAAGAGCTGGCTCCGGGGAGAGAATGATTCACCGGAACAAATTGCGGAACTGCAAGACTACCTCAACGGCCTGAAGAAGAAATACGACTACAGTTCGGTGTTCCTTGTTTCGGCAAAGACGAATATTTATTATCATTATAATGGGATAAATAAGGTTGTCAGCAGGGATGACTCCCACGACGTCTGGTACTACAACTTCGTCGCTTCCGGGATCCCCCACCGGCTTGAGGTCGACACCGACGAAATGGCCCGCAATGAGCTGACCGTATTCGTGGATTGCCGTATCGAAGACGATCACGGCGAACTCATGGGCGTGGTGGGCGTCGGGGTCAAAATGCGTGAATTGCAGCAGATCCTCGCCTCGTTCGAGCTCGATTTCGATCTGACGGCGTTCCTCGTCAACCGCGAGGGTGTGGTACAGGTCCACACGTCCGACGCCATGATTGCCAACGCCACCATCGACGATCTGTTGCCCGTATCCGAATACCGCAAAAAGATCTTCACCAAGAGCCGTGTGGAAAGCTCGTGGTACAAGTACAACGGGCAGGAAACCTGCCTCGTCACCCGTTACATCGACGATCTCGACTGGTATCTCATTGTGGAAAAAGATACCGCCATCATTAAGGAATCGCTTCTCTCACAGCTTTGGAAGGACATCCTCGTCGTGGCGTGCATCATCATCCTGATCCTGCTACTCGTTTCGGGGACCGTATCGCGCTACGACAAATTCATGACCCTATTTGCCACCACGGACAAACTCACCGGGCTCATGAACCGGGAACGCTTCAATGCCATCCTGAGCCGGAAACTCTGGGAGCGGCCTCTCGTATTCATGTTCGACGTGGACCACTTCAAACACATCAACGATACCCGCGGCCACCTTTGGGGCAATGAAGTCCTTGCCCGTGTGGGGCATAAGGCTGAGGAAATCGTCGGTAAGGCCGGTTGCGTGGCCCGCTGGGGCGGGGACGAATTCATCGGCTTCATCGATGCGCCGGGCGACGCCGAGGAAACCTTGAGATGCCTTCTGGAAAGCGTGCGCGATCTCGATAACCACGTCACCATCAGCATCGGCGCGACCCGCATCAACCCCGAAGACGACATGGACGCCATACTCATGCGCGTGGACGACGGCATGTACCGCTCCAAAGCCGAAGGCCGCGACCGCATCACCTACATTTGAAGCCCAAGCCGATGGGAACCTCGATCCCATAGGCTTCACGGAAGGAAGCCCTATGCTGGAGCAGGAAAAGCAGATCCGCACCGCCAGGGAAAAGCCGAGGCGGACGCCGTCATGATGTACGGTTCCTTCACGCAGGATGGCGGAAATGCTTATTCAACACGGCAGATGTGGGAGCCGGATGTTCCTTACCGATGACGCGCCGCAGGATCATGGAAGCACCGATGGAGGGGAACACCACGGCGGAAACAGTGGCGCTTTCCATCATAACGCCGGCCCCATTCTTCCACATAAGGTTATGTTCTCGGCGTGGCTGATGAGGAAGTTACGTTTGCGCGTGTGAGGTACACCATGCCGCGCAGGCAGGACAAGATCCCGGCGAATCACCGCAGGCACATCGGAAACCGTGCTAGCATAAGATGACAGCGCTGAGGCTGGGGGATATCGCTGACGCCATAGCACCTCTGCGCTCCTTAACGCTCATCTCCTTTGAACAAGTTGATAAGCAATGCTATTCGTCCCTCCCGTTCCGCTGGGAGGCCATGTCCAGCAAATATGCGGCCATATCGCAGGGTTCCATACGCTCCCCATCCATGTACGGGGCATGGAGCATGTGCGTCCCCGGCAGAACGGAAACGCACTGTGCGGGGCAGCCGCACACAGCCACCCGGATATCGGCTCCGGCCTCGTTGTCCGTGAGCACAATGCTCCCATCGAAAGCGCGCATGGCGGACAGCACCCCCCCTGAACCATGCCACGCGATCGTATCCGGAGCGGCATCCCCCGCAATACTTCACATGGAGGGAAGGCATGGCCCGTCAGCCCCTTTCCACCAACATGGCGATCCCCTGCCCGCCGCCGATGCACAGCGTTGCCAATCCCCTGCTCTGCCCCTTCCGCTTCAGCGTATGCAAAAGCGTAACGAGGATACGCGCACCGGAGGCACCGATAGGATGCCCAAGGGCAATGGCACCACCGTTGACGTTCACGTTATCAAGGCTGAAGCCCAGCTCGCGGCCCACGGCGAGGAACTGGGCGGCAAAGGCTTCGTTGGCTTCGATCTGATCGAGATCGGCCACTGTCCAACCAGCCTTTTCCAAAACCTTGCGGGTGGCGGGGATGGGGCCAAGGCCCATCACGTCGGGTTCCACACCGGCACTGGCCCAGCCCACAATGCGGGCGAGAGGCGAAAGGCCCCGTTCAGCGGCCAGTCCGGCATCCATGAGCACCAGAGCCGCCGCGCCGTCGTTCACGCCGGAAGCGTTGCCCGCCGTCACCACGCCGTCCTTCTTGAAGGCGGGGCGCAACTTGCCGAGCACGTCCATGGTGGTGCCGGGACGGGGGAACTCATCACGAGCGAAGTCGAAGGATTTTTTCTTCTGCTCCACGTGTACGGGCACGATTTCTTCATCGAACACGCCCGATTCCAGCGCGGCTGCGGCCCTCTGCTGGGAAAGCACGGCATGGGCGTCCAGTTCTTCACGGGAAAGATGGTAGCGGGCCGCCACGTTCTCGGCGGTGATGCCCATGTGATAGTCGTTGAAAGCGTCCCAGAGGCCGTCCCTAATCATCTCGTCCACAAGCTTGACATCGCCCATGCGGCCCCCCCAGCGTGCGGAGGGCAGGACATAGGAAGCCTGAGACATGTTCTCCATGCCGCCTGCCACCACACAGCGGGCCTCTCCGGCGCGGATGGCCAGCGCGGCTTCCGCCACGGCCTTGAGGCCGGAACCGCAGACCTTGTTCACCGTCCACGCCGGGATCTCCACGGGGATACCGGCCTTGACGGCGGCCTGACGCGCGGGGTTCTGGCCCAGCCCCGCTTGAAGGACGTTGCCCATGACGACTTCTTCCACCATGCCAGCATCCACGCCACCCCGGGAAAGGGCTGCGCGGATGGCCACGGCCCCCAGCTCGACGGCAGGGACGGAGGCGAGAGAACCGCCGAAACTGCCCAACGCGGTACGGGCCGCGCTTACGATGACCACTTCACGCATAATGACTCCTACCCGGCATGGCGCCGGATCTCCAAGGGCTTTCGCCCGATGCTGCGCTCTTTGCGAGCGATATGTTCCCGACGGCTTAGTAGCGGAAGAACCCTTCACCGCTTTTGCGGCCCAGCTTGCCCGCCCGGACCATCTTGCGGAGCAAGGGCGCGGGGCGGTACTTGCCCTCGCCCATCTCGTCGCGGAGCAGTTCCATGATGGCGAGGCACACGTCGAGGCCGATGAGGTCGGCCAGAGCCAGCGGGCCCATAGGGTGATTGGCTCCGAGCTTCATGGCGGTATCGATATCCTCAGCGGAGGCCACGCCTTCCTGCAGCATGAAGACCGCTTCGTTGATCATGGGGATGAGGATGCGGTTAACCACGAAACCGGGGTATTCATTCACGGTGACCGCCGTTTTGCCCAGCCGTTCGGAAAGCGCCTTGGCGGCTTCGTAGGTCTCGTCGGAAGTGGCGGCGCCGCGGATGATCTCGATGAGGGCCATGCGGGGCACGGGATTGAAGAAATGCAGGCCCACCACCTTGTCGGGGCGTCCCACGGCGGAGGCCACGGCGGTGACGCTCAGGCTGGACGTATTGGTGGCGAGGATGCAGCCGGGGGAAACGATGCCGCTCAGCTTCGAGAAAATGGAACGCTTGACGTCCAGATCCTCCACGGCGGCCTCGATGACCACGTCGGCCTTGGCGGCATCCCGCATGTCCAACGTGCCGATGATGCGGGGGAGGGCCGCATCGCGGTCTTCGGCGGCCATCTTGCCGCAGGCCACGAGCCTGTCCCACGCGCCGGCGATGCCCTTCAGTCCCCTGTCGAGGAATTCCTGTTTTATATCGTAGAGATACACGGTGAAGCCGTGCAGCGCGGCCACCTGAGCGATGCCGCCGCCCATGGTCCCCGCACCTATCACAAAAAGGGTCTCCATAACCATCTCCTTTTCGGCATGAAACCGTTCGTTGACCTGTCCCGTTTCCATCACCCGAGGACGCCGGACGCGATGACCATGCGCTGGACTTCGCTCGTTCCCTCATAGATCTGGGTGATCTTGGCATCGCGGTACAAGCGTTCCGCAACAGATCCTTGTAAATAGCCGCTGCCGCCGCATATCTGCACGGCTTCCGAAGCGCACCACACGGCCGCTTCCGATGCCACGAGCTTGGCCGCCGAAGCTTCCGCGCGGAACCTTTTCCCCCCGTCGCGCAGGCGGGCCGCATACAGGGTGAGCTGGCGGGCGGCTTCCACCTTCGCCCACATGTCCGCGGCCTTCCAGCGCAGCCCTTGGAAATGCTCCAAAGTGCGGCCGAACTGGCGGCGTTCCTTGAGCCGCACGCACGCCTCGTCGAACGCGGCATCCGCTATGCCCACCGCCTGCGCGGCGATGCCCAGCCGCCCGCCGTCCAGCGTTTCCATGGCGATGCGGAACCCGTCGCCGGGCCTGCCGATGAGACGGTCGGCGGGGATGCAGAGGTTGCGCAAAAAGAGTTCGCAGGTCTGGGCGCCGCGGATGCCCATCTTGCGCTGAGGGGCGGAGATGAGCAGGCCGGCGTCGTCACTGCACACCACGAAGGCGCTCAGGCCTTCCGTGCCCTGCCCGCCGGTACGGGCAAAGAGGATATAGATATCGGCCCTGCCGGCATTGGTGATGAATATCTTGTGTCCGTTGATGACGTAGAAGCCGCCGTCCAGCTCCGCCGTGGTGGCGATGGCCCCCACGTCCGACCCGGCCTCGGGCTCCGTGAGCGCGAAGGCCCCCAGCTTGTCGCCGCGGAGCATGGGACGAAGGAAGCTTTCCTTCTGCATGGGCGAGCCGAAGGCATGGAGCGGATGGCAGGCAAGGCCCACATGCGTCGCATAGGTGACGCCCACGGAAGGGCAGACCTTGGACAGGCGTTCCACACAGCGGACATACGATTCATAGCTGGAGCCGCGCCCGCCCTGCTCGGGAGGATAAGGAAGCCCCATGAATCCGGCGTCGGCCAAGGCTCGGACAGACTCCCCGCAGAAAAGGCTTTCCTCATCACAGCGCTCGGCCATAGGCCTCACGGTCCTCGTAATGATCTCATCAAGGCGTTGCCAGAGCGTTGCTTCCATTCAGTCCATCCTCCGAGGGGTGCGCAGCGGAACCCGATCAGCGGCGGCGATTGACGAAGGCGCGCATCCTGTCCTTCTGCTCCTTCGTGGAGAAACAGAGGCCGAACGCCTGCGCTTCGTACGAGAGGCCGGATTCGAGGCCGGATTCGAGGCCATGACGTATGCAGCGTTTGGTCTGCTGGACGGCACAGCGAGCCTGACGGGCGATGCCTTCCGCCAGCGCGGAAACTTCAGCGGCAAGGGCATCGTGGGGGACGATCTTGTCGACGAGGCCGATGCGCAGGGCCTCTGCGGCATCGATCATGTTGCCCGAGAAGAGCAGCAGGGAGGCCGCGCCCCTGCCCACCAGACGGGGCAGGCGCTGGGTACCGCCGAATCCGGCCGTGATGCCGAGGCCGACTTCGGGCTGGCCGAAGCGGGCCTTTTCGGATGCGATGCGGATGTCGCAGGCAAGGGCCAGCTCGCAGCCGCCGCCAAGGGCAAAGCCCGGGATCATGGCGATGGCGGGCTGGCGCAGGGCCTCTATCCTGGCGAAGACCTTCTGTCCGAAGGCCCCGAAGGCCATACCGGCTTCCGCTTCCATGGACTGCATCTCCGTGATGTCCGCTCCGGCGGCGAGAGCCTTCTCTCCGGCCCCCCTGACGACGAGGACGCGGATCTCGGCATCGCCGTCGATTGCGGCAAGGGCGTCGTCAAGTTCCTTCAGTACGGCGCCGTTCAGCGCGTTCAGCCGATCGGGACGGTTCAGCGTGAGGTAAGCCACGCCGTCCTTTTTCTCAAAAAGGATGTTCTCGTACATAACCCCCTTCCCTCGCTTCAAGCAGTGGCCTGCCAAGGCCCGAAAAGCCACGGCAGGCGTTTTCAAATCAGAACAGGCCGTCGGGATCGATGCCGCACAGGCGGCGTGCAAGGGCCTTCTTCGCTTCCATGTTGGCCTGACGGCCGATCATGATGCGCTGGGCCTGCGGCGAACCTGCGCCGTGCATGGATTCGGTGAGGTAGCCCACCGCCACGGAACCGATGGTCATGGCCTCGATGAGGCGGAGGATGCGCTGGCGGTCTTCCACGGAATACCGGGCATCGCCCACCATGAGCTTGCGGCACCATTCGCCCACTTCGTCGGACGTGAAATCGGCATCGGAAGGCATGGTCACCATGAGCCCCCCGGCGATGTCCTGCGCGAGGCGGGCGATCTCGTAAGGCAGGCGGGTGACGTTCTGCTTGCACACGTTGGCGAGGAGCATGTCGATCTGGTAGTTGCCGGCCCGCGTGGGGGAGCCTTCGCAGGAACAGGCGATGCCGCAGGAGAACAGCGTCTCGTTCAGATGGATCATCTCGATGATCTTGTCCTTGATGTGGGACGCCTTGGCGCAGCCGTTGCATTCGGCGACCGTCTGGGACGCGCCGATGAGCACGTCCCCGTTTCCGACCTTGCAGCCGCCGTAGGACTGGCGGTGATAGCCGGCGAAACGTTCCACCAA
>ERZ773260.3962-NODE-3962-length-13123-cov-3.578818_pt1 | contig 13123 bp, 9 predicted proteins | sample MGYA00511387_ERZ773260 | MGnify/ENA primary metagenome ERZ773260 (study PRJEB29015, sample SAMEA2737745) | human gut metagenome | biome: human gut; feature: human-associated habitat; material: faeces | place: China | collected 2012 ... | reverse complement strand
GAATGGAATTACAACTTGAAATTGAAGAAGCACATAAACAAGTAGAAGATGCTCATAAACAAGTAGAAAAAGCTCATAAACAAGTAGAAGATGCGAATAGACAAGTAGAAGATGCGAATAAACAAGTAGAAGATGCGAATAAACAAGTTGAGCAGAAGAATCAAGAAATAAAACAGATGATTCAATTGATGCTTACGAATGGAATGAGTTTAGAATTTATTTCTAAGTCATTGTCTAAGAGTGAAGATGAAATTAGGGACTTATTGAGATAGCCACTTTTTAGTGGCTTTTTTAAAAAATCTCTTGCATGGGATTCTATCTTTTGGTATAATAGTCAAGCAATGCCCGGGTGGTGAAATTGGTAGACGCAGTGGACTCAAAATCCACCGGTAGCGATACCGTGCCGGTTCGAGTCCGGCCCTGGGCACCATTTTGAATTGTTGGATCAAGTTTTTCGGGCTTGGTCCTTTTTTATGATATAATTTTTGATAGTTGGAGGATTACATATGAAAGTATTAGTTGGATTAAGTGGTGGAGTTGATTCTGCGGTTGCAGCTTATTTATTAAAGAAACAAGGGTATGATGTAACATGTTGTTTTATGCGTAACTGGGATAGTTTTGCAAATAATGATATTGCGGGAAATCCTACAATTAAAGATGATACTTGTCCTCAGGAACAGGATTATTTAGATGCACTTGCGGTTGCCAATCATTTGGATCTTCCTTTGCAGCGTGTCGATTTTATTGAAGAATATTGGGATAATGTATTTAAGACTTTTTTAAGTGAATATGAAAAGGGGCGTACGCCAAATCCGGATATTTTGTGTAATAAATATATTAAATTTGATTCATTTTTTGAATATGCCATGAAACAAGGGTTTGATAAGGTGGCTACAGGGCATTATGCTTCCAATGCTGAAGAGAATGGTTTTACTTATTTGACGCGAGCTAAAGATCAAAATAAAGATCAAACGTATTTTTTGTGTCAGGTAGAAAAGAGTAAGATTGCCAAAACAATTTTTCCTTTGGCTCATCTTGAAAAGCCTGAGATTCGTCAGATTGCGGCTGAATTAAATTTGGAATCTGTTGCCACTAAAAAGGATAGTACGGGTATTTGTTTCATTGGAGAAAGAAACTTTAGGCAATTCTTATCAAATTATCTTCCTAGTAAAGATGGAGATATTGTGGATGTAAATACAGGTAAAGTGATTGCTCGTCATGTGGGTGTTTTATATTATACGATTGGACAGAGAAAGGGCTTGAATATTGATCATGAAAAGGGTCCTTGGTTTGTGGTTGGTAAAGATGTTGTAAAGAATATTCTTTATGTATGTCGTACAGATCAAAGGGATTTATTATATTCAGATTCTTGTATTGTGAAGGGGATCAACTGGATCTTGCCAAGTTTAGATGAGATTCCTACAAAGTGTACATGTAAGTTTAGATATCGTCAAAAGGATCAGGATATTGAAATTGAAAGATTGGATGATACAAGTGTACTTGTGAAATATCCACAAACAATTGCATCTGTTACTGAGGGTCAGGAAGCTGTATTCTATGATGGTGATAAGTGCATTGGTGGTGGTGTGATTGAAGAAGTGTTTAAGGATGGCAAGAATTTAAATCAGTTGATTATGGAGACGGCCAATGGATATCGAGGCTAAGCTTGAATATATCATCTTTGAAAATAAGGCGAATCATTATGTGGTGGCTGGCTTTTCTGAATTAAAGACGTATCATCATTTCACTGCGGCTGGACGTATTGAAGATCCAATTGAAGATCAGGAATATGTGCTTGAGGGGGATTATATAACGCATCCTAAGTATGGGGAGCAATTTCGTATAGATATGGCTAAAAAGAAGTTGCCGGATAATTCGGATGCGATTATTCATTTTCTTTGTGGCGAAAATTTTCCTACGATTGGAAAGAAGACGGCGGAAAGTATTTATGATGTCTTGGGTGAGAATTGTTTAGAGAAGATTCATAAGGATCCTAAAATTTTAAATGGAGTGCCAAATCTTTCCGAAAAAAAGATTGCGATCATAAAAAAGGGAATTCAGGAATTTACAGGTTTTAATGAGGCGTATGCCAAATTGTTGAAGTATGGTTTGAGTCCTAGACAAATTCAGATGTTATTGGATACATATGATGATGTGTTGGATGTGATTGAAGAGGATTGTTTCAAACCATATTACGAAGTATATGGCTTTGGTTATAAGACAGCTTTAAAACTCGCAAGTGCTATAGGTTTATCGAATGAGGATCCAAGACGCTTGGATGCCTATATTTATGAGTTGGCAAGACAATTATCTATGGCAACGGGAAATACGTATATTACGTTTGCGACAATTTTTTCAAATGTGCAAGGTGTAAGTGAAGAATTGATTCATGATAGTATTGATCGTTTGGTAGCTATGCAGTATTTGTATGTTGAAAATACGCGTATTTATCCTTTTACTTTGCATGAAGATGAGGTTGTGATTGCCAAAGAATTGAAGAATCATTTGTTTGAAGTGGAAAATGTGGATGTTCAAGATCGTATCCAAAAGGTGGAGTTTTCTTTAGCTATCACATATGATCAAGAACAAAAGGATGCGATTCAATTGTTCTTTGATCGTTCCTTTATGATTTTAACGGGTGGTCCAGGTACTGGAAAGACTACAACGGTAAAGGGAATCTTGGAAATATGTAAAGAAGTGTATCCGGATAGTAAGATTCAGCTTTGTGCACCAACGGGAAGGGCTTCAAAGCGTTTAGCCCAATTATCCAATTGTGATTCAAGGACGATTCATTCTTTGTTGCAGTGGAATTTGGAAGATAATTCTTTTGGTAAGAATGAAGACGATCCTTTGGATGTAGATTTCATTATTGTAGATGAGTTTAGTATGGTGGATACGCATTTGTTTGCCCAATTATTAAAGGCTTTGCCAAATCGTTGCCGAATTCTTTTGATTGGGGATGAAGATCAGTTAGAGAGTGTTGGTCCAGGTAAGGTTTTGGAGGATTTAATCAAATCCAATGTGATTGATACTGTACATTTAAAGAAGATATTTAGACAATCAAATGGCTCTGGTATTGTAACTTTAGCAAAAGAGATTCGTGAAGAAACAACTTGTCATTATGAGGATGGAGTAGAGTTTATTGAGCGAACGACACCAAAAATCATGGATGCGCTTATTGATTATGTAAAGGATATGGATCTAGATTCAATGCAGATCTTAGCACCTATGTATAAGGGGGTAGCTGGTATTGATGAGATTAATCGTCAGATGCAGGTCTTGTTTAATCCAAAGAGTCCACAAAAGAATCAGATGAAGGTTGGAACAACGATTTTTAGAGAGAATGATAAGGTCATGTTGTTGAAGAATCTTCCGAATGATGATGTCTATAATGGTGATATTGGTACGATTGTAGAGATTGATTCTAAAAAGAATGTCATTTCGGTGGATTTCACAAATGCGATTGTCGATTTTTCTACAGATTTTTTGTATTACTTGAAGCATGCGTGGTGCATTAGTGTTCATAAATCACAGGGTAATGAATATCAGAGTGTATTTTGTATAGTGGATGTGAATGCGAAAAATATGTTGGAGAAACGTTTATTGTATACGGCAATTTCTCGTGCTAAAAAACAATTGTATATTATAGGAAATAAACAATTATTTGAGACACAAGTTAAGTTAAAACAGAAAAGAGTGCGTCAAACGACGTTACGGGAAATGATAAATAGTCCGTAACTGAAAAAAAATTTTAGGCAGTTGAAGTACTTATTGAAACCAAAAAATTTTTTAGGTATGAAACCGTGGCTAAATATAGGTTATACTATAGTCACAAGAAAGGGGCTAATTGTATGCAGATTATTCCAATACGTGATTTGAAAAATACGGTTGAAGTAGAACGTCGCTGTGCAGAAGAAAATGGTCCTGTGTTCATAACCAAGAATGGATATGGCAGATTGGTTGTTATGGACATCGATTATTATGAAAAAACAATGAGAAAGATGGATGAAGCAAAATCAATCTTGGATGGTTTAGAAGATGCAAAATCTGGAAATACTGTAGATGGAGACACTGCAATTTCTAATATTAGGAGCAAGTATGGCGTCTAAATTTGGTTATACAGATACTCTGTAGGGTATCGCGGCTGACAGCCAGCAGAAAACCGCTAGTATTGTTTTTGAAAGTGTTAGATGATATTAGGTCTAACACTTTTTTATATATTAAGATTTTGGTTTCGGAACAGAGAAATACCACATGTGAAATAGCACTAAAATATCATAAAATATGGATTATCAGGAACGATAAAAAGGACTATCGTAATATACTTTAGAATTTGTAGAATAATAGCGAATACAAGGTAATCGCTATATTTACATAAAAAAGGCTGACAAGTACGTGGGATTTGTCAGCTACAAAAGTATGAATTATAATAAATGATCTTCATGAATTAGTAGTATATTTGGGTTTTCCTTTGCAATATCGAGCATACGTTTTGTAAAACCACTTTTACTAAATAAGCCATAGATAACGTTATATTTTGGGAAAGATTTGCGTATTTCTGCGGCGTTATCTACTTTTTCTTTTAATGTAAAGTATACGGGGGCATCTACTGGTTTTGTATGATATTTACATTCTCCAACAAAAACTTGTTTATTTTGATGGTCTACAGACATGACATCGATTTCTGTATCTCCATCATAATCATTTAACCAATAAGATCCAATGCGGGATGGTACAAATGAAATTGTGCAGTTACTGCATAGTTTTGCGAAAATGTCCTTACAGATATCTTCATAAGCAAAGGCAACAAATTTTTCTTTAAAATCTTTATGAATTTCATCTAGTACAATTTGCATATTGTCTAATTCCAATTCACCTTTGTAAGGGTATACGTAGCAAAACCAAAAACGAAGGAAATTATCTGCAATGAAATACAATCCTTTACGTGATTTTTCTGGATTCTTTTCTGTGATTGGTGTTCGTTTTTCAATGAAACCAAGATCCGAAAGTGTAGGTAGATAAGGTGTAAGTGATGAAGATTCTTGTCCTAATGCACTTGCAATTTTACCGAGTTTATGATTGCCGTCTGCAATTGTCTTAATAATTGAAAAATAGTTTACGGCTGTTAAGGATTCGCTTTTTAATAAAAAATTGGGTTCTTCATATAAAAAGCCATTCTTAGAAAAAACGGCATCTTTAAGCTGTTCTTCTAAAGGTCTTCCATCTTCAAAAAATTCTAAATATTTTGGTACACCACCTGTTAGAGCAAATTGTTCTACGGCTTGTTCAAAAGGAAGATTTTGTGTTTCATAAATACTAGTGAATGGTAGTGGCGTCAAACGCATTTGTGCTGTTCTACGACCATATAGTGGGCTATCATAAGAAAGTGCATGTTTTTGCATCATACCAATCAAGGAACCGGACAGAATTAACATCACGTTACTGTCTTTTAAAAATTCGTCCCATGCATTTTGTAAAATGGAAGGGAATGCTGAATTTGTTCTCACAAGATATGGAAATTCATCAATGACAAGGACTTTCTTTTCTTCTGGTTTATAGTCCGCAATTAGTTGAAATAAATCCAACCAATCTGTAAATTCTATTTTTTGTAGCAATGTGTTTTTTGTAGTACGAGCTATAACATTAGCAAGTCGTTTCATACTTTGGCTTTCTAATTCCTCGGTCGCAAGATAATAGAATGCAGTTTTATTCTTTAAGAACTCTTTGATCAGTGTTGTTTTTCCAACACGGCGTCGTCCATAAATAACCACAAAGCTACTGTTACGATTATATTCTGTATTTAATGTATGCAATTCGTTTTTTCTGCCTATGAATCTCATGATTACCCTCCTTATAATAAATCAACTTATGATAAACTCGTTTATATTATATAATCATAAGGTGATTAGTCAAGTTTCTTCATATAAGAAAAAGCTGACAAGTATGTGGGATTTGTCAGCTTAAGTTGGTTACAAGCTAAGGATTAGTACTCAGCCAATTTCATTATAACATCTTAAAATAAAAAATGGAGAACTAGCTATGTTTAGTTTTTGGGAAGGGCTAGTCCTCATGTCGAAATGTGTTAGATGTAAAAGATTGGGCTTCTTTAATTTTTATCTAACGGATAAATTATAACATAGCTTAAAATGAACACAATAGTAAAATATAACTAAAAGTATTTTAAATGCGTTAAAAAGGATTAAATAATATACAAATAAAATATGAAATATAACTGTGTAATTATTTCTTTATTTTATCGTGACAAATGAAGTTTGTGTTGTTATTATACTTGTAAGGGTTTACATGAAATTCGGGGTATAATATGAAATTTTTTAAGCGTCAAAAGAAAGATAATATTGAATTGGATGAAGTGTATAGGTTGCTTAAAGGATACTATAGGTGTTCTGCAGATGAGGGTTATCCCTTTTTGTTTATGAGCGATGATTTTTTAAATACTTTACATTGGACGCAAAAAGAAATTGAAACTAAATTTGATAATAAGTTAGTGAATATGTTACATCCTGATGATAAAATTCATCTCGAAAAGGATAGAGATTCTTTAAGGAATCCATATAAGGTGGGTTCTTGTCAGAATGTGGTTTTTCGTTTGAAAGGTAAGGATGGGTATCATTGGGTATCGGATTGTTATTTGGCTTTAAAACAAGATTCAACATTTTTCTTTCAGGGAAATATTACGGATGTTACAAGTTTTATGTTGGATAAAGAAAAAAGGGTTGAGGAGCGTAACCAAATGCTTACGGCACTGACAATGGAATATTCGACTGTGATCATGGGTGACTTAATGGAGAATACGATGGTTGTTGTTAAGCATGATGGGCATATGTATGATCATGGTGGGCTTGATGATTTTTCAAGTGAGGATAAGATGAATTATACACGTTGTTTACATGATTTCTATAATCGTGTGTTAGTAAAAGAATCGTGTCCAGACTTTTTAGATATTTTATCTCCCGTTCCTTTTATGAATGCACTTCTTAAAAATGAGACGGTAGAATTGCAGTATCAGATTTATCCAAATTCTAATGGATATGAATCTTTATATGCAAGAGCAATTCGTTTATATGATGAAAAGCATCATTTTCGTTTTGTGATGGGATTTCGTCCAATGGATGAGGTTCGTAAAAAGGAAAATGTTTTAGAACTTCAAAGAGAGATTATTGAAGGAATTAGTAAGGATTATTTTTCTGTACTTTTAGTGGAGTTAGATCAAGGACAAATCTATTCGTATCGTGAAGCGGGTAGTAATGGTAAGCGTATTGCGGATTTTTGTCGGTCTTATCATGATCGCTGGACTGAATTGTTACCGGCTTATGCCAAAGATTTGGTTTCGGATGCTTCAAGAGAAAATTTTTTAGAGGAACTTTCCTTTGAAAAACTGAAATCGACCAATGAAGATTATTCTTTTACCTATGAATATATGTCGGATGAGGGTGTTTTATATTATCAGGCTCGTGTTTCTTATGTAAAGAAAAAGGATCGTACAAGAGCGGTTGTGATTGGTACAAGAGATATTGATGATTTGATTAAGAAGGAGCGTCTTCAAAAGGAAGAGTTAAGAAAGGCTTACATTCAAGCTGAAAATGCGAGTAAGGCCAAGACGGATTTCTTAAATAGTATGTCGCATGATATTCGTACGCCTATGAATGTAATTCTTGGATATAATCAATTGATGAAAAAACAGCTTACAGATCCTGTTTTGGTGGATTATCAAAAGAAGATCGAGCAGTCGGGTAATTTATTACTTTCGATTATTAATGATGTATTGAATATGGCGCGTATTGAAAGTGGTAAAAGTGTGTTAGTTGAAAGTAGTGAGTCCATTGTGGATATGGTTGAAGAAGTATCGAATGTTTTTGGTGCTATGGCCAAAGAAAAAGAGATTGTATTCGATACAAAAATGGATATAAAACATAAACAAGTGTTGTGTGATAGTACGAAGGTAAAGGAAATTTTAGTGAATTTGATTGGCAATGCCATTAAATATACACCAAATGGTGGTCATGTCACAGTGGATATAAAGGAATTTGAATGTTCAAAAGAGGGTTATGGTACATATCAAATTCAAATCATAGATACGGGTATTGGAATGAGTGAGAGTTTTATTCCAACTCTGTTTGATGCATTTACACGTGAAGCAACAGGTGACATTATTGGTACAGGGCTTGGTATGCCTATCGTAAAAAAACTAGTAGATATGATGGGTGGTACGATTGATGTTGAGAGTAAGCTTGGTAAGGGTAGTACTTTTACAATTACAATCGATCATAAGCTTGGAAATGAAGAAAAAGATAAAGTGAAACAAGAGGATCTTGTAGTTTCTAAGCATTCTTTAGAAGGTAAACATGTATTACTAGCAGAAGATAATGAATTGAATGCTGAATTTGCGAAGATTATATTAGAGGATTGTGGCTTACATGTAGACTTGGCAAGAGATGGTTTTCAGTGTGTTGGTAAAGTGATTCAAAAACCGGTTGGTACGTATGACTTTATTTTAATGGATATTCAAATGCCAAATATGAATGGGTATTTAGCTACACAAAAAATTAGGGAGATTCCAGAAAAGAATACGATTCCAATTATTGCGATGAGTGCGAATGCGTTTGATGAGGATAAAAAGCAGGCACTTAAAGCTGGTATGGATGGATATATTTCTAAGCCAATCGATATGGATAAGCTTCAAAGTCAAATTATAGAGATTTTAAAACAAAAAGCGGGCCAATAGCTCAATGTCTTTAAATTAAGAAAGCATGAAAAAGAGAGTACATTTTATTATTTTGTATTCTCTTTTTTTAATTCTTCAAATGCGAAAGCAAAATCATTATCATCATAATTCGATAAAAAATATATTTTGTTGGAATCATTTGATTCTACAATAGTTACTCCATAATTTTTTACTAATCTTGATAGTCTCCATAAATTAGTATTTTTCAGTGTTAATGCTTTTGTATGTATTAATGCACCATCTTTAAAGGTTTCAATTTTATCAATTAAATCAACAATCTGATTTTTATACATGTCCATAATATTAGATTCAGAATCTTCAACACGCCAACTGTTAAAACTAAATGATGAATCATTTTTTTGCACCATACCTATATTCATCCCCTCATTAAAATCAGAAATTAAAATTTCAGTATTAAATACTCTATTATCATTTCTTGCGTCTTTGTTATAATTAACAGATCTGACTACTCCTCACCGCAAGCAGTGAGGGTTCTGAACTGACAACATTATGCAGCAATCGTACATTATTTTCAAACTTTGGATTCTTGTCTTTCTGTTGGAGCAGTGAACTTTACAATCAAGCACTACATTTAGCACATTAGCGATTGTTTTCTGTATCTCTACATGGAAGCATAGTCAATCTCCCATTTTAACATGTATTTAATTTACTCTTATTCCACTGTTCATGACTTTGATTTGATTCATTTGGATATATTCAAAGGTTTTTCAGTTGTTTTTTCCATTCACCTGGAAGGGTAATATTGATCTGAACATTGTTCGTTCTAGGTCTAGCCATGATATCAACTCCGACCTATTTATACATATATTATATATTTTTAATGCGCATTATACAATGCAAAAAGTGGCTTTCATCTCCACAGCAAGCTATGGAGTTTTCGCCACTTAAATATAACTAAAAAGACTTGACCAGATTTTGTATAAATTCTGTAATATTTATGAACAAACTCATCTAAAAATATTTGAGCGCTTTCATGAAAAAATGATAGATCAATATTCCACATATTATAACCTTTCCTAATAATATGCAAAAGAGGCACATAAAGTGCCTCTTTTGGATGACCGTTGTCCCTGTATTGTTTTTTTTTAAAGGGCCCAGGGTGACGATGGCGTCATCAGCGCTCCAAGTCTTTACTTGATATTAAATCAAATATTCCTCGCCTTTTTATTTTGACTATATTATAGCGCATATTGTAATTTATTTCGACCAATGAGATTTAAAATTTTGTAGTTTTTTTTGTAGTTTGTGGAGACTTAGTTCAACTTAAATAGGAAACTGGATATGTAAATTACAAGCGATCCAGCAATAAGTATTGTATCACTATATGAGTAAATAAACGAAGTTATAACATTTGCTCCACAATATGATACAATGAAAATGATAACAGGAGTGAGTAAAATGTGTTGTGATGGTGTCATACAATGTTTAGAAAAAGAAAAGGTTTCTATACTTATAAAAGATCGACATACATGTTTAGATTTGAATGATAGTAATATGTATGTTTTAAAGAAGGGTATTGTTAAAGTAAGTTTGATCATGCAAGATGAGCGTGAATTTAATATTACTTATTTACAAGGTCCGGATGTGGTAAGTTTATATTGTGATTGTTTGACACAATTTAGAAATTGTCTTCCAAAGATTCGTATTGAGAGTGAACAAGCAGAATTGTATTGTATTTCAAAAGAAGAATTCTACAAGCGAGTTAAAGAGGATGCGAACCTTCAAAATTATGTAAATACATATTATCGCAATCGATTAAAAATAGCTGTTACAAGAGAACAAGTGATGATCATGAATTCAAAGGCAGGTGCGGTATGTTCTTGGTTATATCGTTTAGCGAGTTTGTTTGGCATTCAAACACAAAAGGGTATATTTATTGATTTGCAGGTCACAAATGAGGATATTGCGAATTTTTGTGGGATTACAACACGTAATAGTGTGAATCGAGTGATTCGTGGTTTAAAAGAAAAGCATGTCATTCAAGTTAAAAATAATCGCATTATTGTTTTAGATATGGACTATTTAAAGCAATTTACAAAGTAGGGTAGTTGATAACTATCCTTTTTTTATAAATATAACCAAGGTTATTTATTTGTATAAATTAGTAATTGATTTGCACATTTTAGTCGATTTTTCTCGGGGGGGGGTACTCATCCATATATAGAAAAATACTATAAGTAAAGCATAAATAGAGTGTACCACTTAAGGAGCCTCGTAAGGAGCCTCGTTGAAAACGTATACAATGAGGCGTATAATGGCCTCGCTTAATTGTGTGAACATAAGAATTTAGTTAGATTTGCTTAAGATAAAGTAGAAATGCATATATTATCTTAACATAATCTTAATGTGTAGATAGAGATATGGAAAAGAAGGATTTAAGACATTTAAAGCGAAAAGAATTGATAGACTTAATTGATAAGATGCAAACAGATAGTGATCTTGTATCTAATGAGGAGGTCAAAGAAGAGCTTGGTCGATTAAAAGAGAGAGAAAAGTATTTAAAGCATTTACGTAAGACTTTGAGTGTACTTGTTGTTGTGGCTGCCATTTCTGTGTTGGTGGCAACACTGTGGATGCCTGTATTAAAGATTTATGGGTCGAGTATGGATCCAACTTTAGAAAATGGGCAGATCGTGGTATCTATAAAGACAAAGAAATTAAAGTCTGGAGATGTTGTAGCATTTTGGCAGGGCAATAAGTTATTGGTAAAGCGTGTTATTGCAGGCCCTGGTCAAAAGGTAGATATAGATGTGAATGGAAAAGTATCTGTGGATGGTAAAGCTATTCATGAAACGTATTTGGATAGTGAGTCATTAGGAAATACAGACATTGACTTTCCACATCAAGTAGAAGAGTCTCGTTGGTTTTGTATGGGAGATAACCGCGAGAGTTCAATAGATTCTAGAAGTGCTGCAATAGGGGATATTTCAAAAGAACAAATTGAGGGTAAGGTATTATTTTCAGTTTGGCCTTTGAACAAAATAGGTATTGTGAAATAACAGAAAGTAGGTGTGATTGTGCAAGAGTATTTAAGGCGTTTATTAAAAGACAAAGCGCGCTTAAGAAAATGGAAAAGGATCATGATAGCACTTTCTTGTATTGTGGTTGTTTGTACGGTCTATGCATTATCTTTACCAGCTCAAACATTAGCTTGTGATAAGGAAGAACGAACATACACATACGGCTGAGTGTTATGATGAAAACAATGAATTGATTTGCGAAAAAGAAGAGCATACACATACGGATGATTGTAACAAACAAGAAGAAGTAAATGAACAAGAAGAAGTTGTCAAGGATGAGCCAGAAACTCAAAATAAGGATGAACAAGAAGCACAAGTAAGTGAAGAAGAGACAACGACTACAACTACAGAAACTACAACAGAAACTACAAAACAACCTTTTGATTTAAGTTCAGAAGCAAATAAAGATAAGATTACATCCGTTTTTATGTATTACAAAGATGCGGATGACAAATGGCAAAACTTGGATAAGGGAGATGCCAAACCAAATAGTACAGAACTTTATTTGAAAGTTGAATTTGACAAGATTAATACAAAAAACTTATTAGAACAACATAATGGTATACTTTTATACAGTCTTCCTGATTTTATGAGAGATTTCGAAAAGGCTGGAAATGGAACTCTTTTAGCTGGAGACAAGAATATAGGAACAATTGAAATTGAAAAGAATAAAGTGAAGTTTACTCTTGATCAAACTTATCTTAAAGGTTTAGTAGATAAAGGAAGTAATCAATTAAACGGTTCATTCTATGTGAAGGGTCAGATTGATTTAACAAAAATAAACAATACTGATGGAAAAGCTACACTGACTGTTGGAAATAAAACGGTTACTTTAGATTATGGTCCAGATTGCATAGAAAAATTTGGTAGTGTAGATATGAAAAAAGAAATGTCCAATGTAGACAAAGTAAACAATTATTTAACGTATACGGTGACAGTAACAGCTGGTAAGGATGGTTGTAAAGATTTGTATGTTGTTGATAAGTTTACTTCAAATGCCAACTTGGTAAGCTATGCAGGGAATATTAGTTCAACTGAAACTACATTAACTAGTAATGATAATAAAAAAGATCCGTTTGAAATGCCAATTGAGGCAAGTCATGGAAAAATTTATAAAGCGGATATTCCAGATGCTACAACAAAAATTCCTAAGCCGGGTGCAAGTGAAATCAAAAATCCTTGTATTGTTTGGAATATCGGAAATATGGGTCCAAATGAAAGTCGTATGCTTACTTATTATGTGAAGCTTAATGACAAAGAAAGTTTAAAAGATAAACCAATAGATAATCAATGTCATTAAGTTAAGCTAAAAAAACAGTAACAGCGATATATTCTTATT
>ERZ773260.3949-NODE-3949-length-13184-cov-2.644832_pt1 | contig 13184 bp, 12 predicted proteins | sample MGYA00511387_ERZ773260 | MGnify/ENA primary metagenome ERZ773260 (study PRJEB29015, sample SAMEA2737745) | human gut metagenome | biome: human gut; feature: human-associated habitat; material: faeces | place: China | collected 2012 ... | reverse complement strand
CCGCCGCACTCCGTCAAAACCCGAACCTTAAATCACCGGCCCCAACGTATATATATCAATGGAACTATAATAATGTAAACTCTCATTCTTACTCATCCCACCGTTCAACACCTCCACGATCTTCTCAAAGACCTCCTCACCCACCTGCTCGATGGACTTCTTTCCCTCAATGATCAATCCGGCGTTGATATCCATATCGTTTTCCATGTTCCGGCAGTTCCGGGAGTTTGCCGAGAAGCTGGACTGCCCCGTGGCCATCACCGTCATGGGGGGCGGCGGCTTCCCCGGCGCGCACCCCCTCACCACCGGCATGGTGGGGAATCCCTGGGGAGCGCCCCGGCCGGTGGAGAACATCATCAGCTGCGCGCCCGTGCAGGCCATTCCGGTGAGAATCTCCGGCTCCCGGCCAGGCGTGTCCTTGATCCAGAGACCCTTGCGGTCCCCCACCCGGTCGGTATACTCCATCACGCCCTGTATGGGCCTGGTGCCGGACTTGACGATGGCGCCCAGGGATTTCTCCTCGATGGAGGATAAGCCGCCCTCGATGTTGCCCGGCGTGGGCTGGCCCTTGCGCATGTCGCAGCCCAGGGACTTGGCCCGGCTCTCCATGCGGGCCACGATCTCATCGATCTTGTCCGCCACCTGTGCGTTTACCGCCCGGCGCTTCAAAATGTGCTCCGCTCCCAGGAATTCCGTAGTCTCGCCGAACACCACGGTTCCGCCCAGGTCCACCAGCTTATCCGCCACATAACCCAGCGCACAGTTGGAAGCCATGCCGGAGGTGGTGTCCGACGCCCCGCACTTGATGGCCAGCACCACCTTGGAGATATCCGCCTCCCGCCGCTGCTGGGGCGCGATGGCCCGCACCAGCCTGGATGCGGCGTCGATGCCCGCGGCAATGGCCTTGCTGACCCCGCCCAGCTGCTGGATGCGGATGATCTCCACCGGCTTGCCCGTCCGGGCGATCTCCTCCACCAGCCGCTCGTGGTCCGTGCCCTCGCAGCCCAGACTGACCACCAGGGCCGCTCCCACGTTGGGCCCGCAGCCCAGGCCGATCAATGTCTCCGTCACCCGGTCCAGATCCGGCGGCAGCTGGCAGCAGCCCTGGTGGTGATACAGCCCCACCGTGCCCTGCACCTGGGCCACAATGGCCTGAGCCACGTCGTTGGCGCACACCACGCTGGGAATCACCGCAACCAGGTTACGGCTGCCCACCGTTCCGTCCGGTCTCACATATCCTTGAAATATCATATTGCCCCTCCTCGTCCTGTCAAATATTGTAAAATGCACCCGCCACCGGTTCTATGAATCCCATACCGGACTTCACTGCCCCGGCCCTCCGCGGCCGCCCGTCACCGCCGCTACAGGTCCCCTCTGCCACGCATACTGTCCAGATTGTGCACATGGACATGGTTTCCCGCCGCGATGGCCCGGCTGGCAACTCCGATCTCCTCGCCGTACTTCATGATCTGTTCCCCGGTCTCAATCCCCCGCACCGCCACCTTGTGGCCATAGGGAATTGGGTCCAGGGCGCGTATCACCACGGACTCCCCCTTCTTGTCCCTCACTTCAATCTCCGCTCCCGCCTGGATTCCCTCCGCGAACACGGTCGCCACATTATCCAGGTCGCTCACCTTCAAAGCCAGATACATAACCTTACCTCCTTATTCTCTCAGGATACCGGTTTTGTGATCATCACGGACACGCCGTCCGGGATCACCACCACCCTGGCGTCCTTTCCTCTCATCTCAAATGCCATTGCCAGCGCCTCATCCGGCGTAGATGCCGGAATCATGTTGGCCCGCCGGACCACCTCCGGGTCCAGATACGTGGTCACCAGAATCACCGGATGCGCTTGCAGAATTCTGGCGTAAATCTGGGCGCACCACTGCTCCGGGATCGTCTCCCGGGGCGGTACCGCGGACAGCTTGCGGTCGATCTCCTGCGGATTTCCGCCCATAATCAGTTCCTCAAAATGGGAACCGCCGATGCCTTCCCGGCACGCGCAGACCATGATGATCACCCCGTCCTCCCCGGCGCAGGCCTCCGCCGTGGCTACCGCCTTTGGCGACTGGTACAGGTTCTGATCCAATGGATAACCCCCGTTGGAGGTAACCACGATGTCCCCGGTCACCGCCGGTTCCTCGGAGATACTGCGGATATACCGGCAGCCCTCCAGATGGGCGGCTTCCACATCCCCGGCAAAGGCCGCGATGATCTCCTTGCGGGCGTTGAGGGCTACGTTCAGGATAAACTGCACGTTGACCCGCCTGGCCGCGCAGATCATGTCCTCATGGATGGGATTGCCCTCCAATACCCCGGCTGCGGCAAATGGGCTGGCGATGGCCTTATAGGAATGGTTCTCATTCACCGTCTCTGCGGAGCAGATTCCCGGAAGAATGCTCTTTCTCCCGCCGGAAAATCCGGCAAAGAAATGAGGCTCGATAAATCCCTCCGTCACCAGCAGGTCGCAGTCCACGGCCAGCCGGTTCACATAAAATCCGGCCCCCGACGGCAGCTCCCCCATTGAGACAAACTCGTCCTTCTCAAACGCCCTGTTTACCACGATCCGCTCGCGCTCCACGATCTCCGCACCGAACATGCAGATCTGCTCCTCCCTGGTTGTCTCCCGGTGAAGGCCGGTGGCGATCAGGATCGTGATCTCTGCACCGGGATTGCCCGCCCGGATCTCCCCCAGCAGGATCGGAAGCGTAATTTTGCTGGGCACCGCCCGGGTGTGGTCGCTGGTCACCAGAACCACCCGTTTCTTTCCCCGGGCCAGTTCCCGCAGGCGCGGCGTGCCCACCGGCTGCTCCAATGCCCGGCGCACCATCTCCTCCTGGGTTCCCTCCCCGGAAGCCTCGCTGATGTGTGATATTACAATTTTTTCCAGATTTTGTTCCCCGATTGTAAGCGGCACCGTTTTTGTGTCGTAGGGAAGGTCAATTCTCATATAGTTCCTCCTCGCAGTCTGTACCAAACGTTTTTCCCGGAGGCGGGACCGCCCGCAGGCTGCGCCAGCGCCATTGCACATAACAAAACAGCGCCCGCAGGGACAGCCTCGCGGCCATCTCCCTGCGGACACCGGCAAACATTACAGACCTCTCTCGTCCCGGTCCACAACCACGTGCATCAGCGCGGTATCCATTCCGAACTGGGACATTTCCTGGCCCAGGCCCGGCAGCTCCGGCACGGTGTAAACGCCGCGCTCCGGCTGATAGTCGTACTTGCAGAGTACGGTCAGCGACGGCTGGGTGCTGCGGAAATGGTGCTCATGGATGCAGAAGTTGGGAATCGCCGCCTCCAGGTGCAGGGCCGCCGCGGTGGAGATGGGCGAGCCTGCGCAATGAGCCTGCACGGTCACGTCGAACACCTGACCCATGTCGCAGATCTTCTTGGCCTCGGTCAGACCGCCGCAGTTGCACACATCCGGCTGAAGGAGCTGCACGTTGTTCTCCATAAAGTTATTCATATAATGCCAACGCCCGAAAATGCGCTCGCCGCTGGCGATGGGCGTCTTGATCTTGTCGTGAACCGCCTTGTGCATCATGGGGTTCATGGGGATGGTTGGCTCCTCTAACGCCATTGCCTTGTACTTGTCGCACAGCTCGCCAATGATCACCGCGCTGATGGCGTCGGTCCGGCAGTGGTTCTCCACGATGATGTCGAAATCCCAGCCGCAGTTGTCGCGGACCGCCTTCATGCGGGCCTCCACCATGTCGATAAACTTGCGGGTGGGAATGCCCTCGCACTCGCTCTTGGGCAGGTGGGTGGCGTCGGGACCGATCTGGGTGAAGTCGATCTTCACCGCGTCATACCCCTGATCCAGGGCGTACTGGGTGATCTCGGCGTACTCTTCCGGCTTACCGTAAGGTCCGATGCGGTCGCACCAGCCAAACTGAAGCTGGGAGGCGTAGGAACGCATCTTGCTGCGGAACTTACCGCCCAGAAGCTGATAGCAGGGCACGCCCAGAACCTTACCCTTGATATCCCACAGCGCAATGTCGATGGCGCTGATTCCGGCGAACACGATTGCGCCTCCGCCCATGCCCCAGAAGCTGGACTTGAACATCTTGTTCCAGATCACTTCCACATTCATGGGATCCATGCCGATGATCAGACCTGCCAGGTCCTTCACCATTCCGAATGCGCCGGTGGAGCCGATTCCCAGGGCGATTCCCGCCTCGCCGTCCCCGTAGATTCCTTCATCCGTGTGGATGCGGCAGATGATGGGCTTTCTCTGCCATCTCTGCTCCCCCGCATCCAGCATATAAACGTCAACTTTCGTTATCTTCATTATGAATGCTCTCCTTTATCCTTTTCTCTTTTTCCTTATGGAGGCGCTGACCTCCCGCGCGATAGCCGCGCAGTCCCCGGTATACCGCTCCGGGTCCAGGAGAGCGTCCAGCTCTGCCTCGGTCATATTGGCGGCCACCACCTCATTTTCCAGAAGCTTCGCCTTAAAGTCCGCCTGCTCCTCAAACGCCGCCATGGACACCTCGTAGACCACCTCGTGGGCCGTCTGCTTGCCGATCTTTTTGCCCAGCTCCAGCATCACCGGCTCGGACATCATCAGGCCCTTCAGCAGGTCCAGATTCGCCTTCATGCGCTCCGGGAACACGTCCAGGTTCTTAAGCAGCTTCTTGCCCTTTGCGGCCACGCCGCCCACCAGCATCACCGTCTCATTTACGCTCATCCACTCGATCTTCCAGGACGCGCCGTCCCGCTCATGGAACTGGTACATGGAGTCAAACGTGGCCCCCATGCCCGCTTTGGCCAGCCGGGACAGGGTCTGAAGCGCCTCCGGGGCCACCGGATTGCGCTTATGGGGCATGGTGCTGCTGCCCACGGCTCCGTGGACGAACCCCTCCGCCGCCTCGCCGGTCTCGGTTCCCTGTAAATATACGATCTCCTGGCCGATCTTGCCGAAGGTGCAGCCCAGGGTGGCCAGCACGCTGACGATCTCCGCCAGCCGGTCCCGGCTCACATGCCAGGAAATGTCCGGCACGTCCAGACCCAGCGCCTCGATCACTCTGCGGCTGATCTCCCGTCCATTTTCCCCGAATCCGGCCATGGAGCCCACGGCTCCCGATAACTGCCCAACAAAACAGCGCTTCCTGCAATCCTCCATGCGCTCGATATCCCGGCGCAGCTCGCTGGCCCACACCGCGGCCTTGTAGCCAAAGGTGATGGGAATAGCCTGTTGGCCGTGGGTGCGCCCGGCCATCACCGTGTCCGCGTACCGGTCCACCAGGTCTAAAACCGCCTCCTCGGCCTCCAGGGCGTCCCGGTAGACCGCCTCAAAGCCGCGTTTCACGGACATCATGAAGCCGGTGTCCAAAATGTCCTGGGTGGTCGCGCCCAGATGGATGTACTCGCCGTACCCGCTGTCGCATTTTTTCTGGAAATTGCGCAGAATGGGCACCAGGGAGTGGCCCACCTTTACGATGCCCGCCTCGATCTCGCCGATGTCCAGATTCTCAACAAATCCCTTTTTACAGATTTCATCCGCCGCTTCTTTGGGAATAATCCCCATTTCTCCCTGCACCTGAGCCAGGGCTTTTTCGATATCCAGAAAGTTCTGGATGATGGTTCTGTCGTCAAATATCGTCCGCATTTCCTCCGTGCTGTAGGCGTTGCGGTACAACATGGAATCCAGCATATTAGCCGCCATTTAATTCACCTCGCAAACCGTCTCCCAGCCGGTTCATGGGAGACTCCATTGTTAAGGACAGCACCTGCTCCATGATCCGCGCGGCGCGGTCTCTGTCGATTGTCAGTCCCGCCAGGGAAAGGAACTTGGCCCTGATATATTCCCTGGGCGGTTTCCCCTCGGGAAGCTCTACTTCCTCCTCCCATTTCCTGCCGTCCTTTAAGGCCACGGACAGCCGCTCAATTCTGAGTATGGGGTATTCCTCCGTATATGAGATATCCTCTTCAACCTTAATCCGATGTTTTAATCCGTGTATTCTGGGATCACTGCGCACTTCCTCCGTGAACTGCATAAGCCCGGCCTCCCCGTAAACGAGCATGGCCGCGATGCAGTAGGGCATGGAGAATTTTGCTTTCAATTCTGTTTCGCAGCGGAATGCGCCGGTCAGCTCCACCGCTTTTTTGTAGGCGTGTACGGACACGGATTCCACCTGATCCCATGAGAAATCCTGAGCCTTTCTGATTTTCTGGAGCGCATCCAGAGCCGAGTGCGTATGGCCGCAGGCCGCGTGAATCTTGTAATAGGAGTCCCTTATTCTCAGCTCATCCCCATCCTGCGGACATAAATACTTAAAATTCCGCGTCTGGCTGACAGCCTGGGCATAACCGCCCTCCCGCTCGATCACATCGTCGGGCACCGTAAAACCCTTTCCCGCCAAAACCGCCGCCTTCAGCCCGTTTGAAACCGCGTTTCCCACGTTGACCAGCTTGGCGTCCGTGCCGAACACACACACCAGGCCGGAAGCCATGGTACCTGCGATCCCCAGGGCCCGGGACAGCTTCTCCCCGTCAAATCCCATCACCGTTCCGGCGGCCGCGGCCGCTGCAAAGGCTCCGCAGGTCCCCGTGGTGTGCCAGTAATCGTAGTGGGAGGGGTTTAAGGCCGCGCCCAGGCGGATCATCACCTCGTAACCCGCCGTCACGCCCAGGGCGTACCGCTCAAAATCCGCGCCGCAGTATTCCGCGGCCGCCAGGGCCGCCGGCACCGCGATGGCGCCTGGGTGGGTGATGGCGATTTTGTTCACATCGTCGTACTCCAGCGTGTGCCCCAGCACCCCGTTGGAAAATGCCGCCGTAAACATGGATGTCTTTTCCGGCAGGCCGAAGGCGCTGCACTGGGGATTCCCCCCGCTCTCCCGGGCCATTTCCAGAACCGCCCGGGAGCTTTTCTTGTCCAGCGCGCCGGTCACGCAGCCCAGCCAGTCCAGGGTCTTGTACCGGATATCCTCCAGCAGGTCCTGATCCAGCCGGTCCGCCGTCAGGCCCGCCAGGTAATCGCATAAATCTCTGGTTATATTCATAGTTAATCTTTCTTATTTGACCTTGGCTGCTTTCATCTTCTTAACCTTGGCTGCAATAAAGGGGAAGAAGAAGCTTCCAATGGCAATGATCAGCACGGTCAGGGTGATGGGCTGCTTGTACAGGAAGTCCCAGGATCCCTTGCTGGCAACCAACGCCTGGCGCAGGTTGTTCTCCGTCATGGAGCCCAGAACCATGGCCACGATCATGGGCGCCGTAGGGATCTTGAACTTGTAACAGAAGTATCCGATCAGGCCGAAAATGATCAGCACCAGCACGTCAAAGGGGTTGGTTGCAATGGCAAACACGCCGGTCACGCAGAAGGCCAGAATGATTCCGCCCAGCAGTTCTTCCGGAACGGAGAGAATGGTCTTCATATAGCGCAGGACAAAGATTCCCAGAGGCGCCATGATAATGTTTGCAATGATAATCGAAATAAACAGGCCGTAAATAATGTCCGGATGCTCTGTGAAGAACACAGGGCCGGTCCTCATGCCGTGAATCATGATCGCGCCCAGAAACAGGGCGGATGTGGAGTTGCCGGGAACGCCCAGGGCCAGCAGGGGCACCAGGGAACCGCCGGTAACCGCGTTGTTGGCGGACTCGGGGGCCGCAACGCCGATGGCATTGCCCTGTCCGAAAGACTCGGGATCCTTAGACAGCTTTTTCTCCATATCGTAGGCCATAAACGTAGCCACGTTGGTTCCCGCGCCGGGGATGATCCCGACTACGGTTCCGATAATGGAGCCGCGGATCCAGGTGGGAAGCTGATGGAGGCATTCCTTCCAGCCGATCCACACGCTGTCCACCTCCGGCATGGCAGCGTTGGTCTTGGCACGCTTACACGCCTCCGCCGTCTTAAACACGGACACCACGCCGAAGAGACCGATCAGGGAGGCCACCAGGCCGATGCCGCTGAGCAGATTGATATTTCCGAAGGTCAGGCGGGGATACCCGTTCTGTGGGTCCATTCCGATGATTGCGATCAGCAGGCCGATCATACCGGAAAGCAGCCCCTTGGGGATATTGTCGCCGCTGATGCTGGTGATACAGGCGATGCCCAGAAGGGAGATCGCAAAATACTCGCCGGGGCCGAATTTCAGGGCCACCTCAGCCAGCACGGGAGTCAGAAACAGCAGCACGACGGCGCTGAACAGACCGCCGAACACGCTGGCCATGGTGGATGTTCCAAGGGCCAGTCCGGCCTTGCCCTTCTTTGCCAGCGGGTAGCCGTCAAGTGTGGTTGCAAAGCTTGAGATCGTGCCCGGGATTCCAAGAAGAATCGCGGAAATGGAACCTCCAAAAATCGACGAGCAGTAGATGGCCGCCAGAAACGCCAGGCCTACGCTGGGATCCATTCCAAAAGTCATGGGTACCATCAGCGCAATGGCCATGTTTCCGGTCAGACCCGGAAGGGCTCCGATCACCAGGCCCACCACACAGCCTATAACCAGAAACAGCAACACGCTGGGCGTAGCCACCGTTTGAAAACCTAACAGTATATTAGACACTCAATTACCCTCCTTTCTCAAAAGAACATCCCCATGAAGCGAATGTTAAACACCTGCGTGAACGCCAGGTACAGGCCGATGCTGACAAATACCGCCGCCGGGATTAAAACTTTCCATTTTCTGTATCCCAGGGTGACGGAGGTCGCCATAATCAGCAGGAATGTGGGGATTGTATATCCGATATACTGAAACGCAAAATAATAAATAAACAGATATGCCGCGATTAAACCGACTCTGTCATAGGCGATCTCCTTTTTGGGAACGGGCTGCTCCGGTTTTTCCGGAGCAGCCTTCATCGCCCTGACAGCATTGAATGTGATAACGATTCCCAGAATAATAATCGCGCCGCTGATCATTTTCGGGAAAAACGCCGATTTTGGGGGAATATTGAAAAAATAAATCATTGTGGCAATTCCCAGCAATGTGGCGCCGATTCCCAGACCGAGATCTTTCTTCTCCAATCCTGTCACCTCTTTCTGTGATTTGATTTTACTCCTGAATCAGATCCTGAATTGCCTCCATGCTGACGTAGTCGTTTGCCAGGAACTCTTTGAAGGTTGCGGCGTCGGTGTAGGTAATCGGGAAGCCGCTGTTGTCAAACTGGGTCTTTACTTCCTCGGAAGCCATCACCTTTGCCATGGCGTCGGAGAGAATCTGAACCCCCTCGTCGGGAGTTCCGGCCGGAACGGCCAGCCCTCTGTAAGCGCCGTATACGAAGTCAACGCCGGATTCCTTCAAGGTGGGAACGTCCGGAAGGATATCGCTGCGCTCGTCCGCACAGATTGCCAGCACCTTAATCTTACCCTGCTCGATCAGGGAAGCCGCGCCTGCGTAAGTGGTCATACCCACTTCCGCATGTCCGCCTGCCAGCTGCACGGTCTGCTCCGCGGAGCCGTTGGTGTGCATGTACTCGAATTCGATGCCGGTCTTCTGGGTGAAGATCAGGCTGGCGATGTGGTGGGAGGTGGAGAATCCCGGAGTGGAGTTCAACAGAACTTTTTCCTTGCCCACTTCCATAAACTGCTCGATGGTCTCAATCCCGGAGGCCTCGGAAGCCACGATCAGCTCCGGGTCGAAGCAATACTCTGCGATGGGAGTGATGGAATCCATGTCGTAGGTGGTCGCTCCGCTTAACACGTTGGTTACATAGGAGGAGGTCAACGCCAGCATGGTGTAGCCGTCCGGCTTCTGGGTTACAGCGTAGGTCTGTCCCACGACAGCGCCGCCGCCCTCTTTATTCAGCACATTGACCGGCTGTCCCAGCTCTTTCTCCAGCTCCTGCGCCAGAATACGGCAGGACAGGTCCACGTTTCCGCCTGCTGCGAAGGGAACTACCAGGTCGATGGGTTTGTTGGGATAATCGGTGGTTTTCTCCGCTGCCGCCGCTGTGGTGTCGGCAGCTGCCTCGGTGGCTTTCTCCTCAGAGGCCGCCGCCTGGGTGGTCGCTTCCTCCTTTGCCGCTGTGGTGGCGGAACCGCCTCCGCCTGAACAACCCGCCAGTACAAGCGCTGCGGCTGCAACCATTGCCATTGCCTTCATGTTACGTTTTCTCATAATCTTTTCCTCTCTTTCTTTGCCTAAACAGCCACCCCTAGTTGGCCATTTTAGATGTTTTAGAGTTGCTAAGAATATATTTTTTATATACTTTAACTAAGGCAATGGTATCACAGCGGGCAAAAAATAGGAAATATTTATATATAATTGGGGGTATAACAAAAACTTATCACTTTTATAAGACGGCCGGCCCGGATTCTTCCTGAACATCCTCAGGATTTTCCTTTAATAAAGCTCAAAAGTCCCCCTGCCGCGTAGATTTCCCCCTCCCGTTCCGTCAGGGAAGCCGTGGCCTCAAAGGTCTTCCCGGTGGAGCAGATCGTTATGGTATACCAGGCGTCCGAAGTCTCTCCGATACCAATTTTTTTTCGGATCACCAGTTCCTGTCCCTCCTCCGCCAGCTCCGGCCCGCTCCCCTCTGCGAAAACCAGAGGCAGCACCCCGAAGTTGATCAGGTTGGTCCGGTGGATTCTGGCAAAGGACCTGGCGATCACCGCCCTCACGCCCAGATAGGCCGGAAGCAGGGCCGCGTGCTCTCTGCTTGAGCCCTGCCCGTAGTTCTCCCCGGCCACAATCACACTGCTCCCGTACTCCAGGGCGCGGCCGTAAAATCCGGGATCGCTGCGGATAAAGGCCGTCTTTGCCGCCTCCGGTACGTTGGAGCGCAGAGCGCCGTACTCCGGGCCGGTGGGCGCGATCTCGTCCGTGGACACATTGTCCCCCAGCTTTTTCACCACCCTGGCCCGAATCTCCCCGAGCTGAGGCGTTCCCACTGGAATGGGCCGGATGCTGGGCCCCCTCACCACCTTGACCTGATCCCGCCCCTCCGGTCCGACGGGCTGCGCGATCATGGCATCGTCCACAAAATACGCCTCCGGCTCCCCAATCCCGGCCAGTTCCTCCAAGGAAATGACCTCGTCCGGCGGGCAGAGATATCCCGTCACCGCAGCTGCAGCGGCCACCGCAGGGCCCGCCAGGTACACGGAGGCGTCCGTTGTGCCGCAGCGCCCTTTAAAATTGCGGTTGGAGGTGCGCACCGCCGCTCTGGACCGCCTGGCCCATTCCCACGCAGGGGCCGCAGCCGCATTCCAGAATCCTGGCCCCCGCCAGCACGAAATCGGAGAGGACTCCCTCCTCCAACATCATCTGATAGTTCTGCCGGGACCCCGGGGACACCACCAGGCTTACGTGATCCGGCACCGTGCGCCCCCTCAGAATCCGGGCGGCTGTTTTTAAGTCGCTGTAGGAGCTGTTGGTGCAGCTGCCGATGTAGACCTGGTTCACCGGGATTCCTCTCAGCTCCCGGACCGGCGTCACGCGGTCGGGCTGGCTGGGTTTTGCCGCCATGAAATCCACCTCCCCCAGGTCGAACTCCACCATCTGGTCATACTCCGTCCCCGGGTCCGCAGCCAAGGGCAGAAAGTCTGCCTCCCGCCCCTGGGCCTTTAAGTAGATTCTGGTCTGTTCATCCGAGGGGAATATGGAGCTGGTCGCACCGGTCTCCGCCCCCATGTTGGCCAGGGTCATGCGCTGGGGAACCGTCAGATGTCCGAGGGCCGGGCCGGTGTACTCCAGCACACAGCCAGTCCCGCCCTTTACCGTGAAGTGCCCGGCAATGGCCAGAGCCAGGTCCTTGGCCCCAACGCCGGGTTTAAAACTCCCGGTCAGGCGCACGCCTACCACCCGGGGCATTTTCAGGTAAAAAGGCTCCCCGGCCATGGCCGCCGCAACATCGATTCCGCCCGCTCCCAGAGCCAGCATCCCCAGAGCGCCGCTGGTGGGCGTGTGGCTGTCCGTGCCCAAAAGCGTTCTTCCGGGCAGGGCGAACCGCCCGCAGTGAACCAGGTGGCAGATGCCGTTTCCGGGCCGGGATACGCGGATTCCGTACTTTTTGCCCATCGAGATCAGATAGGCGTGATCGTCGGGATTCCTGTGGTCCAGATAGACCATGTTGTGGTCCAGATAACTGACGGAGCACTGGGTTTTGACCTGCGAAATGCCGAAGGATTCAAAGGCAATGTAGGCCAGCATCCCCAGAGCGTCCTGGGTCAGGGTCTGGTCGATGGCCAGGGCGATCTCATTTCCCTCCTTCGCCTCCCCCTGAATCAGATGGGCGGAAATGATTTTCTCAGTCAAATTCATGGTTTTACCCCTCCGTTGTGCCGATTGTGAATGTAGGGGAGCAGTCCCCCCGCGAGCAGCAGTTCCAGCTCCTTGTCCGTGAAGGAGACGGTTCCGGGGATATCCCGGCCCGTGGTCAGATTGCGCAGGCGGACCGTCCCGTCTCCGCCCAAAAGCTGGCCGGGCGCGTCCTCCATCATCAGCTCATCCCCCGCCGATATAGCCTCATAGTCCGCCGGGTGGGCGAACAGCACGGGAACAATTCCGTAATTGATCAGATTGCTCCGGTGAATCCGGGAAATGGACTTGGCCAGCACCGCTTTCACTCCCAGATACATGGGTCCGATGGCCGCATGCTCCCGGCTGGAGCCCTGGCCGTAGTTTTCTCCGGCCACGATCACGCTGCAGCCGTATTCCTCCGCCCGGTCCGCAAAACCGGGGTCGATCTTCTGGAACAGGTAGCGGGACAAGGCGGGGATATTGGGGCGCAGGGTCAGCACCTCCGGCCCCGGAGGGATAATGTCGTCGGTTGTGATGTTATCCCCGGCTTTGAGCACGACCCGTGCGCCGATATTGGCGTCCAGCGGTCCCTTCACCGGCATTTCCCGGATATTGGGCCCCTTGATCAGTTCGGTCTGCTCTGTCTTTTGGCCGTAACAAAACAGCAGGCTGTCGTCCACGGGATATTTTTCCGGCTCCGCCACCCGCTCCAGCTCCGTCAAATCCTCCATCACGTCCCCCGGCTCCGCTAAATACCCCAGAACAGCGGTGGCCGCAGCGGTCTCCGGGCCCGTGAGGTACACGGATGCGTCCGCAGTGCCGCAGCGTCCCCGGTAATTGCGGTTGGAGGTGCGCACCGACACCCCGCCGGTGGGCGGAGCCTGCCCCAGCCCGATGCAGGGGCCGCAGCCGCACTCCATAATCCGCGCCCCGGCCCTGATAAATTGGCCGATGGAGCCGTCCTCCAGAAGCAATCTCGTCACCGAT
>ERZ773260.3942-NODE-3942-length-13215-cov-3.664818_pt1 | contig 13215 bp, 7 predicted proteins | sample MGYA00511387_ERZ773260 | MGnify/ENA primary metagenome ERZ773260 (study PRJEB29015, sample SAMEA2737745) | human gut metagenome | biome: human gut; feature: human-associated habitat; material: faeces | place: China | collected 2012 ... | reverse complement strand
TGCTCTATTATCGCATCAACCAAAGCAAACGCCTTCTCGCCACCACTTCTAAGGCAATGGATGCTATAGCATATCAAGTTGGCTTCCCTAATACGAATAATTTTATCCAACAGTTTAAAAGAGTCGTCGGAATAACGCCCAATGCTTACCGGAAACAGCAACAGCACTTTTTGGCCTGATAAAAATCATTGCCGCAAGGAGCAGAAAACTGTAAATTGAAAATAAGAAAGCCCTCTGCAGTGTCAAAATAAGCTAAATAAATTGATATTTATTTTACACTCCACAAATAAGTGCCTGATGTTATCGCAGAAAGTTGTATATAACCTTGTTGTGATTTTTTATACCCTATATATTCTGTCCCGTCCAGATAACAGCATTTTCCCTCCGCAAACGGCAGATAAATATCCGCTTCAGTTCCTGCCGGAATCTCAGTTTTCATTTCAAGGATTCCGTCGTGCCTGCTGCAATCCAGGCTTACCGTCCCATGTACTGTAAAAACAGAGCCTTTTATACGGGTGATCTCCTTTTGGAGATAAGGCTTGATCTGAAGCTTTTTGTAACCGGGTTCCAGAGGCCGGATTCCCAATACAAAACGGCAGAGCCATTCCTTTACATGTCCCATCATGGCATGGTTCCGGGAGCGGCCGAATCCATTCCACAGCTCCGTATAATTCCAGAATTCCGGAAGGGTCGTCAATCCCTGCTCAATATGATGGCGGTAGCTGGGGGCCGTAGGGTTCATTACCATGCGGTAGACCATATCGTTTTCCCCATTGGAAGCCAGGGCATGAAATACCTGTTTCAGGCCAACTTCACCGGAGGACAGGTGACAGCCGCGCTCTTCAACCGCCGCCAGAAGCTTATGAAGCGCCATTTCCTTTTTTTCGGGCATTACAATTCCGGAGAACAGAACACATCCATAGCTGGCCTGGCTGCCGTTTCCGTAGATTTCTTTTTCCGGCTGCCAGCATTCGGCATCCGCATGGAAGCCCTCCCGTATCCGCTTTCCCATTTCCCGGTAGCGCTCCTCTTCCTGTAAATTTCCCAGGATACCTGCAATCCCGGACAGGGTTACGGCCTGCTGATAAAAAGCGCAGGTGGCAACAAGCGCGGTGGGAGTATTTTCATTCAGCTGTCCCCATTCCCCCATTTGGGCATATTCCTTCAAAACACCGTTCACGGACCGGCGTTCCAGATGATCCACATAGCTTTGCATCAGTCCGAAATTCTGGCGGAGGATATTCACATCCCCATACTCCCGGTAATAATACCAGGGTGTCATCACACAGGCGCCGCCCCAGTTGGGATCTTTAAACAGTCCGCCGATACGGAAAAATTCCGGCGCGATTCCCGGAACAAAGCCAGGCTCCTCTGTCTCCCTGTTCTCGAATTTATCAAAGGCAAAGCCGGGATATTTCCGGCTGTCCGCCTCCATGAATACTCCCTCTGCATCCTCCGGTCTTACCTGGGCATCCCGCATGTCTCCCATAATCTTGGGTATCCAGCTGCGGATATCATAGCCTGCTGCCACAGATGAAAACATCAGCTGAGTAGTTTCCAGCCATCCCAGCTTTTCAATCTGCGGACAGTCTGTAAAGCTGCACATCATATTGCTTTCAATGGAGCGATCGGTTATCCGGTTAATTTGATTTAAGATTTCATTATCCGTTTCAAAGTCCGAATGCTTTTCGTTCATCAGCCGGACCGCACAGCCTTCAAAATTACGGACAGTTGGTATTCCCGGGAATCCGGCTACCTCCACATATTGAAATCCATGGTAACAAAAAGAAGGATGCCACTCCTCCGTTCCTGTCCCGGCTATGATATAGGAATCCTTTACCGCACACTGCCACAGAGTATCACAGCTCTGTGTGCAGGATGCCTGATCCACACCGCTTCCGTCCGCCTTCAGCACCTCCGCCGGATACATTTCCACCTTTCGCCCCTCATACTTCCCGGTATTCCAAAGCCGGAGCCGTACAAAACCGGCGCTGTTTTTTCCCATATCCACCAGCCAGTTCCCATTGGGCAGCTCTTTTACACTTTCTGCCGTCCAGTGCTCCCAGATACGTATGGGAAGAAATTCCTTAGCGGAAAGCTTTCCTTTCGGAGGCTGCATCCGCACCGCATTCCGCCACCCGGTAAAATCAGCCTCCGGTGTATCCCATCCCCTGAGACGCTGTGCCTTCTGCCCGTCAAAATCTTCGCCTCCGTACCAATTCTGAAAGGTCACCGGACTTTCCCCGATTTTCCAGGACTCATCACTCGCTGCAGCGATTTCAACGGTTCCGTCCGTTCTGGTAAACTCTATCTGGGCTAACAGCTTTTTATCTCCGCAGATACCGTCCTTGAGAAAAATCGTGTCATCCTTCTGGTAACGATGCCTGGGGGAAAGTGTGCCATCCCCTTTTTTCATCACAGGATCCACTGCAAAATTCACATACTGGCCGTTTCCCAGCAGTACCCCTATCACATTTCTTCCCTCCTGCAGGAACGAGGTAATGTCATAGGTTACATAATATACCCGCCGGTTAAACTCACTCTCACCCGGTTCGTACAGGTTCTCCGAAACAGGCTTTCCGTTCACAGATGCCGTAAAAACCCCCAGGCCGCTGATATAGAGCCGGGCCTTCGTGATTGTATTTTTATCTTTGAGAAGGAAATCTTTCGCAAGGGCCGGAGCCGGCGATTTATCACCGTAAAAATCATCTCCCTGACCGATCCAGACAGCCTTCCAGTCCTCTTCCTCCAGCAGCCCCATCTCATAAAATGCCGGTTCACTCCAGGGTGACGGATTATCCTTAGAATCCCATACCCGCGCTTTCCAGAAAACCTGCTGCCGGGAATACAGAGGAAGGCCGCCGTAGGCGATCGCATAATTTTGCTCATCCCTGACTTTACCGCTGTCCCATAAATCCGCTTTCTTTTCTTCCAGCAGTTCCCTCGATGAAGCGGCGATTATCTGATAGGCGGTCTGTTTATCCCCTCTCCGATCCGACTGCAGCAAATAGCTGAAGGCAGGAACTCCGTGTCCCAGGCCTATGGGATCCTGCATATTCTGTGTCATAAGGTTTGTGAGCTTCATGGCAAAATCCTTTCTTATTTTCAACGTATTTCCGGGCTTTCTGTGATATGTACTCTATCCCTTGACGGATCCGACTGTCATTCCCTTTACGAAATATTTCTGGGCAAAGGGATATATCAGCATAATCGGTATCAGCGCAATAAAAATCTGTGCACAGCGGATAGTCCTGTCATCCACCAGCGAAAGCTCCCTGATTTGTTCCATACTCAAAAGGCTCATATCCCTCTGCACCACTACGGTATAAAGGAAAGATGCCAGAGGATAGCTTTCCGGGAAATTGGAAAAAATCAATCCGTCAAAATAGCTGTTCCAATGGGTAATGAAACAAAATAACGTGAGCGTGGCAATTGACGGCTTTGCACAGGGCACATAAATCCGGAAGCAGGTCTGGAACTGGTTGGCTCCGTCAATAAGCGCCGCTTCCTCGAGTTCACGGGGTATTCCCCGAAAAAAATTCAGCATAAGTACAATGTTGTAAACAGGAACAGCCATAGGGAGAATCAGCGCCCAGATGGTATCCATCAGATGCAGATTCTGAATCAGCAGATATCCGGGAATCAGCCCTCCGGAAAAAAGCATGGTAAAAAAGAAGATCCAGGAATAGAAGCTTCTTAATCTGAGCTGGGTCCGTTCCTTGGATAACGGATAGGCAACAAGAATGGTTATCAGCATGGAAAAAGGCACGCCGATACATACTCTTTCCACGGATTTCAGCAGGGAATTCCAGAAATCCCTTTTACCGATAACATAGCTGTATGCATAGGTATTAAACTCCACCGGCCAGACAGATACCCGCCCTGCCGAAACTGCCGTGGCGCTGGAGAAAGACATAGCCAGGATATTCAGCAGCGGAAACAGGCACAGGAGAGATAAAAAAATCAGAACCGTATAATTAATAATCTGAAAAACAAGACGTCCCTTTGTCATTTTTTTCAATGTTATGCCCTCCCTTAAAAAATCCGGTAATCCGCAAACCGATAGGCCAGCCAATAGGAAACCGAAATAAACATGGTGGATATGATCGACTTAAACAGCCCCACAGCGGTGGCAGGCCCATACTGGGCATCTATCAGTCCCAGGCGGTATACGAAGGTATCCAGAATATCCCCGGACTCATACACGGCTTTGCTGTATAAGTTGAAAATCTGGTCAAAGCCCGCATTCAAAACATTTCCCAGGCTGAGCACCATCATCAGTACGATGATCATCCGCATGCCCGGAAGCGTTACATGCCATACCTGTTTCCATCGGTTGGCTCCGTCTATCTGTGCCGCCTCATACAAATCTGTATCAATTCCCAGAATCGCCGCCAGATAGACGATAGCTCCGTAGCCGAAGTTTTTCCATATATCCGTCACAATCAGAGTGGGCTTGAAATAATGGTTATCTCCGAGGAAGAAAATACTCTTTCCTCCCAGCGCCGTAATGATTTGGTTAATAATCCCGGAACTGGGCGAAAGCATGTCCAGGAAAATACCGCCCAGCACCACCCATGATAAAAAGTACGGCAGATAAACGATAGTCTGCACGGTTCTTTTAAAGCCGTTCCGGTTCACTTCGTTCAGCATCAATGCAAAAACGATAGGCACAATCAGCCCCAGAACGATCTTCCAGAACGCGATGACTATTGTATTTTTCAGCGCCTGATCAAAGCCCGGCAGGCTGAATACATATGTGAAATTTCCCAGCCCCACCCATTGCTGGTCACCGAACATTCCCTTGCTGGGAATAAATTTCTGGAATGCGATAATGAGCCCGGCCATAGGCGTATAGCTGAAAACAGCCACCAGGATAAGGCCCGGAAGGAGCATCAGATGCAGGGGCAGCTCCCGCTTAAATACGGCAATCGTATACTTGCTTTTTCCTTTTTTATTTGTTGAAGCCATTCGGTTCCTCCTCATAATAATCTCCGCTCTTTTCCATAAATCCGCAGGAAATTTCTTCTCCTGCGGATTTATGGAAAGTGGGAGGAATACGTATATCCCTCCCACACCGCACTTAATATGGTTTCTTACTTGCTGGAAGCGTACCATTCATTCACTTCATCTGTCATATCCTGTCCGCCGGCAGTTTTCCACTGTTCCACAACGGAATCAAATGATTCCAGAGGTTCCTGACCGGCAATTATCTTAATAAATACCTGATCCAGCATATCGTCCAGCGTGGTTTTCTTGGTGGTCATAACCTCGCCGGGAGCGCCGAAGAACTGATCGTACACTAATTCCACATTACTGTCATTCTGGTAGGACATCAGCAGTTGCTGGGAACCGTCCGCACCGAATACGCGGTTCCATCCCCAAAGCTGGGTATCGCCGTTCTGTGCTTTATAGCTGTATTCCCACATACTGTACTGTTCTCCTGTCAGATCACCGGGATCTCCTGTTTTTAAAGGTTCCTCAATCGCCTTTGCCGTCACCTGGTTCTTGTTGGGACTGTTGATCGTTACCGGTGTCAGTCTCCATACACCTTCCAGCCCGTCTCCGGGATTGGCGTATACCGCATATTCATTCAGTTCGGGATCCAGCACCTTTTCACAATATAAATTCAGCATCTCTATCAAAGCTTCCGGATGGGCACAGTCCTTGCTCACTGCATACCAGTTTGCCGTACACATATGGATACCGGGCCGGATAGTGTCTCCTGCATTTTTTACAGGCAGTGCATAGGGCCGCCAGTCCGCTTCCGGATCCGCATCCACCACATCCTGCAGCGGCCACAGGGAACCTGCATGATAGCCGTACATAGCTCCGCACTTTCCGTTCACGAGAGCTTCCTTTGCTTTATCGTTATCATTTACGTAAAACTCGGGATCTATCAATCCTTCCTGGAAAAGAGCCGCCAGGCTTCCCAGCGCTTCCTTCATCTCCGGTGTCGTGCTTCCGTATACCAGATTTCCGCTGCCGTCATCAATCCAATATTTAGGATATGCGCCGTAGGCATTGCACCAACCCTTAATATCAAAGTTGTTTCCGTAGATATCGGAGCTGAGAGCCAGACCTGTGCCGCCGCTGCCCGCATGATCCTGGAAAGCCTTCAGTATACTTTTCAGTTCATCCAGTGTTTCCGGCGCTTTCAGTCCCAGCTCATCCATCCAGTCCTGGCGCAGCCAAAGCATCTGTGCTGTTTCGATATCACAGTCCACATACGGGATTCCATACTGCACGCCATCATAGGTACAGGCCTGGATCGCTGCATCCCCGCCTGCCGCGATCAAATCCTTCACAAAATCACTGGCATATTCGTCGAAATAAGGTTTCAGATCCACTACCAGTCCGGCTTCCACAAGCTGCTTCAGATCCGTCTTGTTCACACACACAATATCCGGAATCGTCCCTGCCGCCATAGCCGCATTGAATTTCTGTGTCTGAAGATCCGCACTGGAGGCTATCCACAAATATTTCACATCATAACCAAGCCTTTCCGCGATCAGATCTGTCCAGAGATTGTCCTCATAACTGGCCCCTTCCATCCTTGCAAAAATATCCGTTTCCATCAGGGAATCCTGCGCCCTGCTGAAAGTGATGGGAATCAGCCCTTCCTCACCGGCCGTTCCTGCATCCGTACTCTCCTGATTTTCTGTGGTCTGTGCTGCCGAACTGTCTGCCGGCGCCGCCGTATCCGTTCCCTTGCTCCCACAGCCAGCCAGTAAAGTCACCGACATTACTGCGGCCAAAACAATTGCTGACATCTTTTTAGCCATTTTCATTCCTCCTTGTGATTTCTGCAATACAATCCCCTTTTAATAAAATACACTTTGTATGTTTTGTGTATTTACATTATATATTTGCAGTCCAAATATATCACTCTACACAAAACTTGCTTTATATGACTTTTCTTTTTAATTTGAGAAACCGCAATACAAAATAAAACCGGCACAATCCATCGATTGTGCCGGCAGTTGTTTTCTTCCTCTCCATTTTCCTTCAAATCAGAATCTCTTCTCTGCTTTTACGGAATTCTGACGGAGTTTTCCCCAAATGCTCCTTGAAACTCCGGTAAAAATTATTCATATTACTGTAGCCCGTCTCCTCCATAATTCGTTCCATGCTCAGCTTTGTATTCCGCAGAAGCTCCACCGCCCTGCGAAGGCGCAGGTCACGAAGAAGGTATCTGTAGGTATAACCGCTTTCTCTCACAATATAACGTTTTAATTCGCTTTCACTCATATGGAACTGCAGACTCAGCTCATCAAGCGTAATGGTCTTCATATTTTTGCGCATGAACCGGATAATAGCCGGCAGCACATATACTTCCTCTGTCAGCTCCTCCTTCAGATGCAGCTCCTTCAAATGCTCCCGCATGACAATCCCGAGGAAAATCATGGCATAGCTCTTCATAAGAAGATTGCTGGCATTCTGCTGCCTCGCCGACTCATCAAACATTTTTTCCACCCATCGATCCAGCTTCGCATCGTTACTGCATACAAACACTAAAACCCGGTTGCTGTGTTTGGTATAAAGTATCTTCCAGAAAAAATCCGACAGAATATTCTGTTCCATCAAAATCCCCGAAAAAGCATTGGCAAAAGAACTTACTCTCATTAAAATATTGATAATCACATCCTCATCATGCCGGGAAAATACCGTATGCCGGACTCCCGGAGTAATAATGCAGAAATTTCCTGTCTGAAGCTCATATTTTTCATCATCCAGATACAGTGTCACACTTCCTCTGAAAATATAAACAATTTTAATAAACTCCAGCTTATGAAGAAACGGAGGACAATAACGAAGATTATTGAAGCATACCACCTCTTTCACATTCTCCGTAAAAAAGTCCGATTCCGTCAGCACGGTTCCCATCCTGGAAGGCGGTTCTGACGGTATCTTCCTGATTCCGGCCTTATGGTATCTGTGTACCAGTTCGTTCCAGTCCGTTACCGGCTTCTCCCATAGCCCGCAGCATTGTTGATACAGACTTTTATATAATTGTTCTTCCTTTCCCAATTCATCACTGAGCTTCATCATGTCCCCCCGTCCCACTCTATAATACCCTCATAAAATCAGCCTGTCCCTGCTTTTTACGGTATACAAGAGGAGTCATTCCATATATTGCTTTGAAGTTCCTGAAAAAATTGCTCTGATCCGTATAACCTATCAATGCCACAATTTTTTCAATGCTGCATTCCGTCTTAAGCAGCAGTTCAGCCGCCCTCTTCATTTTCATTTCCATCAGCAAATGACTGAAGGTGGAGCCTGTTTCCCGATGGAAATAACGGCTTAAATATCCCTCGCTCACATAGAATTCACGCGCCAGGGATGCCAGGGAAACACTTTCCAGATTTGCCTTCATATAAAGCAAATACTTGGCAAGAAGGTATTCCCCTTTATCCCCTTTCTTTTTCAGCCGCACCACATCCTTCTCATCCCAGCGAAGAATATAGGCAAATATGGACATCATCATACTTTTCATCACCAGACGGCTTTTTACCGGCTGCAGCAAAGCTTCCTCATAAAGCTCCATCACACTTTCTTCCAGCAGTACATCCGGACGGCTGCTGAACAGCAGCACTTCTCCCCCCGGCTTATGATAAAGCATCTTCCAGAAAAAATCGGCAATCACACCGCCGTCTTTCGTTTCCAGCAGATCCCAGAAAGATTCGGCAAACGTACTTCTTCGGATCAACAGATTCAAAACAATATCCTCGTCGGCACAGGAAAAAACAGTCTGTTCCACTTCCGGCGCTACAATACAGGCGTTTCCTTCCGTCATCCTCAGCCATTTTCCGTCTATATAAAACCGGCAGCTTCCCCGGAATACATATATGATCTTGATGAATTCCAGCTTATGCAGAAATGCAGGACAATACCTTGCATTCGTTATCACATTCACCTCTCCCCAGGTCTCCCGGGAAAAATATTCCTCTTCCGTAAAAAGAGCGGCAATCGGCGTAGGCGGGGCGTCAGGAAGCTCCCTGTCTCCTTCTCCGTCCAGTTCACGGAAACGTGTACAGAATTCTTCCCAGCTCGCCACCGGCTCTTCAAAAGCCGCAGGACAGCAAAAATACAGTTTTCGGTATAAATCTATATCTTCTGCCTCATCAAATAATGTAAGAAAGGCTTCCCTGTCCATATGCTTTCCCAGCTCTCTTTTCTTATTTGCAGCAGCACCTTCCGGCCTTTCCTGCTGCGGTTCTATTATATCATGCCGCCTCCGAAAAGGGCAAAAAAGGTACAGAGAAGGGATTGCCTTCTCTGCACCTTTTGTCCATTTCTGTTCAATACGGGAACCCGCTGATATCCTCATACCGTATTTTCCAGCTTCCGTCTCCCGGAAATCCGGGCCAGCCTCCCTTTTCTCCCTGCCTGGTTTCCTGTCCCCTATTCCTTCCTTTTTCCCGCTCTGTATCCTCTCCGGCCGCATGTATTCCCTCCAGCATCAGCGGAACAGCAAGAAGGAGGGAGCCGTTCCCCGGAAGATACAGAGGCAGTTTATCACTCGTCTTCTGATAATTATTTCCGCTGGCCACATAGGAATTCTTAGGCTTATCCATGAGAAGAAGATCTACAGCAAGCTCCGGACAGCCCAGCCTGACCGCGGTCATAGCCATCATGGCAAAATCCCAGCCCCACATAGAATCAAAATCCCAGCACTCCAACACCCTGTCAAGTGTCGCCTTCATCACCTCACAATCAACGCCTTCTCCCGGCAGCAGCCCTAGTGCCCCCAGCATGGAAGGATGATCCGTATTGTAATGCAGGAAGGTATCCGGACAATGCTGATGGGCAATGTAAAGCCCTCCGCTTACCGGCGGCTTTGCCATATGGCTCCCCACCTTTTCCCAAAGTGCATAGTTCTCATGAGGCTCTTTTTTCCGTTTTGCCCAATTTACGGCAATGCTCAGTCCGAATCTCCAGTACTCCACTTCAAACGCCGGATTCACCGTATCCTGGGGCGCATGCCGTTCCTGTGCCGGTATGATGGGCGGAAGAAGGTCGTATTCTCCGTTTTCTCTGTTTTCCACAGCAAAATCAGCCATAAAATCAGCCGTCTCTTTTACCAGGCCGAACATCCTCTCCAGAAAGGCCTCCGCCTCATTTTCATCCTGTTCTTTTTTCTCCTGGTACAGCAGTTCCAGCATATACAGGATATGCGGCTGCTGCCAGATCAAAAGTGTGGCGATTACCGACGGGCTTTCCATCCCGTCACAGCTCACCATCTTGGGCCACCTTGCTCCGGCATAACCGTTTCTTGCCGCATTTTCCTTTGCCTTATCCAGGATATCGGTATACCAGGGAATGCTGCGTTCCAAAAGCTCTCCCCGATGCCACAGAGGCAGATAGGCGGCATGCCACAGATGCATTTCCAGATGGGATTTTCCGTACCAGCTGTTACAGGTCAGCCCGGTTTCCTGAGGCGGCATATAGCCGGTGCACTGCAGGCCGGTGAGATAAAGGGACAGGATAATCCTTCTCTCCAGCTCCATCCCTCTCACATCCGTTGTTCCTTCAAGATCCACCATCCCGCCCTTCTGCCAGAACTGCCCCCAGCGCCTGCGGCTCTCCATACAGATCTCCTCAATCGTAAGTTCTTCTGACAATAACAGAGCGTCCTGGCTTCGCTTTCCATATACGGATGGATTGTTCCTTCTGTTCCTGAAACACAGGGAAAAACAAAGGATCTCCTCTTCCGAAGAAAGAAGGAATTCATGGCTGCCTGCCCGTTCCAGCCGGACACCGTTTCCTTCCCAGCCGATCCTGATTTCACAGGCATCCCTGTCCATCCTGTGAACGAGCAGCACACTGTTTTCCTTCTGCTGTAAAAGCTCCGTGGTGTGCCTGTCCCCCGCCTCCCAGTCCGCGCCGCATATCTTGGTGCCAGGATAGGGCAGCCGGATCCTTACTTTTATTTTTCCGCCCTTCAAAGCCTGACTGCGCAGGGAAAATCCCACACAATCCTCGTCCCCGCAGGCGGTCATAACGCTGCAGGCTTCTTTTCCCACCTCAAATTCACTTTCAGCGGTTCCTTCATACAAATCCAGTTCCTGCCTGACTGAGCCGATGTCCTCCGGCATGATTTCCTTTCCGTCATATAACAGTCCCACTTCCGCCAGGCTATACCTGTGGGGATTATGGCGCAGCCATTCATAAACCTCTTCATTGCCTTCTTTTTTTTCAGCCGCATAGGCCACTTTCCTGCCGCAGAAATCATACTCCGTCATTTCTACCTCGCCGAAGCTGCAGGCAAATTTATCGGTGCCGAAGGGAGTGGTATGCCATCCCCATTCCGCCATGGTACACAGGGGATTCCTGTTCCGGGCATAATACCTTCCCAGGCTCTGCATCCCGGTAATGTCAAAGGTGTAGGCAAAAAATCCATTTCCGACTGTCAGGGGAGATTCATAATCAATAGCGGTAAGAATCGGATTGTGCCTTTTTACCACCTTTTTTCTGTCAATTCTGCCCATCTGCAGCCTCCCTGTCCGGGCCCCTTCGGGAAGCGCCCGTTATATTCGCTTTTAACGCCTTCAGCCGGAAAAAGATTTCCCGGGGTATTTCATTTTCATACAGGAATGCACCGTTTCCGAAGAAGGAAGGCTCTATGAAATCCCACCAGGTAAGGGCTTTGATTTCATCCCGTGCAGCCAGGATAGTATACATATACTCCATCCAGTCCGCCTGGGTCCTTTCTCCCCAGCCTTCATGCCAGATCCCCTCTGACATATTCAGCTGGGACCAGCTGCTTCCCGCCCCGGCCTGCGTCAGGCTCCTGACTCCTCCGTTCGCGCCCATTTCCGTAATATGGATGGGCTTTCCCAGCTGTTTGAAAGCGTCAAGAAGCCGGGAGAGCGCCACCATATCCCTTGCGGGAAAATAAAGCTGGATTCCCACCGTATCAAAAGCGATCTCTTTCTCCTCCAGATTCCGGAAATAGGCCAGAGGGGATGTCAGTTTTTCCGGCAGGGAGCCATAGCAGTTGTATCTTCCTGCCACATATTCAGCAAAGGGCAGGCATACATTCACTACCGATTCCGCCTTCGGATCCGCCTCCTTCAGGGCATCACAGCATATCCTGGTGAGCTCCGTCAGCTGATCCTGATTCAGTTCAAAACAGTTTGCCCAGTCATGGGCTTCATTCATGGCATCCCAAATGGACACTCTTCCCCGGTAAGCAGATACATGGTGGAGGGCAATCTCCCTCGCCTGTCCCTTCAGCTCCTCATAGGAAAGCTTCTTCAGCCATTCCGGATTCACCTCGGAATGCCCGAACCATAACGGATGTCCCTTGGGCGTAATATGGTTTTCCTGCAGGAAAGAAAGGGCGTGTTCGATATACCCATACTCATATTTTCCCTTTTCCGGCACCGTATCCCGGGGATAAAAAGGAAGGGTTGCAAAATCAAACACTTCCTTAAAATATTTGGCATACCTGGCATTGGGCGATGAGTACTTGAAAAAATTACATCCCAGCTTCAGATCCCTTCTAGGGGCTTCCCGAAGCTGTTTCTGTGACCTTTCGAGCAATGCCATTTCCGCTGCATAAACCGCATGGGAAAGGGCATAAAGCCTGTTTTCCGGTGTATCAACGCCTCTGTCTGCAAGATGTTCGTACTCCCGGGCCGCATCCAGATGCCCCCGGGCCTGTGCTGACAATTCCAGCCCCTGTGACAGGCGGTCCGCCTCATATAGATAAGTACGCACAGCTTCTGAAACAAAATCAACGAAATCCCCTGTATATCCCTCTCCCTGATTATGGGCCATCACCCAGATATTCCCATACAGCGGCAGATTCATTTTGGCGTGTACCATATACGGACTTTTCCGGTTATAAATTTCCAGCATACCATCCGGCAGAATCCTCTGCCTGCGTTCCTCCGGTTCAAAATCCATTCCCGATATGTACACCGATTTCAGCTGCTGCTCCACAGCGATTCCGCCGGGGCCGTCCAGCCTTACATGTATCCAATCCATTTTTCAAATCCTCCTTTCCACAGCGGTTCCATTCATCACAATCAGCCCTTCAGCCCGCTGGTACTGATTCCCTCCACCAGATATTTCTGGAAGAAAATAAAGATAATTACTGACGGAAGAATGGATAAGGACGCCATGGCAAACATTGCGCCGTAATCCGAGGAAGAGCCCGGATCGCAGAACAGCTTTAACGCAAGGCTGACCGGATACTTAATGGAC
>ERZ773260.3933-NODE-3933-length-13236-cov-7.453456_pt1 | contig 13236 bp, 9 predicted proteins | sample MGYA00511387_ERZ773260 | MGnify/ENA primary metagenome ERZ773260 (study PRJEB29015, sample SAMEA2737745) | human gut metagenome | biome: human gut; feature: human-associated habitat; material: faeces | place: China | collected 2012 ... | reverse complement strand
TCTCCCCGACCCCGTTTGTTCCCGCCGACGATACGGCGCGCGCCGAGCGCTGCGAGCTGATTTTGCGGATGCAGTCCGACGGGCTTGCCAAGCGCATGGAGCACGCACACGCGAAGACTGCGGTCATCGGCATTTCGGGAGGACTTGACAGCTGCCTTGCACTTCTCGTCGCGGTGCACGCGATGAAAAAGCTCGGGCGGCCGATGGACGATATCCTCGCTGTCACCATGCCCTGCTTCGGCACGACGAAGCGCACGCGCTCGAACGCGGAGATCCTTTGTCAGGAGCTCGGCGTGCAGTTTCGGGAAATTTCGATCGCCAATACCGTCCGCAGCCATTTTGCTGACATCGGCCAGAGCGAGACGAATTTTGACGTGACGTTTGAAAATGGGCAGGCGCGCGTCCGAACGCTCGAGCTCATGGACCTTGCCAACCGCACGGGCGGCCTTGTTGTCGGCACGGGCGATTTGAGCGAGCTCGCGCTTGGCTGGGCGACCTACAACGGCGACCATATGAGCATGTACGGCGTGAACGCGGGCGTTCCCAAGACCTTAGTCCGCCACATCGTGCGCTATGAAGCCGACACCGCCGCAACGCCTGCGCTGCGCGAGGTACTTCTCGACATTCTCGACACGCCCGTCTCTCCGGAGCTCCTTCCCGCGAAGGAAAACGGCGAGATCGCGCAGCAGACCGAATCCTTAGTTGGTCCCTATGAGCTGCATGATTTCTATTTATACTACGTTCTGCGCTTCGGCTTCTCGCCCGCAAAAATTTACCATCTGGCGAAGTCCGCGCTTGGTGGCCGCTATTCTGATGAGGTGCTCCTGCACTGGCTCAAAAATTTCTACCGCCGCTTCTTCCAGCAGCAGTTCAAGCGCAGCTGCCTGCCCGACGGCCCCAAGGTCGGCTCGGTCACGCTCTCGCCCAGAGGCGACTGGCGCATGCCGAGTGACGCCTGCGTGAGCGTCTGGCAGAAAGAACTCGATGCACTCACCTGATTTCATAAATTTTCGACCCTTTTCGTGGGCATCGCCCCCTACGCATCTTTTTACGCATCGTGAACTAATATTATGTCAACTTAAATTGCAATTTTTATATCATTGTGCACAAAAACAGGTTCTCCTTGACTTTCACGCTTAAACGATTTACAATAGAAAAGATGTAAAGTGCTGAAGCGGTCTGACCTTTCGTCGGCCGCTTTTGTGCAGAGAAAGAGAAAGGGAAAGGGAAACCTGCCGCAAAGCAGGGCAAAAATCAAATGAAACACTCCAAACACACCAAACATTTTGCCAGCCGCTGGGGCTTTATTCTCGCGTCGGTCGGCTCTGCCGTCGGCATGGCCAACGTCTGGGGCTTTCCGAACAAGCTCGGCAGCAACGGCGGCGGGGCATTTCTGCTGATCTACCTGCTGTTTGTGGTCATCTTCGGCACGGTCGGCCTGCCGACGGAGTTCGCCATCGGCCGCCGCGCGGGCACGGGCACGCTCGGCGCATACAAGGAGGCGTGGGGCACCCGCGGCAAGACCGCCGGCAAGGTCGGCGGCATCCTCGGCTGGCTGCCGCTGGCCGGCTCGCTGTGCATCGCCATCGGCTACGCCGTCATCGTGACGTATATCCTCAAGGCGCTGGTCGACTCGCTCGCCGGCACGCTCATGACCGCCGACGCCGCCGCGTGGTTTGGCGACTTCTCCTCGCAGCCCTATTCCGTCATCCCGTATCACATCATCGTCGTGGGCGGCACATTGCTGACGCTGTTTCTCGGCGCGCACAGCATCGAAAAGACCAACAAGGTCATGATGCCGCTGTTTTTTATCATCTTCGTGGTGCTGGCCGTGCGCGTGGCGCTGCTGCCCGGCTCTGCCGAGGGCTACAAGTTCATGTTCACGCCCCGCTGGGAGGCGCTCAAGGACCCGATGATCTGGGTCTGGGCGATGGGTCAGGCGTTTTTCTCCCTGTCCGTCACCGGCAGCGGCATGATCGTCTACGGTGCGTACCTGTCCAAGGACGAGGACGTCGTGGACGTGGCGCAGCACACGGCGCTGTTTGATACCATCGCCGCCGTCGTCGCCGCGCTGGTCATCATCCCCGCCTGCTTCTCCTACGGGCAGGACGTCGGCGCGGGCCCGAGCCTGCTGTTCGTGACGCTGCCGACCATTTTGCAGGACATCCCGCTCGGCCGCCTGTTCGCCGTCATTTTGTATGTCGCCATGATCTTCGCCGGCGTCAGCTCGCTGCAGAATATGTTCGAGGCCGTCGCCGAATCGCTCCAGCACAAGTTCCCGAAGCTCAGCCGCGTCGCCGTACTCGGCATCCTGTGCGTGCTGTGCCTCGGCTTCGGCCTGCTCATGGAGCCGATCTCCAAGTGGGGCCCGTGGATGGACTTCGTGTCGATCTACATCATCCCCATCGGCGCGACGCTCGGCGCGATCTCGTGGTTCTACGTCATGAAAAAGGACGACCTGCTCGATGCCGTCAACACCGGCAGCCGCCGGCACCGCGGCGCCGTCTGGTACAGTGTCGGCCGCTATGTCTACGTGCCGCTGGCGCTCGTGCTGTGCTGCGTGGCGCTGTTCATGAACGTGTCGTTCTGAGCCGGCATCTGCTGCAGCTATCCCCCGGAGGGCGTGCAGACTGCATCCCCCCTTCTGACAGCATCAGCCGCCTGTTTTCGTGCAGAAAACAGGCGGCTTTTCGCGGATATTTTTTGCCGGAAAAAGAATTCTGCCCCCGGCTGAGATGGGACCGGAGGCAGACCCGCTGCTGCGGGTTAAGGGGGGAAATGCGGCGCTCAGGGGTGGAGAAGGATGGAAGGAAGATAAGATGCCTGGATGGATGGCAATGGGATGTTTTGCGCCGCAGGGAAGAATAGCAAATTGTCAGGATGCGTAGATCCGGCCGACGATGCGCGTGGCGGTCCTGGTCGGCAGGATGCGCATGAGAAACACGAACAGGGCGTATTTTCGCCCCATGGTGCAGATGAGCTTGGGATGCTTTTGCGTGGCGCGCCGGGCAACGAACTGCCCCGCGAACTGCGCGCTCATACCGGTCCGCTCGTCGTGCTCCATCACAGCGACGGAGCGGGCGATGCGGCCGTTGTACACGTCGTCACCGCCGCAGCTTTTGCGCCGCGCGGCGGTGAAGCCGGTGGCGATGTCGCCCGGCATGATGACGCAGACCTCGATGCCGAAGGGACGCACCTCGCTTGCGAGCGCGAGCGAATACGTGCGCACGGCGGCCTTGGAGGCCGAGTAGTAGGCCTGAAACGGAATGGCGATGGGCGCCGCGACGGAGCTCATGTTCACAATGCGGCCGCCGCCCTGCTGCCGCATGACGGGCAGCACCGCGCGGTTCATGTTCACCATGCCGAAGAAGTTCACATCGAACTGACGCCGGGCCTCCTGCGGCGGCGTGAACTCGATCGCGCCGGAGATGCCGAAGCCCGCGTTGTTGATCAGAATGTCGATGCGCCCCTCGCGGCGCAGGATCTCGGCCACGGCGGCGTTGACCTGCGTCTCGTCCGTCACATCCGCCTGCAGATGCGTCACGCCCGGCTCCGCGTTTTCGGCGCGGCGGCTGAGCTCATACACGTTCAGACTGCGGTCGCGCAGCGCGCGCGCCGCGTTGAGGCCGATGCCCGAGCTGCCGCCGGTGATGACGGCCACGCTCGCTTCGGAGACGGAAAACATGAAATCGCCCTCTGTTTCGGAATCATTTGAATATTTTAAGTATTCTAATAGGAATTCTAGCAAATCCCCGCGAAAAATGCAAGCGACAAGATGTGAACTTTTTTTAACGTTACGCACGCCAAAATGGATGCCCATTGACGCACGCGGCGATTTTGAGTATACTGTGCGTAGAAAAATTTAGAAGAATCAACCGTTCCGGGCGCTCCGGCGCGGAGGGAGAGCTTATGAACCTGAGTAAAGAGATCGCATCCATGTATGACGACGCCGTGCGCATCCGGCAGGATCTGCACCGCATCCCCGAGATCGGCTTCCAGCTGCATGACACGCAGGCGTATGTGCTCAACGAGCTGCGCCGGTGCGCGCCCGACCGGCTGGAGACGCCGGCCGTCTGCGGGGTGAAGGCCGTCTTTTTCGCCAAGGACGCGCAAAAGACCATCGCCCTGCGCGCCGACATGGACGGCATTCACAACGACGAGGCAAACGACGTGCCCTACCGCTCGCAGCGCCCCGGCTGCATGCACGGCTGCGGCCACGACGGTCACATGACGATCCTGCTGCTGCTCGCGCGCTGGATCGCCAAAAACCGCGCCCGGCTGCACTGCAACGTGGTGCTGCTGTTCCAGCCCGGCGAAGAGGGCTGGGCCGGCGCGCGGCGCATGATCGACGACGGCGCGCTCGAAAACCCGCGGGTGGACTGCGTCTACGGTCTGCACCTGTGGCCGACCGTGCCGAAGGGCAGGATCGGCATCCGCTGGGACTATCTCATGGCGCAGACGAGCGATTTTGAGATTACCGTCCACGGCAAGAGCGCGCACGCGTCCACGCCGCAGATGGGCATTGACGCTATCGTCGTCGCGGCGGAGCTGATCACGATGGTGCAGACGGTCATCACGCGCGACGTGGACCCCCATCAGGACGCGCTGCTCACGCTCGGCAAGATCCAGGGCGGCACGTCGCACAACGTCATCGCCGAGGATGTCACCATCAGCGGCACGCTGCGCGTGTTCAGCAACGACCTCTACCGCACGCTCAGCCATAAGATCGCCGCGCTCATGCAGGGACTGGAGACGGCCACCGGCGCGCAGATCGACATAGAGCGCAAGGTGCGCTATCCGAGCGTGCGCAACCCGCGCGAGCTGGTGGAGCAGTTTTACGCCGTGCTCGACTCCATGGACGATGCGGTCCTAGTCGAGCCCGTCATGGCGGCGGAGGACTTTGCCGAATACCAGCAGGAGCGGCCGGGGGTGTTTTTCTTCCTCGGCGTGCAGGAGCCGTCCGGCACCGCCCCGCTGCACAGCAGCCATTTTGATTTCGACGAGCGCGTGCTGCTCACCGGCGTCGAAACGTTCAAACGCATACTGGAGGGAGCATCATCATGTACGAAGAAAAAATAATTCCGCCGAAGAAGGCCATGCCGCAGGCGCAGGACGGTACGCTGCGCAAGTTCGCGCTGCGCGTGCCGGAGGTCATCTATCAGTGCAGCGGCATCATCGTCTTTGGCAAGCGCATCAAGTCGCTCGTGTTCTCGACCGACCTGTCGATCATCAAAAACGTGAACGCTGACGCGATCATTGCGGTCTATCCGTTCACGCCGCAGCCGATCATCACGCAGGCGCTGCTGCTCGCGGCTGATATCCCGGTGTTTGCCGGTGTCGGCGGCGGTCTCACGAAGGGACAGCGCGTGGTCAACCTCGCCATGTTCGCCGAGATGCAGGGCGCGACCGGTGTCGTGCTCAACGCGCCGACGGCCAACGCCGTCGTGCAGCACGTCGCCGAGACGATCGACATCCCCGTCGTGGTCACGGTCGCGCGCGCAGACACGGACTTTGAAGCCCGCCTGCAGGCCGGTGCGAATATCTTCAATGTCTCGGCCGCGGCGGAGACGCCCGCCATCGTGCGCAGCATCCGCGAGCGCTATCCCGACGTGCCCATCATTGCGACCGGCGGCCCGACGGATGAGAGCATCCTCGAGACCATTCAGGCCGGCGCCAACGCCATCACGTGGACACCGCCGACCAACGGCGAGATCTTTCGCGACATCATGGCCGCCTACCGCGACAACAAGCCGCACCCCTGACCCGGTGCATAGAAAAAACCGACCCGAACAAGCGTTCGGGTCGGTTTTTTGCGTTCATCGCAGCGTCTGTGCGTCCTCGGGGAAAAACTGCAGCGCGTGCTGTACGGTGTAAAACGCACCGGTATTCCCGAAGGCGGACGTCATCCGCTTTTCCATCGCCGTCACGGCGGGATATTGCAGCAGGCTCTGCTGGTGGGTGTAGTTGCACCAGCTGCTGAGCAGACAGCCGCTTTGCACCGCCGCGGCGGTGTAGGCGACATAGCCGCGCGCGTGCTCTGCGTGCCGCGGCATGGAAAAGGGCGCGAACAGGTCGCTGTTCGTCCGCTGCCCGAAGAACACGGAGTCGGCGGTGTAGGTCTGGCGTCCGAGCGCGTGATAGGGCGCGGTGAACGTCTGCCCGTCCCGGTCATGCAGCACGCGGCCGGTCACATCCCCGGCGAAGCGCCACCCATCCGGGGTGCTTTGATCGGCAGGCCAGATCTGGAGCGCCTCCGTGCCGCAGAAGCCGGGGTCGGTCGTCCACAGGAAGTGGTGGAATACCCGCCACGTCTCCTGCGCGCCGGGCAGCTGCACGCCCACACTGGTCAGGCGCAGCTCCCTGACGTCGTAGACCGTGTCCAGCACGCTGACGACGCCGCCCTCGCCGTCGCTTTCCTTGTGCGAGACGGTTCTGCCGTCGTTGAAGGGGTGATCCTCCGTCACGGCCACGACGCGCAGCGCGCCGTCACAGGCGGCGATGTCCTCCGGCGTGAGGTCGTTGAGCACCGCCTCCGGAAAGCCGAGATCCAGCAGCTGCTGCCGGATCGCCGCCGTCTGCGTCTGCTCGGATGCGTCCGCGGGCTGCCAGTCCATCCGATAGCTGCCGCCGAAGAGATACCCGAGCGTGCAGCCGATGCCCAGCGCTGCCGCGAGCACGAGCGCGATGCACCGGTCCGTCACGCGCACCGGCTGCGGCGCGATGGCGTAGCCCGCCTCATCGAGCGCCCTGGAGAGCCGGAACAGGCTGCGCAGGATGCATACATAGCCCACGAGCATGGCGATCGGCACGAGCAGACCCGTGTAGTGCACGGCGGCGAGTACGCACATGAGCACATACCATGCCAGCAGCGCGCCCGCGCCGCCGCCCTGCGCCGGCAGCCCCGCCTTGCGCCGCACCGCGCGCAGCCCCTGCCAGAAGCACAGCAGCAGCGCCAGCATCAGCGCGGCGCTCACCGCTGCGGCGGCGCTCTTGTAGGCGTCGCCCGGCAGGATGGTCGTGTTCAGGATCAGCGACGGGAACACGCACGCCGCGCGCAGCACGGCGCACACAAAGCAGCCGCCGAGCCACGGGTTTTCCCGCCGCAGCGCACGAAAGCCGAGCAGCAGCAGCACCGTGCCGATGGTGGGCAGGAGGTAGTTCAGACACCAGAAGTTCAGGGTGACCATGCACAGCGCCAGACCGAACAGCACGCGCTCCATCGCCCGCCGCCACGGTGTCACGTCGGCGACGATCTCCTCCGGCGGCAGCTCGTCCACGCTCTGCGCAAGCAGCGCCTCAAAGGCGTCGTCGCGCGGATATTTCCGCTCGTGCTCACGCATCGCCGTCACCTCCCAACATCGTGCGCAGCCGCTTTTTCAGGCGGTACAGCCGCCCCTCGACCGCGCGCTCGGTCATGCCGAGCTCGGCGGCGATCTGTGCGGTGGACTGCAGGTAGTAATACTTCCGGTAAAACAGCGCCCGGTCGTTCTGACCGAGCCGTGCGAGCGCATCGTGCAGCGCGGCGCGGCGCTCGGCTTGCAGCAGCGCCTCCTCCGGGGATGCCTCCGGCGACGGCGCGTCCTCCGGCAGAGTCTGCGTGTCGCCGTGCCGGGCGGCGCTGCGCTGAAAGTTCAGCGCCGTGTTTCGCGTGACCGCCGTCAGCCACGCGCTCCAGCTTCCGCGCGCGGCGTCGAACTGCGCGATCTTGTTCCACACGCGCAGCGACGCCTCCGAGAGGCACTCCTCGCGGTCGAGCGCGTCCGGCACGATCGGCGCGATGATGTAGCGCATCAGCGGCCCGCAGTGCAGCAGCAGCGCATCCATGCCGCGCTCATCGTGCTGCTGCAGCAGCGCGATCATATCCTGTTCGTGCACGCCCTCGCCTCCTCCCGCCGCGACCGGTTTCTACCCTATGATACACGCGCCGCGCGCAAAACCCACGCGGTTTTCCACAATTTTTCGAGCAAATGTGCAAAAAGGCGGCGCTTCGCAGAGTGTACGAAGCGCCGCATGGCTTATGAAAAACCTCTGAATTATACTTGCTTGTTCGAGGTCTTGAGCACGACGTCATGCGCGCCGCCCTCGACGATGCTCACCGAGGACACGAGCGTCAGACGGGCCTTCTCCTGCAGCTCGCGGATGGTCAGCGCGCCGCAGTTGCACATGGTCGAGCGCACCTTGGCCAGCGTCTGCTGGACGTTGTCGGAGAGCTTGCCGGCGTAGGGCACGTAGGAGTCCACGCCCTCCTCGAAGGACAGCTTCTTGCCGCCGCCGAGGTCATAGCGCTGCCAGTTGCGCGCGCGGTTGGAGCCCTCGCCCCAGTACTCCTTCATGAGCGTGCCGTTGACGTTGACCTTGTCCGACGGGCTCTCGTCGAAGCGGGCAAAGTAGCGGCCGAGCATCACGAAGTCCGCGCCCATGGCCAGCGCGAGCGTGATGTGGTGGTCATGCACGATGCCGCCGTCGGAGCAGACGGGCACGTAGATGCCGGTCTCGCGGAAGTACTCGTCGCGTGCGCGGCAGACGTCGATGACGGCTGTCGCCTGACCGCGGCCGATGCCCTTGGTCTCGCGCGTGATGCAGATCGAGCCGCCGCCGATGCCGACCTTCACGAAGTCCGCGCCGCAGTCGGCGAGGAAGCGGAAACCGTCCGCGTCGACGACGTTGCCCGCGCCGACCTTGACGCTCTCACCGTAGCGCTCGCGGATCCACGCGATGGTGCGCTTCTGCCACTCGGAGTAGCCCTCGGACGAGTCGATGACGAGCACGTCCACACCGGCCTCGACCAGCGCGGGCACACGCTCGGCGTAGTCGCGGGTGTTGATGCCCGCGCCGACGAGGTAGCGCTTCTGGCTGTCGAGCAGCTCGTTGGGCTTCTGCTTGTGCAGGTCGTAGTCCTTGCGGAACACGAACGCGCACAGGCGGCCCTCATCGTTGACGATGGGCAGGGAGTTGAGCTTGTGCTCCCAGATGATGTTGTTGGCTTCCTTCAGGGTCGTGCCGTCGGGCGCGGTGATCATCTTCTCGCGCGGCGTCATGAACTCGCGCACCTTGGTCTGGGGGTCCATGCGGCTCACGCGGTAGTCGCGGCTCGTGACGATGCCGACCAGGCGGCCGTCGGCCGTGCCGTCCTCGGTGACGGCGACGGTGGAGTGACCGGTCTGCTCACGCAGGGCCAGAATGTCGGCCAGCGTCGCATCGGGGCTGATGTTGGAGTCGCTGCGCACGAAGCCCGCCTTGTAGCTCTTGACGCGGGCGACCATCGCGGCCTCGTCCTCGATCGACTGCGAGCCATAGAGGAACGACACGCCGCCCTCCTGCGCCAGCGCGACGGCCAGCCGGTCGCCGGACACGGACTGCATCACGGCCGAGACCATCGGCACGTTGAGCGAGAGCGCCGGCTCCTCACCCGCGCGGAAACGCGTCAGCGGGGTGCGCAGGGAGACATTGTCCGGGATGCACTCGCTCGAGGAGTAGCCGGGCACGAGCAGATACTCGTTGAACGTGTGCGACTGACCGGAGAAGAAGTAAGCCATGGGAAAGACCTCCTTATGATTCTCATATTCACAATCTTTTGCGCCTGTGGAAAAACGGAGCGGCGACCCGCTCCGAATATTTGTGCTATTGTACCGCGAACGCGCGCGCTTGTCCAGCCCGCAGCGTGGAAAAAAATCATTGGTACAACGGACGCTTTTTAGGGATTTTATAAAAACTGCGCACCGGGGATGCGGTGCGCAGTATCGCTTATAGCTTGCGGATCTTGTCCTTTTCCTCGATGAGGGGCAGATAGTCCATATACGGCGTGTCATTGGCGCAGGTGAAGCACGCCTCGGAACTGAACGCCTCGATCTCCTTGTGCGACTGTTCGATGGGGCGCAGCGTGCCCGCACCGGCGATGCAGCCGCCCGGACAGGCCATGCCCTCGAGCAGGTAGCCGTCGTACTTGCCGGCCTTGGCCATCATCAGTAGCTTGCGGCACTCGGCCAGACCGGTCGCCGCGGCGACCTTGACCTCGCGCTCGGGCTGCATATCGTGGATGGCGTTGACAACGGCCTGCGCCACGCCGCCGGAATAGGCAAAGCGGCGCGCGTCGCGGCTGGAGTAGGCGGGCAGCTCCTCCTCGTCCTCGGGCAGGAAGGCTTTATCCATGCCCTTGGCCGCGAAGATGCCGAGCGCTTCCTCGAACGTGAGCACGAAGTCCACGTCGCTGCGCACGCTCTGGCGGCGCGCCTCGAGCTTTTTCGAGTCGCACGGTCCGACGAACACGACCTTGCAGTCCGGGTGGTCGCGCTTGATCATGCGCGCGGTGAGCACCATCGGCGTGAAGGCGACCGAGATGTTCTTTTCAAACTGGGGGAAGAGTTTTTTGACCATGTCGCTCCACGACGGGCAGCAGGACGTGACCATGAACTTGTGCTTTTCGGGCACTTCCTCGAGAAAGTCCGCCGCCTCCTCGATCACGCACAGGTCCGCGCCGATGGCGACCTCATACACGTCGGCAAAGCCGAGCCGCTGAAACGCCCTGCGCATCCGCTCCGGCACGCCCTCGGGACCGAACTGGCCCACGAACGCCGGCGCGAGCGCGACGTACACGGGGGTGTTGCTCTTGACGGCCTGAATGGACTGGAAGATCTGGCTCTTGTCCGAGATCGCGCCGAACGGGCAGCTGACCATGCACTGGCCGCAGGAGGTGCACTTGGAGTAGTCGATGTCGGCGCGGCCGAGCCCGTCGGAATGGATGCAGTCCATGCCGCAGGCCTTGCGGCACGGGCGCTCGAGGCGCACGATGGCGTTGAACTTGCACTCCTTGAGGCAGCGTCCGCAGCGGATGCACTTGTCGGGGTCAATGTGCGCCTGCCCATTGATGCGCGTGATGGCCTGCCGCGGGCAGACCGCCATGCACGGGTGCTCCAGACAGCCCTGGCACACGTTCGTGATCTTCACGACGTTGTCGGGGCATTTGTTGCAGGCGAATTTGATGACATTGATGAGCGGCTTTTCGTAGTAGACCTCCGGATCAAGCGCTTTTTCCACACCGTCGGACAGCAGCGAAAACTCCGAAAACTTGCGCAGCGGCAGTCCCATAGCCAGCCGCAGCCGTTCGCCGACGACGGCACGCTCGAGAAACAGACTGTCCCGGTATGTACCGATCTCACCGGGGATGATCTTGAACGGCAGCTCTTCGAGCCGCTTGGCATAATCGCCGCCCTCGTAGGCGAGACGTGCGATCTCCGTGAACACTTCGTGACGGATACGTACCTTTCCGGTTTCAATGCCGCGCATATTGCACTCCTTTTGATAGAAAAACTTGTCTGGATTCGTGAATTTTGCAACAAGCACTTGACGGGAGCTTGTGTAAAACATTATACTGATACGTGATAAATTTCGCAATTCTTTTTTTGAAATCCTGACAAAAAAAGAACGCGCAGCCCAAACTTTGTCGAAAATTATACAAGAGCGGCGCAAATGTCCGCGTTTTCGGCCCGCCGGCTGCGGCGGACTGTGACGTGGACACAGAAAAACCGGCCGGCCTGTGGTAGGATGGATGCAAGCAAAGCCACAGGCTTGACCGTTATTTTAGCCGCAGGAGGGAACGCACTATGGAAGAAAACAAAACGAAAGCCAAGATCATCGCCGTCGCGGGGAAGGGCGGCGTTGGCAAGACCTCTCTGTGCTCGGCGATCGTGCGCGAGCTTGTGGAGGCCTTTCCCGGCAAGCGCATCCTCGCCATCGACGCAGACCCGGCCGTCGGCCTGTCCACGGCGCTGGGCGTGCACGTCGAGCACACGATCGACGACATCCGCAATGAGGTCATCCAGACCTCGGAGCGCGGCGAGTACCGGCAGGCCATCGAGGTGCTCAACGAGGCGCGCTTCCGCATCTTCGACACCATGGTCGAGTGCGACGGCTTTGCCTTCCTTGCCATCGGCCGTCCGGAGGCCGCCGGGTGCTACTGCTCGGTCAACTCCTACCTCAAGGAAGTCATCAGCATGCTCGCCAACGACTTTGACTATGTGGTCATCGACGGTGAGGCCGGCATCGAGCAGATCAGCCGCCGCGTCATGGAGCAGGTCTCGCACCTCGTGCTGGTCACCGACCAGAGCGCCAAGGGCGTGAACGTCTGCCGCGAGATCAAGGAGGCCGCCGACGACCTCATCACTTACGAGCGCATCGGCATGATCGTCAACCGCGTCGTCGACCCGAGCATGAACGATCTCGTCAAGCTCGACGGGGTGCCGGTGCTCGCCTACATCCCCACCGATCCGCAGCACGCCGCCAACGACATCCGCGGCAAGAGCGTGTTTGAGCTGCCGGAGGACTCCAACATCATGGTCGGTGTCCACGAGGCGCTGCACAACCTGGGCATCTTCTGAGCCGGGACAATCTGAGGAGGAACGAACATGAAAGATATGGAACTTTACGATAGCTTTATCCGCGAAACGAACGACCTGCTCGGCGCGCCGACGCAGAAGTGGGCCTATAAAGAGCGCGACGCGTGGAAGGACAACGGCGAGAGCGAGCTGGTGCTGCTGCGCGACGCGGCGTATGAGCTCGGCGGCGGCGCGAATGAGGCCGTGAACTTCACCTGCGTCACGTCCGATGCCGGCCTTGTCCCGAGCGACGAGGTGCTGCTCTACGGTCCGGACATGAAGGAGATCAAGGGCGACGTGCCGTTTGCGCGCATCGTCATCCTCGGTGTCAAGGACATCGACGTCGAAAAGAAGGACGCGGCCTACGCCGCCATCCGCAACATCGAGTTTGTGAAGTATCACGTCTTCCCGGACGGGTACATGATGCGCGTCTCGCCCGAGAGCAGCCGTGAGCAGATCCGCGTGAGCAAGAAGGCCGTCAAGAAGGGCATCTCGTTCTACAAGGTCGGCTGCGACTTCATCAAGCAGTATAAGAAAAACCCGAACATCACCAACGTGCGCGTGATCTTCGTCACCAAGGACGTCGATTTCAAGGCCCTGCACGCCACGGCCAAGAAGATCGAGGACGTGACCAAGACCATGAACACCATCCTCGAGGGCATGCCCGAGGATCTCGACTGCGCGAGCTGCAGCTTCAAGCCCGTGTGCGACGAGGTCGAGGGTCTCAAGGAGCTCCACTTCGGCAAGGCTGCCAAGAAGGAGCACCACGCCTGAAACTGTCAAAAAGTATTCCTTTTTGACAAAGGGGCTGCAGTCTGCTGCGCGCATAATTTGTGCGTCTACGGCGCACAAATTCCACACTTGC
>ERZ773260.3883-NODE-3883-length-13439-cov-3.166692_pt1 | contig 13439 bp, 9 predicted proteins | sample MGYA00511387_ERZ773260 | MGnify/ENA primary metagenome ERZ773260 (study PRJEB29015, sample SAMEA2737745) | human gut metagenome | biome: human gut; feature: human-associated habitat; material: faeces | place: China | collected 2012 ... | reverse complement strand
GTGGTTCCCGGAAGGATAACGGATGCCCTCAGCAGCGGCTGTAATGAGCTTATCAGGCAGGGAGCGTGCATGGCCTGCAGCCCTGATGTACTTCTGGAGGAGCTTGCCAAAAACCGGAAAAAATTCCGGAAGAATGCGGCAGCCTCAGACGGGCCTGCCGAAGAGGAACCGGCTGAGGACGGAGTGAAAAGCTTCCTTGATTTCACTCCACGGGCGGCAGACAATATTTATGAAGAGATGAAGAAAAAAGGGATTTCCATGTCCCTTCCCCAGCTTCTGCAGAACCTGCTGGAGCTGCAGATGGAAGGTGCGGTAAAACAGGAAGGAGGCTATTTTTTCCTGTCCGGTGAAAAGTTGTAAATTCCTAAAATAAACATGAGATTTTTATAAAATTCCTTGCCACGGCAGAAAATATGGTGTATAGTGGTTCACGATTGCTGGCTGTTTAGCGTATGTCCGGCGATCGAAGGGAACGGGTTAACAGCCTTACATTATCTGATACATTTGGTATGAGTTGCGCAGGAGTATAGAGAAACTCCCATCGGCGCAAAGGAGAAGGAGATAAAAGGTCTATATGGCAAAATATCTTGTAATAGTGGAATCACCTGCAAAGGTAAAAACAATCAAGAAGTTCCTTGGCCCGAATTATGAGGTGGCCGCAAGCAACGGTCACGTACGGGATCTGCCTAAGAGCCAGCTGGGAATTGATGTTGAGCATGATTATGAACCGAAATATATTACCATCCGCGGCAAGGGGGATATCCTGGCGAATCTTCGCAAGGAGGTTAAAAAAGCGGAAAAAGTATATCTGGCAACGGACCCTGACCGTGAGGGGGAAGCGATTTCCTGGCATCTGACCAACGCGCTGAACCTGGAAAAAAACGGAAAGAAAATTTACCGGATCACTTTTAACGAAATAACTAAGAATGCGGTGAAGGAATCGCTGAAGCACCCGAGGGAAATAGATATGGGACTGGTGGATGCCCAGCAGGCCAGGCGTGAGCTTGACCGTATGGTGGGGTACCGTATTTCCCCGCTGCTCTGGGCGAAGGTCAAGAGAGGCTTGAGCGCCGGGCGTGTACAGTCCGTGGCGCTTCGCATGATTTGTGACAGAGAAGATGAAATTAATGCATTTATACCGGAAGAATATTGGACGCTGGATGCTTCCTTTAAGATTCCCGGCGAAAAAAAGCTGCTGACGGCCAAATACTATGGCACTACGAGCCAGAAGCAGAATCTGACCTGTGCGGAAGATGTGGAAAAGGTGAAGAAGGAGCTGGAAGGCGCGGCTTATCAGGTAACCGATGTGAAGAAGGGCGAGAGGGTAAAAAAAGCGCCTCTTCCGTTTACCACATCCACGCTGCAGCAGGAAGCCAGCAAGGTGCTGAATTTTTCCACCCAGAAAACAATGCGCCTTGCACAGCAGCTATATGAAGGAATTGATATAAAAGGGAACGGCACGGTGGGTGTAATCACCTATCTTCGTACGGATTCCACCCGTGTGTCCGAGGAAGCGGAGCATCAGGCTGCGCTGTATATTGAAAAGGCTTACGGCCCGGAATATACGGGAGCAAAGAGCCAGGAGAAGAAGAGCGGCCAGAAAATACAGGATGCCCATGAGGCGATCCGTCCCACCGACATTTCCCGTATCCCGCTGGAACTGAAAGAGTCCCTTTCCAGGGATCAGTTCAGACTGTACCAACTTATCTGGAAACGGTTTGTTGCAAGCCGTATGACTCCGGCCGTTTATGAGACGACGTCAGTGAAGATCGATGCTGCAGGCCACCGTTTTACAGTGGCGGCAAGCAAAATACGGTTTGATGGCTTTATGAGCGTTTATACACAGGAGGATGACGAGAAGGCGGAAAATAATACTCTGGTAAAGGGAATTGACAAGAATACAAAGCTCACCTTCGACAGCTTCCAGGAGGATCAGCATTTTACCCAGCCCCCGGCACATTATACGGAAGCATCTCTGGTAAGGGCGCTGGAAGAGCAGGGAATCGGCCGCCCGAGTACCTATGCTCCCACAATTACGACCATTCTGGCAAGAAGATATGTGGTAAAGGAAAATAAGAACCTTTATGTTTCCGAGCTGGGTGAAGTGGTAAACTCCATGATGAAGGAAGCATTCCCCACAATTGTTGATGTGAACTTCACGGCCAATATGGAAGCGCTTCTGGACGGTGTGGAAGAAGGAAGCGTGAACTGGAAGACGGTTGTGTCCAATTTTTACCCGGATTTGGATGAAGCGGTTCAGCAGGCGGAAAAGGATCTGGAACAGGTACAGATTGCAGACGAAGAATCGGATGAGGAATGCGAGCTGTGCGGCAGGAGAATGGTAATTAAATATGGCCCTCACGGCAGGTTCCTGGCGTGTCCCGGTTTCCCGGAATGCCGCAATACCAAGCCGTATTTTGAGAAGGTGGGAGTGGCCTGTCCCAAATGCGGGAAAGACATCGTGCTGAAAAAGACAAAGAAGGGCAGAAAATACTATGGCTGTATCGGAAATCCGGAATGTGATTTTATGGTGTGGCAGAAGCCTTCGGCAGAAAAATGCCCCCAGTGCGGTTCCATTATGCTGGAAAAGGGAAACAAGCTGGTCTGCTATAATGAAGAATGTGGTTATGTGATGGAGAAGAAAACGGAAGAAGTATAAGAACTGCTCAGTATGGCTGTTAGTGCCTGGGTCGTCCGGTATACAAGTGCTGCAACGGTCAGAGTGACAAAATGCGTTGCGTCTGACGGGTGTCTGTGCTACAATAGTGTCATAAGTTTGGGCATTCTGCCGGAGGAAAAACTAACATGAGTAGCGTTCAACTACTGGACAGAACACGGAAAATAGGAAAGTTGCTTCACAACAACAATTCCAGTAAGGTGGCTTTTAATGATATATGCAAGGTTATGAGGGAAATTCTCGGATCCAATGTACTGGTAATCAGCCGTAAAGGCAAAGTGCTGGGAATTGCCACAGCGGATAACAAAGAGGTTATTGCGGAGCTGCTTAAGGACGAAGTGGGTAGTTTTATAGATCCTATGCTGAATGAGAGACTTCTTTCCGTCCTTTCCACCAAGGAAAATGTTAATCTGGCGACATTGGGATTTGAAAATCAGTCTATCATGAAATTCGCGGCGGTTGTTTCTCCCATCGAGATTGCGGGAGAGCGTCTCGGCACCCTTTTTCTTTACCGCCATGGAGAGACCTATGATATAGATGATATTATTCTCTGTGAATATGGAACTACAGTAGTTGGCCTGGAAATGCTGAGGTCTGTCAGCGAAGAGAGTGCGGAGGAAAGCAGGAAGCTGGCGGTTGTCAAATCTGCCATAGGAACGCTGTCCTATTCGGAAACACAGGCTATTATCCACATCTTTCAGGAACTGAATGGCTTAGAGGGAGTTCTGGTAGCGAGTAAGATAGCGGACAGAGCCGGTATTACCCGTTCCGTTATAGTCAATGCCCTGAGAAAGTTTGAGAGTGCAGGAATCATCGAGTCCCGTTCCTCCGGAATGAAGGGCACTTATATTAAAGTAAGAAATAATGTTGTTTTTGAAGAAGTTAAGAAGCTGGAAGAAAGCATGAAGTTATGATAAACGGAAATCAGCAGAATCAGGCTGATTTTAGTAAATCCCCCTTGCACAGGGGGATTTTTTATGCTATAATTCAAATGTTGTGACCAAAAATCACGTATGTGGATTTCCAGTCCGGTGCTTCTTTAACGCGGAAGTGGCTGGGAATGGAAGCTGAGTATTCCAGAGAAGCATACGGAAGAATTCAACCAAACGGAGGTAAGAAACATGAGCGTTATTTCTATGAAGCAGTTACTGGAAGCAGGTGTTCATTTCGGACATCAGACAAGAAGATGGAACCCTAAAATGGCTCCTTATATCTTCACAGAGAGAAATGGTATCCATATCATTGATCTTCAGAAGTCCGTAGGAAAGATTGATGAAGCTTATAATGCAGTTTCCGAAATTGCAGCACAGGGCGGAACCATTCTTTTCGTAGGAACCAAGAAGCAGGCTCAGGACGCTGTTAAGGCTGAAGCAGAGCGCTGCGGTATGTATTATGTAAATGAAAGATGGCTGGGCGGTATGCTTACCAACTTCAAGACCATCAGAAGCAGAATTGAAAGACTGAAACAGATCGAGACCATGGCCGAAGACGGAACATTTGATGTTCTTCCCAAGAAGGAAGTTATCCAGATTAAGAAAGAATGGGAAAAGCTGGAGAGAAACCTGGGCGGCATTAAGAATATGACCAGAATCCCTGATGCTATTTTTGTAGTAGATCCCAAGAAGGAAAGAATCTGTGTACAGGAAGCTCATATCCTGGGAATCACCCTGATTGGTATCGGTGATACCAACTGTGATCCTGAAGAACTGGATTTCATCATTCCTGGTAATGATGATGCTATCAGAGCAGTTAAATTAATCACATCCAAGATGGCAGACGCAGTTATCGAAGCAAATCAGGGCGAAGCTGTTTATGATGAAGAAGCTCTGGCTGCCACGGAAGCAACAGATATCGAAGAAGTTGCAGTGGAAGCGGAAGCAGCAGAATAAGCATAACAGATAAGAATGATACAGAAAGGCGGAGGAAAATAGAATGGCTATCACAGCAGCAATGGTAAAAGAATTAAGAGAGCTTTCCGGCGCAGGTATGATGGACTGCAAGAAAGCGTTAAATGAGACAACCGGCGATATGGAAGCAGCTATGGAGTTCCTGAGAAAGAACGGACAGGCTAAAGCAGAGAAGAAAGCCGGAAGAATTGCAGCAGAAGGTCTTTGCCGTATCGCAGTAAAGGGAGATACATCTGCAGCGGTTGTTGAGGTTAACTCCGAAACAGACTTCGTGGCAAAGAATGAAAGCTTCCAGGAATTTGTTGCGGCTGTTGCAGAGCAGGCAGTGAATACTGACGCGGCTGATATCGACGCTTTCATGGCTGAAGCATGGAATGCGGATCCTGCCAAGACTGTTAAGGAAGCTCTGGTAGAGAAGATCGCTACTATCGGTGAGAACCTGAACATCAGAAGATTTGAGAAAGTTACGGCAGAGCATGGCTGTGTTGTTTCTTATATTCATGGCGGCGGAAGAATCGGTGTTATTGTAGAAGCCGATACGGATGTTGTTAATGAAGCTGTGAAAGAGTGTCTGTCCAATGTAGCAATGCAGGTTGCCGCTCTGGCTCCCAAGTATGTGGCTACAGCAGATGTTCCTGAAGAATATAAAGAGCATGAAAAAGAAATCCTCATGGCTCAGGCACAGAATGATCCTAAAAATGCGAACAAGCCTGCCAACATCATCGAGAAGATGATTTCCGGCCGTCTTGCAAAGGAATTGAAGGAAGTATGTCTGCTTGAGCAGGCTTACGTAAAAGATGGTGATTTGACTGTTGCCAAGTATGTGGAGCAGGTTGCCAAAGAAAACGGTGCAGCTCTTTCCATTAAGAAATTCGTTCGTTTTGAAACAGGCGAAGGTCTTGAGAAGAAGGTTGACGATTTCGCAGCAGAGGTTGCTGCTCAGGCAGGTCTGTAAGAAGCCGTTTCCATCCGGCCGGAAACGACAGGTATCCGGAGGACCGATAATGGAATAAAGATAATTATAGAGCAGAACTATCAGGATTCATCCTCCTGATGGTTCTGTTTTTTCGTGCGCCCGGCAGCACACGTTTCTAACCTTTTCAGCGCTGCCTGTATCAATAAATCAAAAACGGCCTGACCGGGAGGACTGTGTGAAACAGTTCTTTCGATCAGGCCGCTGATGCAGCACGTATGTAAATATCACATGCGGATGATTTGATAATTAACGGGAGTTTGCATTTTCAGTATTGCGCAGCCTGAAGTTTGATACAATCTGATTGAGAAGATTCGCCTGCGCTGCAAGCTCTTCTGCGGATGCGGCGGATTCTTCGGCCAGAGCGGAATTGTTGTGTACCAGGGAGGAGATTTGTTCTACGGACTGGTTCATGCCGACAATCGTCTCCTTCTGCAGTTCAGCGGCAGAGTCGATATGCCGGAGTACTTCTGAAATACGCCGGGAGATATTTTCTACCTTGCCCAGACTTTCTCTGGTCGTATTAGTGATTTTATTCCCGTGCTTGACATTCTCTGCACTTCTTTCAATCAGGGAGGAGGTTTCCTGGGCTGCCTGTGCGCTTTTTGCGGCGAGGTTGCGGACTTCATCAGCGACTACGGCAAAGCCTTTGCCATGCTGTCCTGCCCGGGCTGCTTCCACCGCTGCGTTGAGCGCCAGAATATTAGTCTGAAATGCAATATCGTTAATGGTTTTGATGATATTGGAAATCTCCAGGGAGCTTTTGTTGATGTCGTTCATTGCATCTGTCATATCTTGCATCAGCTCGGTGCTTTCCTGAATAATAATCCCTGCATCGCTGTCGGCAGAATGGGCATCGGAGGTTTTGCTCAGAGTTACTTCGCTCTGTTCATAGACATGGGCGACATTTCCAGCGAACTGCTCGATTGATGAGGTCTGCTGAATTGAACTGCTTGCCAACTGCTGAGAAGTCATTGAAATCTGGTTCGCCGCGCCGGAAACCTGATTGGCGCTGGAGAGGATTTCACGGAACATTACATTCAGCTTATGAATCATTTTCTCAAGAGCCTTATTCATGGCATCCTGTTCGCTTCTGAGATTGGGAGTGATGTTCAAATTACCGTCGGCAAGCTCTTCCATAACGGATATTTGAGCCTGGATACCGTGAATCATTGTCTGGAAGGATGCTGCCAGCTGGCCGATTTCGTCATTACGCTGCATCGAAATGTTGATGTCCACATTGCCCTCGGCCAGCAAGTCTGCGGCCTTTGTGAGTTCAACGATGGGCTTTCCTAAATAATTGTTGACCAGTCTCACACTGACAATACCGAACAGGATGCAGAATATTACCACGATGAGAAAAAGGCGCAGAGCAAACATATAGACTTCCTGCATCACATCGTTAAGACTAATATCAACGCCAACGACGCCCACAACCTTGTTACCATTTTTAATCGGAGCATAACCGGTTACCATATTGCCGTAACCGCCCGCATCATAAATGCCGGTTACACGCGCCTGGCCTGAAGAGATAGTCTTAAACAGATTCTCATCATAAGCATCGACGCTTTCTTTGGTGCCCAGATCGAATTCCTCAAAATCAGTGGCGGGATTAAAACCCTCTATGTAATAGGTCGCATTATCCGTAATCCTTGCATCAAGTACATAGAGGAAAGCTACATCTGTGTCGGTTTTTACTTTATCCAGTGCCTGCTTGGCATAATACCAACTGTCGTTTTTTTCCAATGTATCAATGACCTGGGTAAAATCAGAAGAATTTACCAGGGCAGCGGCGGACTGTGCAATGTTTTGCGCCCGCTGGGCATTGCTGTCTATGGATGCATTTCGGAAAAAAATAAAACTGATAATACCAATTGAAAGAGTACAGAACATAACTGCGATGATGATGGCAAAAGATAGTTTTCGTGCAATTGATTTAGACATGATATCTCCTTCTATAAATTTAATAAAACTCAAATATTTATATATATCGACCCAAAAGTTAGATAGTTAATCAAAATGTTACTCTCTGCAAATTTATATGGCAAGAATCCTCTGGCATCCGGAAGAATCCTCCTGTATAATAAAAGAATAGATTCAAACGGCTATAATATGGAAGGAGAAGGCATGGAAAAATTGTGGGAAGAAAAGCAGATGGATGGTTATCGTCTGATACGGAATGAAGAAGGCAAAGATCTGGGGGTGTCCGACGGAAGCAAAGTGAAGATATTGACGGTGGACGGACATGCGTTCAAAGATTTTCTGGGAACCGGAGAACTGGCGCCTTATGAGGACTGGAGACTCAGCGCGAGAGAACGGGCTGAAGATTTGGCGGCAAGGCTGCCTGTGGAAGATATTGCGGGGCTGATGCTTTACAGCGCCCACCAGATTATTCCGGCCCAAAGCGGCCCCGGCCCTTTCACGGCGACCTATGGCGGCAAAAGCTTGGAAGAGAGCGGGGAAGAACCCTGGGCGCTGACCGATCAGCAGAAAAAGTTCCTGACAGAAGACAAGGTTCGTCATGTGCTGATTATGGGACTAAAGGATACGGAAACTGCCGTGCGGTGGAATAACAGGATGCAGGCTCTTGCGGAAAATACCGGCTTCGGGATTCCTGCCAATAACAGTTCGGATCCCAGGCATGGGAGCGGAAGCGGGGCTGAATTTATGGGGATTACAGGCGAACCCATATCCAAATGGGCCAACGGCATCGGCCTCACCGCTTCCTTTGATCCGGAGAGCGTAAAGGAATTCGGAAAAATCGGTTCCAGGGAGTACCGGGCATTGGGAATCGCCACGGCGCTGTCGCCCCAGATAGATCTTGCTACAGAACCGCGTTGGATGCGGTTCCCGGACACCTTCGGGGAACATACGGAGCTTACCGTCGCCATGACAAAAGCCTATTGCGACGGCTTTCAGACTACGGAAGGAAGTCCGGACGGCTGGGGCAAAGACAGTGTAAACACCATGGTGAAGCATTTCCCGGGCGGAGGCCCCTGCGAGGCGGGCCGGGATGCCCACTATGCCTACGGCAAATATGCGGTATATCCGGGAAATAATTTTGATGAGCATCTGAAGCCTTTTACAGAGGGCGCCTTTAAGCTGGAGGATGGAACAGAATGCGCCAGCGCGGTGATGCCGTACTATACCGTTTCCTATGGGCAGGATAAGGTGAATGGAGAAAATGTGGGAAATTCCTTCAGCCGTTATCTTATCGGTGATTTACTCAGGGAACAGCTTGGGTATGACGGTGTGGTATGCACGGACTGGGGAATTACGCATGATGAAGGCTCGACGGAAGAGGAATTCGCCGGTAAATGCTGGGGCGTGGAGGGGCTCACGGAAGCGCAGCGGCATCTGAAAGCATTGGAAGCGGGCGTGGATCAGTTCGGCGGCAATAACGACGTGCAGCCGGTTCTGGAAGCCTATCGCTTAGGCTGTGAAATATATGGGGAGGTGGCCATGCGGAAGAGGTTTGAACGTTCCGCGGTGAGGCTTCTTATGAATATATTCCGTACAGGCTTATTCGAAAATCCTTATCTGGATCTGGAGGAGTCCATAAATACAGTGGGAAATCCGGAATTTGTCCAGAAAGGGTATGAGTCCCAGCTCCGTTCTGTTGTCCTTTTGAAAAATAAAGGCGGGGTACTTCCCCTGAAGGAAAAATGCAGGGTTTATATACCGGACAGACATATCCGCCCCTACAGGAATTTTATGAGCGGCATCACTCCGGAAGCATATATAACGCCTCCGGGGAAAAAAGCGGCGGAAGGATTGTTTGAAGTGGTGGATACTCCGGAAGAGGCGGATGCGGCTGTCTGCTTTGTGGAGTCACCGATTTCCATAGGCTACAGTCCCGAAGACAGGACGGCCGGAGGAAACGGTTATGTGCCCGTCACTCTGCAGTATCGCACATATACGGCGAAGGCCGCCAGAAAAGTGAGTCTGGCGGGAGGGGATCCGCTGGAGGATTTCACGAACCGTTCCTATTATGGGAAGACGAATACCGCTGCCAATGAAGAGGATCTGGATATGGTGATCCGTACCAGAGAACAGATGAAGGATAAGCCGGTGATTGTTTCCATGACGGTCAAAAATCCTGTGGTGATGTCGGAAATGGAGCCTTATGCAGATGCCATCCTCACGGAATTCGGAGTCTCTGCGGAGGCGGTGCTGGATGTGATTTCAGGCCGGTTCGAACCGGAGGGACTTCTTCCCCTGCAGATGCCGGCTGATATGGAAACCGTGGAAGAGCAGGCGGAGGACTGTGCGTTCGATATGCGTGTATACACCGATGAAGAAGGACACTCCTATGATTTTGCCTTCGGCATGAATTATTCCGGTGTCATTTCGGACAAAAGGACTGACCGGTATGGCAGAAAAAAAGAAATGCTGGACAGGTAATGGAACGAAACAGTATAATATAAGTAAAATATTCCAATAATAATGACAGAGAAGCCCTGCAGCTTATCACAGGTTTGCAGGGCTTTTTATGGCTTATGGGAATACAGAAAGCAGGCGGAGGAAGCAGGAGGTATTTACAGTGAAGCATTATGGTGTTTTTGACATGATAGGGCCGGTTATGGTCGGACCGTCCAGCAGCCACACGGCAGGGGCGGCCAGGCTGGGACTGTTTGCCAGGCATCTGTGCGGGGAAGAGATTAAAAAGGCGGTTTTCTATATGCACGGATCCTTTGCGGAAACCTATGCCGGCCATGGAACGGATAAAGCGCTTCTTGCAGGGATACAGGGGATCCGGTATGATGATGAACGGCTCAAAAGCGCTTATGAGCTGGCGGCGCAGAAAGAGATTCAGGCAGAATTTATTCCTGCGGATTTGGGAGAGGTGCATCCCAATACGGTGCATATGGAGCTCACCACGGAGAGCGGCAATGTGTTTACCATGACGGGAAGCAGTGTCGGCGGGGGAAGCATCTGCATTACGGAAATTGACGGAGTGGAGGTGCAGTTTTCCGGGGAACGTCCCATTCTGGCTACCAGACATACGGACGAGCCCGGAGTCATCGCGGGGATTACGGCCATCCTTTACGCATATCGGATTAACATCGGGAATATGCAGGTAAACCGTACGGAAGACGGAAAAACGGCCTGTATGTATATGGAGCTGGACGGAGAACTGCCGGAGCATCTGAAAAATGCGCTGGAGCGCGTATATGGCGTGAAGCAGGTACTGCTCCTGAATCCGGGTGATATAGGGTGAGTTTATCGAAAACGGAGGAAACGACACAGATATGTTTATACTGGACACGGAAAAGTTGATTCAGAAATTAAAAGAAGAGGGGGATCAGCCTCTTTGGGAATACGCCTTAAACCAGGAGATGGAAAGAAGCGGCAGGAGCAGAGAGGAACTCAGGGAACAGATGGATCAGTCTCTGGCGGTGATGGAGCGCTCTGCCTCTACGGCGAGAAAAGAGCCGGTACAATCCGTCAGCGGCCTCACAGGAGGAAATGCCTGCAGATATGAACAATACCGCGGGAAAGGGAACAGCCTGCTTGGAGAAACGGCTTCCCTTGCTGTGGGAATGGCGCTTTCCTGTTCAGAAATCAATGCCTCCATGCAGTGTATTGTAGCCTGCCCCACAGCCGGTTCCTGCGGTATTGTACCCGCTGTTCTGCTGGCATGTGCACAAAGCAGGGGACTTGACAGACAGACACTGATCAATGCACTGTTTACCGCGTCTGCGGTGGGAATCATTGTGGGAAGCCGGGCGACGGTATCGGGAGCGGAAGGCGGCTGCCAGGCAGAATGCGGGGCGGCAGCGGCCATGGGAGCGGCAGCGGTGACGGAGATGCTGGGAGGAACGCCGGAAATGGCTTTCCATGCGGCAGCCATGGCGCTTAAGAACGTACTGGGGCTGACCTGTGATCCGGTGGCAGGCCTTGTGGAAATCCCTTGTATCAAGCGGAATGCTTCAGGAGCAATGAACGCCCTGCTTTCCGCCGATCTGGCTTTGGCGGGGGTGAGAAGCTATATTCCCTTTGATGAAGTGGTGGACGCCATGTATGCAATTGGGAAGGCGATGCCCCAGTCCGTCAGGGAAACCTCCAAAGGAGGGCTGGCGGTCACTCCCACGGGTATGAGGATGAAGAAGGAGACACAGAGAGGAGAAGAAGGATGACAGTAAAAGCAAATTTATTTCCGGGAGGAGTAAGACGTGCGCTTACTATGAGCTACGACGACGGACAGATCTTTGATGTCCGTCTGGCTGAGCTTTTTGATAAATACCATATACGGGGCACCTTTCATATTAACAGCGGTAACCTGGGAGGGGACAAATATGTGAAAAAAGAAGACTTTGCCCGGGTTTACAGAAACCATGAGGTCTCCGTACATACGGTAACGCACCCGTTTCCCACGCAGATACCGGATACGGCCCTGCTTAAGGAAATTCTTGAGGATAAGCAGACGCTGGAGGAACTGTGCGGCTATCCGGTAAGGGGGATGTCATATCCTTTCGGGGATTATTCGGAACATGTTATTGCGCTTGCTAGAAACTGCGGCATGGAATACAGCCGGACCGTGGAGGCTACAGGCAGCTTCGCCATTCCGGAGGATTTTATGAAATGGCATCCTACGGCCCATCATAACGGAGATTTGAAAAAGCTGTGGGAGCAGTTTATGACACGGGATTTTCAGCAGATGCTGCTGTTTTATATCTGGGGACACAGCTTTGAGTTCGACGGTGCGGATAATTGGGAGGTCATGGAAGAATTCTGTAAAATGGCCGGTGGACGGGAGGATATCTGGTATGCCTCCAATATAGAAATCAAGGATTATATCACCGCCTCCAGGAGCCTGGTGTACAGTGCCGATATGAAAATGATTTATAATCCTTCCTGCATGGATGTCTGGGTGAGCGTGGATGAGGAACCGGTATGCGTTCAGGCGGGACATCTGTGGAAGGGCTGACAGTAACGGCCGGGCTCCGAACAGCTGCGGCTGACAGGATTTTTAAGTCCGTATAGTTATAAAAAGCCTTTACTACTTAGCGAAATAGTGGTAAAACTTTATATGTATATTTAAAGTCAGAAGGTAAAGAAAGCGGAAATTATGGACAAGCAATTTCAAATTATCAGCGACAGCTCCTGTGATCTTCCTCCCGAACTGGCCAGGGAAAAAAATATCCGGGTGGTTCCTTTTTATGTATCTTTTGATGACAAGACATATCTGAAGGAAGTGGAAGAAGTGGGAGTGAGGGAGTTCTACCAGAGAATGGTGGATAATCCGGGAGTATATCCGAAATCCTCACTTCCGGGAATTCAGGATTATTATGATGCCTTTGAGCCTTATGTGAAGGAAGGCATTCCTGTTTTCTGTATCTGCATAACAACTAAGTTCAGCGGTTCCATGCAGTCGGCCCTGTCTGCAAGGGGGCTGATTCTGGAAAAATATCCCCAGGCGCAGATCCGGGTGATGGACGCAACTGTCAATACGGTCCTGCAGGGGCTCTTAGTCCTGGAAGCGGCGGCTATGCAGGAAAGCGGCGCCGGCTATGAGGAGACCATAGCCAGAATGGAAGAAATCAAAGGCACCGGACGTATCTTTTTTACCGTGGGAAGCATGGAATATCTGAAAGCGGGAGGAAGGATCGGAAAGGTTGCCGGTGTGGCCGGAGCCTTGCTTGGGATTAAGCCCGTTATTACATTGAAGCAGGGAGAAATTTTCCCTTCCGGCATCGGGCGCGTGAGAAGGAAGACCATGCAGAAAACCGTGGATTTACTTCTGGATTATCTCCGGGAAAGAGGGGATGACATCGGAAATTATTCCATTGTAATAGGATATGGTTACGACAGGGCAGAAGCGGAAAGCTATCGGGATATGGTTATGGAAAGGCTTTCTGTTAATTACAATATCGGCGGG
>ERZ773260.3860-NODE-3860-length-13523-cov-3.309326_pt1 | contig 13523 bp, 9 predicted proteins | sample MGYA00511387_ERZ773260 | MGnify/ENA primary metagenome ERZ773260 (study PRJEB29015, sample SAMEA2737745) | human gut metagenome | biome: human gut; feature: human-associated habitat; material: faeces | place: China | collected 2012 ... | reverse complement strand
AAGCCTGCTTTGCGTAGCAAAGTAATGAACAGTTTGTTTCCCAAGCCCTTCCGCTACCTCAAAATTACTTTGTCTACAGTCTGAAAGGAGCCTTTCGGCTCCTTTTTTATGTGCTGCGTTTTATTTAGGTACGAAGCTGTTTTCCTTTCCCTCATACATAAAAAAGACGAGATATATTTCTATATCTCGCCTTTTGATTATGCGTAATCGCTCAAAAGATTAGCCCTGAGCCAGCTTTTTGTAGCCTTCCAGTCTTTCTTTTGCTGTTGCTTCTGTCTGTTCGAACAGTTCTTCAGCGATTTCAGGGAATGTTCTCTGCAGAGAGCTGTAACGAACTTCGCTCAGCAGGAATTCTCTGAAGTTGCCTGTAGGTTCTTTGGAGTCCAGAGTGAAAGGATTCTTGCCTTCCTTCTTCAGTTCAGGGTTGAATCTGTACATCTGCCAGTAGCCTGCTTCAACTGCACGTTTGATTTCGTTCTGCGCACCGGACATGCCGCCCTTCAGACCGTGGTTGATACAAGGAGCGTAAGCGATGATCAGGGAAGGACCATGGTATTTTTCAGCTTCTACCAGAGCCTTAACCAGCTGGTTCTTGTCTGCGCCCATAGCAACCTGTGCAACGTATACATAGCCATAGGACATAGCCATCATACCCAGGTCTTTTTTCTTAACTTCCTTACCTGCGGCAGCAAATTGGGCAATAGCACCTGTTGGTGTAGCCTTTGATGACTGACCGCCTGTGTTGGAGTAAACTTCTGTATCCAATACCAGAACGTTTACATCTTCGCCGGATGCCAGTACGTGGTCCAGACCGCCGTAACCGATATCGTAAGCCCAGCCGTCACCACCGAAGATCCACTGAGACTTCTTAGCCAGCTGATCCTTGTTTTCCAGAACATAAGCAACGATGTTCTTAGCTTCTGCATCTGCGCCGTTGTAAGCTTCCAGAGCAGCAACCAGAGCCTTTGTAGCTTCCTTGGAAGCCTCGCCGTCGTTCATTGTTTCTACCCAAGCATCAACAACACCTGCAACGGATGCATCGATTGCTTTCAGGTTTTCCAGTTTATCCTTCAGGCCATTTCTCATGTGCTTAACTGCGGAAGCCATACCCAGACCATATTCTGCGTTGTCTTCGAACAGGGAGTTTGCCCATGCAGGACCATGACCGTCTTTGTTTGTTGTGTAAGGCATAGAAGGTGCGGAACCACCCCAGATGGAGGAGCAGCCTGTTGCGTTTGCAACGTACATTCTGTCACCGAACAGCTGAGTTACCAGTTTTGCATAAGGTGTTTCACCACAACCTGCGCAAGCGCCGGAGAACTCAAGCAGAGGCTGTTCGAACTGAGAGCCCTTAACGGATTCCTTGCTCATAGGGTTAGCCTTATGTGCAACTTCGTCCATAGCGAAATCCCAGTTAGCAGCTTCAGCTTCCTGTGTTTCCAGAGGCTTCATTTCCAGAGCCTTGTTAGGAGCAGGACATACTACTGCACAGCTGCCGCAACCCAGGCAGTCCAGAGAGGAAACCTGCATTCTGTATTTCAGACCTGCAAATGCAGCGCCGCCCTTTGCTTCTACAGCCTTGAATGCTGCGGGAGCCTTAGCCAGTTCTTCGTCTGTTACCAGAATAGGTCTGATTGCAGCGTGAGGACATACATAAGAGCACTGGTTACACTGGATACAGTTTTCAGCGTTCCATTCGGGTACGTTAACTGCAACACCACGTTTTTCGTAAGCAGCTGTACCTGTAGGGAAGTGACCGTCTTCTCTGCCGGAGAATGCGGATACGGGCAGCTTGTCGCCTTCCTGTGCGTTCATGGGTTCAACGATATTCTTAACGAATTCTGTTTTCTTTCTTGCTGCTGCAGCTTCTGTATCTTCTGCAGTTGCCCAAGAAGCAGGGATTTCAACCTTAACAGCACCGTCTACACCACGGTCAACAGCAGCGTAGTTCATGTTCAGGATTGTGTCACCCTTCTTACCATAGGATTTTGTGATAGCCGCTTTCATGTATTCTACAGCCTGATCAATGGGGATGATGTTAGCCAGCTTGAAGAATGCAGCCTGCAGAACTGTGTTGATTCTGTTGCCCAGACCGATTTCGCCTGCGATAGCTGTACCATTGATGATGTAGAAGTTTGCGTTCTTAGCAGCCAGCTGTCTTTTCAGCTTTGCGGGCAGCTTTTCATCCAGTTCGTCTACAGTCCATGTTGTGTTCAGCAGGAATGTACCATTGGGGTTCAGCTCTGTAACCATGTCGTACAGATGAACATATTCCTGTTTGTGACAAGCAACGAAGTCTGCTGTTTTTACCAGATATGTAGATCTGATGGGTGTATCACCGAAACGCAGGTGAGACTGTGTAATACCACCGGATTTTTTGGAGTCATAGCTGAAGTATGCCTGTGCATATTTGTCTGTATGGTCACCAATGATCTTGATGGAGTTCTTGTTTGCACCTACAGTACCGTCAGCACCCAGACCCCAGAATTTGCAGGAGATTGTGCCGTCGTTGCCTGTAACGTTAACTTCTTCGCCAACTTCCAGGGATGTGTTAGTAACGTCATCCACGATACCCAGTGTGAAGTGGTTTTTGGGTTTATCCAGTGTCAGGTTTGCATATACTGCCAAGAACTGTGCAGGTGTAACGTCCTTGGAACCCAGACCATAACGGCCGCCAACTACAACGGGAGCGGATTCTGCTTCAAACAGTGCTGTACAAACGTCCATGTACAGAGGTTCGCCCTGTGCGCCGGGTTCTTTTGTTCTGTCCAGAACAGCGATCTTCTTCGCTGTTGCAGGGATAACCTCCAGCAGCTTTTCTGCTACGAAGGGACGGAACAGATGTACCTTAACCAGACCAACCTTTTCGCCCTTTGCTGTCAGGTAGTCGATTGTTTCTTCGATTGCTTCACAAGCGGAGCCCATAGCGATGATGATTCTGTCAGCATCAGCTGCGCCATAGTAGTTGAACAGTCTGTAATCTCTGCCTGTGATTCTGTTGATTTCGCCCATGTATTCTTCTACTACTGCGGGCAGAGCATTGTAGAATTTGTTTGCTGCTTCACGGCCCTGGAAGTAGATATCGGGGTTCTGAGCTGTACCTCTGATAACGGGATGTTCGGGGTTCAGCGCATTTCTCTTGAATGTGTTTACTGCATCCATATCGATGATCTTTGCCAGTTCATCATAGTCGATGCATTCAATCTTCTGGATTTCGTGAGATGTACGGAAACCATCGAAGAAGTGCAGGAAAGGTACACGACCTTTGATTGCGGACAGGTGTGCAACGCAAGCCAGGTCCATAACCTCCTGTACGGAGTTGGAAACCAGCATAGCGAACCCTGTCTGACGACAAGCCATAACGTCGGAGTGATCACCGAAGATGGACAGTGCATGTGCAGCCAGAGCACGTGCTGTTACGTGGAATACGCAGGGCAGCAGTTCGCCGGCAATTTTGTACATATTGGGGATCATCAGCAGCAGACCCTGAGATGCTGTGTAGGTTGTTGTCAGCGCACCGGCTGCCAGAGAGCCGTGTACTGTACCGGAAGCACCTGCTTCGGACTGCATTTCTACTACTTTAACTGTCTGACCAAAAAGGTTCTTTTTACCATTCGCTGCCCAGTCGTCTGTTTTTTCAGCCATGGGAGAGGAAGGTGTGATGGGGAAGATACCGGCAACTTCTGTAAACGCATAGGAAGCGTATGCAGCAGCTTCGTTACCGTCCATCGTTTTCATTACTTTAGACATTTCTTTTTCTCCTCCTTTAAAATTTAGAGAGTTCTGTTTGTTCCGAGGGATATCCCCCGTCTTTCATCTTTTGCAGCCATCAAAAATGGCGGCTCACCCTTTTTTCGGTATATAAAGAAAGTTTATCAATCATGTTGTCTTACAACAGCAATCTTCCCCTATACATCCGAAACGGGATTTTTTACGTAATTATTATACAATTAAATCTTTTTCATTTCAACAGCAAAATGAAAAAACCCCCGTTATGTTTCTAACAAGATACTTTTTGTGATGTTGTTCACATGTCTTTTGTTTTTTAAAATATTTTTATGCAAAATTATTTTTTGCCGACGATTATTATTTATTTTAATGTCTGACAACATTAAAAATTGTACAAAAATTTATACCATAAAAATATTTATCAGAAGAAGTTTGTGAATCAAAAAACAAACAACCTGTATACAGTGTATAAAATCGAATACATAGTTTTCCTCTATCTTTTTTTGCATTTACCAATTCGACAGGATAAACTGTCAAATCAGAAAATAAGATGTCTGATTTCATGATTTCAAACTTTTTTCTTTCTTCTTTCAAAAAAATAAAAAAGAGAGTGGATTTTTGCAAATTCCGCTCTCTCTGCTTTATTTTGTAAATATGCTCTTATACTTTTTCCGCCAGATGCTCTGCTCCGCCGTCAGCGGCTCTATCGTCTGTCCGCCCTCCGCATTGCGTCCAATCAAAATCAGCTCGCCATCCGCCGTCAGATAGAACTGCTCCGCCGTCCAATCCTCGCCTGCCTGCGCCTGTGCCGCCTCCAAAGAGGTCTGCGTCAGCATATCCGCAAGCGTTACGGCTTTCTGCCCCAGAAGGTCAAAGTTTTTTGCAAAGCGTACAGGCATGCCGTCTCTCGTCCCCTCCCAGAGAATCGAAAGAAAATCCTTCGTGCAGAAGCCTGTTGTCACCTGCACCTGCAAAAGGCTGTCCGCCGTATTTTCCTCCGCTATAAATGCTGCGATGTAATCCTGCATCTGCTGCATCAGGGAATCATTCAGGCTTTTTTCGTAATTCGCATCATTCAGCCCCACAATGACAGGCACATCCACAGAATATCCGCCGTTTTCCTCGTCCGCCGTCAGCTCCTTCACTGCCACTACAGGCTCCGTCCCGTCCTTCATTTCCAACGTCACCTGCTTAGTTTCGTGGTTAAAGCGAACCTCCCCTGTATAGCACGCCGAAATAACCTCCTCGTCCACATACAAGCAGCCGTTAATCATATTCGGTTCATCCGGCAGAGTGACCGCATACCCATTCAGAACGGCATCCCGTTCCCCGGAACGCACGCGCAGCGTTCTGCCGCGGTAGGAAATCGCCGTTTGCTTCGTTTCCGTATCCCATTTTACCGTTCCGCCCAGCGCTTCCATGGTATTGCGCAGGGGCAGCAAAAGCTTTTCTGTATCCTCAAAATAAAGCGGCATATTCTCCATATTTTCCAACGTTTTTACGCCGCCTTCTTCCTGCTCCGTTGCATTTTGTGCCGAGGTTTCCGTTGCCGTCACCTCTATTTTATTCCGCGTAATCAGCGTCATGGAAAGCGTCAGCGCCCCTGCCAGAAGCACCGCACCTGCCGCCGCAATGATTGCAACCTTTTTTACTGTCATAATTCTCCCTCTCTCTGCTTTCGCTCAGAAAGTATTTTTTATTTCTGCATCATAAAAAATGCCGCCAGCTTTTCAGGAAATGTTGCCTCAGCCTTGATCTCCGGCACTCTTTCAGGCAAATCCTTCCCCAGAAGAATTTCCTTTTCGTCCAGACGGATAGCGATATGCTTCGTATCCTTATCCCAGTGCATTTCCGCACCAATCAGATTTGTTAAGTCGCGCAGCTTATAATACGCCGCATCCCCCTTCGCTCGCCCCTCTATCTCCTTTGTCTCTCCGTCATAGGAAACCCTCACGGCATCGTATTTCACCTTATTGCCATCCGCAGAAAGGTCTATTTCCTTATCCAGAAAAGCGAACAGCTGCTTTGCATTTGGCGCAGAAATGTAATACGCACCCTTTTCATAATAGAACTCAATTCTGTCATCCGCCTCTGCCGTCTGCAACTGCATCTCCTGCATTGTTCCCTTTCTCCAGGGGTTTGCGGCAGCAGGGTCTGTCGGGTCCCAGCCGCGGCGCACCGTATCGTTTCTGTTGACCTTCGGCACAGCGGCGGGCTGCAAGGGCTCCTTCACATCCCCGCGATACATTCTCACGGTTGTGCCAATCGGACAGTTATCATAAATCCATTTTACATCCCGCACTGTCAGGCGGATGCACCCTGCGGATGCAGTTGTCCCCAATTTGTTGAATTCATCATATTCCAATGTGGTTTTGTCCTTTTCAAAATAAGGTACAGAATGAAAGAGATACGGTCCCGTAATGCGTGTGGCATACTGCCCCCACACATTCCCGTATAATGCGCGCCATTCGTATTTCGCACTCGTCCGGAATGTCCCTTCGGGGGTATCCGTGCCGCCGCTGCATCGAAACGCCTTAATGGGAACGGTATAATTTCCCGCCGCATCCTTTTCATACACCGTCACCACATTCGCCGTCAGGTTCACCGTTATGTAATAGGGACTTTTCGTTTTTTCTGCCGCAAATGCTGTGCCGCATAAGCCAAACAGCAGCAAACAGAATACCAATATGCCCAAGCTTCGTTTCTTCATGGTTCTTCTCCTTTGTTACACAGTTGCTTCAATTACCGAATTTTTCTCCTTATACATTATAAAAAAGGATTGCACAAGAATCAAGAAACACTTTCTTAAAAATCGTTGAATTTTTGAGAAATCTGCAAAAAAAGAACAGGGAACGTCCTTTTCAGGCAATTCCCCGTCTGTTTGTTTAAATATTTTTCAAATCCTTAAAGCTTTGGAACAGGGTTCTGTAAAGCTCCTTATACAGCGTGAAGTATTTCGCATACGCACCATTCGCCGCCATATTCGGCTCGGAACTATCTTTTTTTCGCACCAGCGCATCACAGGCCGTCTCCAAATCGGGATAAATGCCTGCGCCAACACCTGCCAAAATCGCCGCACCCAATGCGCCGCCCTGGTCAGACTGCACTGTACTTACCGAACAGCCGTACATATCCGCCAGCATTTGTCTCCAGAAGGGGCTTCTGCCGCCGCCGCCGCAGATCATCATATCCTCAATGGGTACGCCCATCTCACGGAACACCTCAACACATTCCCACTGAGAGAAGGAAATCCCCTCCATTACAGAGCGAATCAAATGCGGTCTTTCGTGCATGGCAGAAAGTCCAAAGAACACCCCTCTGCAATCCGGATCGGGATGCGGAGAGCGTTCCCCCATCAGATAAGGCAGGTAAATCAGCTTTTCGGAACCGATAGGCACCCTTGCCGCCTCTGCCGTCATAATTTCATAAGGGTCTACGCCCTTTTCCGCAGCCTCTGCCATTTCCGGCGCGCAAACGTGATTGCGCAGCCATTGCAGAGAAAGCCCTGCCGCCTGTGTGCAGCTCATTACCGTCCATTTGCCGGGTACAGAGGCACAAAGCGTATGCACTCTGCCCTTGGGATCAAGTGCCATCCGGTCGGAAACCGCATAAACCACCGCAGAGGTGCCAATCGTGGTGAATGCCTTCCCCTGCGAAACAATGCCTGTCCCAATCGCTGCCGCAGGGTTGTCCCCCGCACCGCCAACCACAATCGTGCCTGCCGCAAGTCCTGTCAGCGCCGCCGCCTCCTTATGCACCTCGCCGGTCACATCCTGCGATTCGTACATCTTGCCAAGCAGCCTTTTTTCAATGCCAAGTCCCTCCAGAATTTCATCCGACCATGTCCGCTTTGCAACGTCCATCAGCTGCATGCCGGAGGCATCGGAAACCTCCGTGGCATATTCGCCCGTCAGCTTATACCGAATATAGTCCTTCGGCAGAAGAATATGTGCACATCTTGCGTACAGCTCCGGCTCATGCTTTTTCACCCAGAGGATTTTCGCCGCCGTGAAGCCGGTTACCGCAGGGTTCGCTGTAATCTGAATGATTTTTTCCGCACCCAGCATACGGTTCATATCCTCGACCTCTTCGCCCGTTCTCTGGTCGCACCAGATAATCGAGCGGCGCAGCACCTCGCCGTTTTCATCCAGCATAACCAGTCCGTGCATCTGTCCGGAAAGCCCAATGCCCTTGATATCCGCCGCATCCACGCCGGAGGCTTGCAGCACCGCCTGCACACCCTGCACTACTGCGTTCCACCAGTCCGCAGGCTCCTGCTCTGCCCAGCCGTTCTGCTCCTGATATAAGGGATATTCAAATGTTTTTGCTGTGATTGGGTTGGCATCCCTGTCAAACAGAACCGTTTTCGTGCCGGAGGTACCAATATCAATCCCCAGTAAATATTCCATAGTCACACCGCCATTTCTTTCGCATGCATCACAGCTTGATAACAGCCTTTACCACGTTTTCCTTATCGTTGATGGCAGCCTCGTATGCCTCCTGAATGTGTTCAAAATCGAATTCATGGGTTGCTACCATGCCGATATCAATGCCGTTTGCAACTGCGGAAATTGCCTTTGCATACAGGTTTCTGTAACGGAATACAGATTCGATTCTTGCTTCCTTTGCCATAATCTGACCAAAGTTAAATTTTACTTCGGGGTCAGCCGCCATACCTACCAATGTGATAGTACCGCCCTTCTTTACCAGATAAGGTGTCTGTGCGATGGTAACGGGAGAGCCTGCTGTTTCAAATACCTTTTCAATCCCTACGCCGTTTGTAAATGCTTCTACTTCCTTCAGCACATCCTTTTCCTTCGCATTGATTACTCTGGTTGCGCCCAGCTTCATTGCATAATCCAAACGCTTCTGCGCCATGTCTACCACTGTGATATCCGTCGCACCGCAAGCCTTGCAAGCCAGCAGTGTCATCAGACCGATACAGCCGGAGCCAAGGATAATGCACTGGTCGCCCATGCCAACCTTGCCCTGATGCGCCGCATGCAGACCAACGGCAAAGGGCTCAATCAGTGCGCCTTCCTTTGTGGACATCCCTTCGGGCAGCTTGAAGCACATATCCGCAGGGAATGTAATATAGTCCTCATTGCAGCCCTGCACAGGAGGAGTTGCAAGGAAAACAACATCGGGACAGAGGTTATATCTGCCGGATTTACAGAATTCACAGTGTCCGCAGGTGATACCGGGTTCCAATGCAACCTTGTCGCCCACCTTCAGGTCTGTTACGCCTTCGCCCAGCTTTTCTACAACGCCGCCTGCTTCATGGCCCAGCATCAGTTCGCCGTCAACCACAAAGTCGCCGCATCTGCCGTCCTTGAAATAATGCACATCGGAACCACAAATCCCAACATATTCAATCTTCACCAGAACCTCGCCAGCCTTGGGTTCGGGAACGGGTGTCTCTCTGATTTCCATTTTGTTCAATCCAACCATATAAGCTGCTCTGTTTTTCATCTTTTATCTCCTCGCTTTCGCTTTATTGAAATACAGTTTTATCAGTTTTCGGGAACCTCTCCTGCGAGACGTTCTCCCTTTTATGATAACAGCATAGACGGAATTATGCAAGAATTACGCACCTTCCAAAATACAGTTTTTCATGAAAAAAATAGAGGTATCACTCTCGGAAAACCCGAAAATGATACCTCATATTTACAAATCAATCACGAAAAACAGATTTACCTTCTATTATTCTGTAATCTGACCGTTCTTTTTGTACATTTCAACGTATTCATCTACGTTGTCAGCAGTAATCAGAACTTCTTCGATATCTGTGTCGATCTGTGTTTCTTCGCCTGTCAGCAGCTTGTGTACTGTGTCAAGGTTCAGAGCAGCCAGGTCGATTGCGGACTGCAGGCATGTAGCTGTCATGGAGCCATCCTGAATCAGCAGGCAAGCCTCTGCGGTACCGTCAACGCCGTATACCAGCATGTCTTTGTAAGTGGGGTTGCCCTTTACAACTTCCAGCGCACCTGCTGCCATGTTATCGTTCATGGAGATAACTGCATCAATCTTGCCGTGTGCTGTTGTCCAGTCTTCCATCAGAGCCATAGCTTCGTCCTTGTTCCAGTTTGCGAAGTCTTCGCCTACAATCTGAACGTCAGGTCTCTGTTCGAAGAATTCCTTCTGCCATGCAATCCATCTCTGGTCAGCGTGGAAGTTGCCGGAGGGCCCCTTCAGAACAACTACTTTTGCATTTTCGGGAACCTGTGTCAGCGCCAGTTCAGCGTTAACCTTTGCCTGATTGTAAGGGTCAGCATCGACAGAGGATGCACCTTCGATGTTATCGATTCTGGAGTTGGTTGTGATTGCAACCAGACCTGCCTGTACGATTTTTTCAACGTAGGGTCTCTGTGCTTCGCCGTTGTTGGGCTGTACGATGATTGCATCGTAGCCGTTTGCGATTGCGTTTTCGATTGCAGCGTTTTCCTTTGCATCGTCAGCCTGACCATCGAATACCTTCAGCTCGATGTCGTCATACTTGTCTGCTGCCGCTACCATTTCGTTTGCCAGCCATGCTGCGAAGGAGTCAGACTGCGCTCTTGCAATATACGCTACCTTGTAGGTTTTATTGCTGTCATCGCCGCCTGCGGAATCTCCGCCGCCGCAGCCTGTCAGAGCGGTTGCCGCCATAGCCAGTGCCATAAATGCTGCTAAATACTTTTTCATTTTACTCTCTCCCTTTCTTCTTGAAATTACCTTTTTGAGAACATTTTTGCTTTATTTACATTTGATTGATCAAATGAAAGCCATATCATTGGGTTACGCCTTTGCCGCAGGCTCCTTCTTTTCATCCTTTTTCTGCAGGATAACCTTGGGCGATTTTTTATTCTTGAAGTTGATATCATACAGAACAGCCGCTACGATGATGATACCCTTTACCACCTGCTGAATGTAAGAGTCTACGCCCTGCAGGTTCATGATGTTGTTCAGACAGCCGATGATGAAGGAACCGATTAAGGAGCCGGAGGTTGTCCCGACACCGCCGGAGAAGCTTGTACCGCCGACAATGGCAGCCGTCAGACCTTCCATTTCGTAGCCTACCGCACCATTCGGCAGACCTGCGTTTACACGCGCCATGAACAGCACGCCGGCAATCCCGACCAGAACACCGTTAATCAGGAATGCCATGTATTTGGATTTTACAACATTGATGCCGGATGCGATAGAGGCCTCCTCATTGCCGCCGATGGCATAAAAGGAACGTCCCAATCGTGTCTGGTTCATAATATACGAAATAATAATCGTCGCCAGAACAGTAAAGATAACGGGAATGGGAACAGGACCGATTTTCCCCTGCCCGACTACAGCGTATTTCCCAATCTGCAAAATATTCTGTCCGGAGGTATACAGCAGCGCCAGACCTCTCGCCGCCATCTGCGTTGCCAGTGTCACGATAAACGCAGGCAATGCGAAGTTTGCAACAAACAATGCGTTAATCATGTTGAAGATAACCGCAACACCGATGGAAACGGCAAACGCCACTGCCATAGAGCCGGTCGCCTTATACGCACTGACGGAAAGCACACCCGAAAGGGCAAGCACCGCACCCGAGGACAAGTCCAGCAGACCGGATACGATCAGCACCATTTCACCATACGCCAGAATGGTCGCTACCGCCAGCTGCACTGCAATATTGGTAATATTTCTGTGGCTCAAGAAATTGGGGTTCATCACAGAAGATACGATAATCAATACCAGCAGAACAAAGAAAATAGAAAATTTCTGCATTAACTCTTTTGATTTATTATTTTTCACTTTTGATCTCCTCCTTTATTTATTCCTGAATAATGCTATGTGTCCCTGTCGCATAAACCATGATAGCCTCCTGAGAGAATTCCTCCCGTTTCAGCTCGCCTGCAATATGGCCCTGGTTCATCACATAAATTCTGTCACACATACCAATCAATTCGGGCAGCTCAGAGGAAACCATTACAACTGCTTTACCCGCCTGTGCCACTTCTGTCATCAGTTTATAAATTTCAAATTTCGCGCCAACGTCAATCCCTCTTGTGGGCTCGTCCAGAATCAGCACCTCAGGGTCACGCATCATCCATTTTGCCAGCAGCACCTTCTGCTGGTTCCCGCCGGAAAGAGACTGAATCGGCGTTTCCTGTGTCGGTGTTTTTACGCTCATTTTATCAAAATATTTTGCAACCATTGCTTCTTCTTCTTTCCTATGGGCATGCCCGCCATAGAAGAATTTTTCCAAGGCGGCAAGGCTCGCATTTTCGCGCACGCTTCTCATGGGGATAATGCCGTAACGGCGGCGATCCTCCGAAAGCATAACCATGCCTGCCTTTGTTGCATCGGCTACCCGTTTGATTTTGATTTCCTTGCCGTGTACCGTCACCGTACCGCCGTCAATGGGGTCAAGCCCGAACAGGCAGCGCATCACTTCCGTACGCCCTGCACCGACCAGCCCTGCAAAGCCAACGATTTCGCCCTTGCCTACATGGAAGGTTACATCCTCAAACAGCTGACCGCTCTTGAGGTCTTTTACCTCAAGCAAAGGCTCACCAATCTCAATCTTCTCCTTGGGATATACATTTTCCATACGACGGCCTACCATCAGCGCGATAACCTCGTCAATATTTGTATCCTCCGCACGCATACTCTTTACAACCGTACCGTCACGGAATACCGTAATATCATCCGCAATGCGGAATACCTCATCCATCTTATGAGAGATATAAACAATCGCACAGCCCTTTGCCTTCAAAAGCGCAATCTTCTTGAACAGCAGCTCAACCTCCTTCTGCGTAATGGAGGACGTAGGCTCGTCCATCACAACGATAGACGCATCGTTGGAGATTGCCTTCAGGATTTCCAGCATCTGAATATCGGAGGTAGTCAGCATTTTCAGCTTATCCGTTGCCTTATAGGGCAAATGCTCCTCCTTCAGCAGCCTTTCGGTTTTTTCGCGCACCTCGCGCCATTTTACTCTGCCCATCCCGTCCACAGGCAAGCGTCCCAGAAAAATATTTTCCTCTACGGACATTTCGGGAACATAGTTCAGCTCCTGCGCAATCATGGCAATTCCGAGCGATCTTGCCATAATGGGATCTTTGATTTTTACCGATTTCCCATCCACAAAAATTTCGCCGGCGTCCGGCTTATAAATCCCGTTGATAATCTTCATCAATGTAGACTTGCCCGCGCCGTTTTCACCGCACAGCGCATGTACAGTCCCTTTTCTGACTGTAAAGTCGATTTTATCCAAAGCCTTTACACCCGGAAAAGATTTTTCGATTTTTGAAACCCGAAGTTTGATGTCATCCCCCATAGGTTCCTCCCTTCCGTAATCACAGACCCAAACGTCTGCTTACTGTTTCATTTGTTCTTCCGTTCCGACCCACTTCCAAAGGCCATTCTCCGGTGTTGTTTTTTTACACCCTTTATGTAACATTCTTTTTCTGTACATATCTGAGTTTAGTATATACTCAAATGTGCCAAAGTGTCAAGATACTGTATGAAATCCTCTATTCAATTTGAATAAAAGAACTCCATTCAAATCAGAATAATTAAATGCACTTTCTATAGAAAGTGTCTTTTCGGCTTGTCTAATGTGTGACATTGTTTTAGCAAAAATACACTCGTCCGCATCCGGAAAACACAGCACTGCTTCCTGTGGATTTTACGCAGATTTTACAGCTTTTCCTATTATATTTCATCCATAAAAATATTTCAACCGATAGCACCTGACAAATTTTTCCGCAAAAAAAGCGCAGGAAGCGCGTCCGGACCACATTGCACGCGGCTTCATATCGCGTTTTTAC
>ERZ773260.3852-NODE-3852-length-13547-cov-2.426771_pt1 | contig 13547 bp, 10 predicted proteins | sample MGYA00511387_ERZ773260 | MGnify/ENA primary metagenome ERZ773260 (study PRJEB29015, sample SAMEA2737745) | human gut metagenome | biome: human gut; feature: human-associated habitat; material: faeces | place: China | collected 2012 ... | reverse complement strand
GGATACGGCGCTGAAATTAGCCACCGAATACGCCGAACAATATGCCTCGCCGGAGGTGAAGCAATTACCCGACTGGGCGGTCTGGCAGCAGAAAGCCTATGGCACCACCTACGAGCCGGTGGTGTTTATCTATAACAAACGGCTGATCCCGCAGAATGAGGTTCCGGATTCGCATACCGCGCTGGCAAAACTTATCGCCAGCCAGGCCGATAAATTTAAAGGCAAAGTCACCACCTACGATATCGAAAAATCGGGCCTCGGCTTTATGCTGGCGGTACAGGACAGCCAGGCCGACGCGAACTATTTTGCCGACCTGGCGAATATCGCTAAAGGCGGTCTGACAGTGCAGTCTTCCACCGGCACGATGATGGAGCGCGTCTCCTCCGGCGAAAACCTGATCGGCTATAACATTCTTGGCTCTTATGCCGAAGCGCGGGCGAAAAACGATCCCTCTTTAGGCATTGCCTATCCGAAAGATTACGTGCTGGTGCTCTCCCGCGTCTCGTTTATTAGCCAGGAGAGCGAACATCCCAATGCGGCGAAATTGTGGCTGGATTATGTCCTGTCGGAAAAAGGCCAGCAGATCCTCGCCAGCCAGGCGGATATTCCCTCTATTCGTCGCGATATTGCAGGTAAAAATGATATCGACGGCATGACCGCGCTGCTGGGCAAAGCGTTAAAACCGATCCCGGTCAACGAAACGCTGCTCGATTATTTACAGCCGAAAAAACGTCTGCAGTTTATTAAACAATGGCGCAGCGCCGCCGCGAAATAATCCTCCCATGGGGCATCGCCGATGCCCCTATTCACACCCGGCGGGTTTATTCACCTGACCGAAGGGATGAACCATGAACGTATTACGCAGAAAGTGGCAGGGGCTGCCGCGCGGCGTGGTGGTGTGCATCACGGCGCTGGTGATTTATGTCCCGCTGTTATTTATTGTGGTGCAGAGTTTTCTCTCCGCGCCATTCTTTTCCCGCTCCAAATCGTGGAGTCTGGAAGCCTTCGCCTTTATTTTTACCGACCCGGATTTTTATCTGGCATTAAGGTCAGGTTTTATTCTTGCCTTTGGCCTGGTGATTATCGCCATTCCGCTGGGCGGTATTTTGGCGTTTCTGATGGTGCGCACCGATTTACCCGGCCGGCGGATCATTGAGCCGCTGATCCTGGTGCCGATCTTCGTCTCGCCGATGGTGCTGGGCTTTGGCTACGTGGTGGCCGCCGGGCCGGTAGGCTTCTTTTCCCAGTGGGCGCAGCAGCTGATCGGCTTTGTGCCGTGGAATATCTACTCGATGTTCAGCATTGTGGTCATCGCCGGCTTAACTCACGTTCCGCATGCCTATCTCTATATCTCTTCGGCGCTGCGCAGCGTCGGCTCCGACGTGGAAGAGGCGGCGCGCACCGTCGGCGCCACGCCGCTGCAGGTGATGACCTCGGTGAGTCTGCCGATGGTGCGGCCATCCATTCTTTACGCCTGCGTGTTGCTCTTTTTCCTCGGTCTGGAAGTCTTCGGTCTGATGCTGGTGCTGGGCGACCCCGAGGGCAACATGGTGCTGGCGACCTATCTCTACAAGCTGACTAACAAGCTCGGCACCCCCTCCTACCATCTGATGGCGGCGGTGGCGGTGGTGCTGATCTGCATCACCATCCCGCTGGTGATGCTCCAGCGGCGGCTGATGCGCACCGCCAACCGCTTTGTCACCATGAAGGGCAAGGCGTCCCAGGCGCGGGCGCTGCCGCTGGGCAAATGGCGCTGGGTGGCCGGGGCGGTGGTAGTGGCCTGGCTGACGGTGACCATCGGCGTACCGCTGCTCGGCGTGGCGCTGCGCGCTTTTATCTCCAACTGGGGCGTCGGCGTGTCGCTGTGGGATGAGCTGTCGCTGGCGACGTTCCACAATATCTGGCAGCAGCCCAACCTGCTGCGGGCGATCGTCAACTCGATGGCTATCGGCATCATCGGCGGCGCGCTGGCGGTGATCTGCTATCTGTTTGTCGGCATCGCCATGCACCGCAAAGCGGATAACGTCACCCGCTTTCTCGACTACAGCGTGCTGGTCCCGCGCGCGGTACCGGGGCTGCTGGCCGGGCTGGCATTCCTGTGGGTATTCCTGTTTGTGCCGATGTGGCTCGATCAGTCGCTGAAGCACGGCTGGCTCTCGGCGCTGCCGGTGGCCGACTGGCTGCGGGAGCACCTTATCGTGCAGCTGCGCGCCCTGCGCAACACTATCTTCAGCGTCTGGCTGGCCTACACCGTGGTATGGATGGCCTACGGTCTGCGGCTCATCTCCTCGACGCTGCTGCAGGTGGGCCCGGAGCTGGAGGAGGCGGCGCGTAGCACCGGCGCCTCGCGGGGGCAGATCACCCGCCACGTGACCGTTCCGCTGTCGCGCTATGGGCTGATTGGCTCCTGGCTGCTGATGTTCCTGATCTTTGAGCGCGAGTATTCCACCGGCGTCTATCTGCTGTCGCCGGGTACCGAAACCATCGGCTCGATGCTGGTGTCGCTGTGGGCGGCGGGGGCCATCGATATCGTCGCGGCGCTCTCCTTTATCAATATTCTGCTGGTGGTGATTGGCCTGGGTATCGCCCTGCGCTTTGGAGTGAAATTACATGATTGAGTTATCGGTAGAAAATCTGCATCTCACCTATGGCGACAACCCGGTGTTGAAGGGGGTGTCCATGACGCTCGGCCGGGGGGAGGTAGTATCGCTGCTGGGGCCTTCGGGAAGCGGGAAAACCACGCTGCTGCGGGCGGTGGCTGGGCTGGAAAAACCGACGAGCGGACGGATCGCCATCGGCAACCGCACGGTGTACGACGGCACGCCGCGCAGCGAGATCCCGGCCGAAGAGCGTAACCTGGGCCTATTAATATGATGTTCCAGTCCTATGCCCTGTGGCCGCACAAAACGGTGTTCGACAATGTGGCCTATCCGCTGAAGCTGCGTAAAGTGGCCGCCGGGGAGATAAAAGAGCGGGTGCAGCGCGTACTGGATCAGCTGGGGCTGGGGCACCTCGGCAACCGCCATCCGCACCAGCTCTCCGGTGGCCAGCAGCAGCGGGTGGCCATCGGCCGGGCGCTGGTCTACAACCCGCCGGTGATCCTGCTGGATGAACCGCTCTCCAACCTTGACGCCAAGCTGCGCGCCTCGATGCGGATCCGCATTTCCGATCTGCATAAGCAGTTGAAAAAATCTGGCAAACCGGCGACCACCGTCTACGTCACCCACGATCAGACCGAAGCGATGACCATGGGCGACCGCATCTGCGTGATGAAGCTCGGCCACATTATGCAGGTTGATACCCCGGACAATCTCTACCACCAGCCGAAAAATATGTTTGTCGCCGGGTTTATCGGCGCGCCGGAGATGAATATTCGTCCCAGCCAGCTGGTTGAGCACGGTGGTCGCCTGCATTTGACGCTGGGCGATCAGCGGCTGCCGCTCAACGATCGGCTGCAAAGCAAAGTTGAAACCCATAAGAATCAGCAGGTGTTCTTTGGCGTGCGCCCGGAGTTTGTCTCTCTCTCCGATGAACCGTTTGCCGAAAGTTCCTGCGCGGGTGAAATGGTACGCGTAGAAAACATGGGACATGAATTCTTTGTTTATCTCAGGGTTGCTGATTATGAGCTGACCGCCCGCGTGCCGTCGGACGATGCGAAGCCGATGATTGCCAAGGGACTGAATCGCAAAGTCTATTTCACCTTTGATCTCAACAAGTGTCACATCTTTGACGCCAAAACCGAACAGAACCTCTCTCTGTGAACCCTGGAGCATAACAATGAAAAACGTGCTGATAAGCGCCACCCTCTCCGCCACCCTGGGCCTTAGCGCCTTCTCTTCGCTAGCGCAGGATGTCGACCTGCGTATGTCCTGGTGGGGGGGCAACGGCCGCCATCAGGTCACCCTCAAGGCGCTGGAGGAATTCCACAAACAAAACCCAGACATCAACGTCAAAGCAGAATACACCGGCTGGGACGGCCATCTTTCACGCCTGACCACCCAGATTGCCGGCGGTACCGAGCCTGACGTGATGCAGACCAACTGGAACTGGCTGCCGATCTTTTCGAAAAATGGCGATGGCTTTTACGATCTGAATACCCTGAAAGACGAGATCGACCTCAGCCAGTTCGACGCCAAAGAACTGCAGTCCACCACGGTCAACGGCAAGCTTAACGGTATTCCAATTTCCGTCACCGCCCGCGTCTTCTACTTTAACGACGAAGCATGGAAAAAGGCGGGCATCCCCTTCCCGAAAACCTGGGATGAACTCATGGCGGCGGGAAAAACTTTCGAAAGCAAGCTCGGGAAACAGTACTACCCGGTGGTGCTCGAACACCAGGACGTGCTGGCCCTGCTCAACTCTTATATGGTGCAAAAATACAATCAGCCGGCCATCGATGAGAAAGGGCGAAAATTCTCCTACAGCAAAGCGCAGTGGGCGGATTTCTTCGGTATGTATAAGAAGCTTATCGACAGCCATGTGATGCCGGACACCCGCTACTATGCCTCCTTCGGCAAGAGCAACATGTACGAAATGAAGCCGTGGATCCAGGGCGAATGGGGCGGGACCTACATGTGGAACTCCACCATCAACAAATATTCCGATAACCTGAAGCCGCCGGCGAAGCTGGTGCTGGGGGAATACCCGATGCTGCCGGGCGCCACCGATGCCGGACTGTTCTTCAAGCCCGCGCAAATGTTGTCGATTGGCAAATCGACGAAAAACCCGCAGGCGGCGGCGAAAGTGATTAACTTCCTGCTGAACAGCAAAGAAGGGGTGGATATTCTTGGACTGGAGCGCGGCGTGCCGCTGAGTAAAGCGGCGGTCACCTACCTGACCGAGGATGGGGTAATCAAAGCCGACGATCCGGCGGTGTCCGGCCTGAAGCTGGCGCAATCCCTGCCCACCGCTCTGCCGGTCTCCCCGTACTTCGACGATCCGCAGATCGTCGCCCAGTTCGGCACCACCCTGCAGTACATCGACTACGGTAAAAAGTCGGTGGAAGAAGCGGCCGAGGACTTCCAGCGCCAGACCGACCGCATTCTGCGCCGCGCGATGCGCTAACCTGCCCGCCTGAACTCTCCCGTGGCGTCCGCCGCGGGAGAGCCTGCCTGCGTATCCTGTCAGAAGAAATATTTGAAGCGCACCCGGGCGCCATAGCGTTCATCGGAATTCCCGCTCTTCGCCGCCGTGGAATCGAGCCACGAGGCGTAGGCGCCAAGGTAAATATTGAAGTTCGGCATCGCCATAATATTCGGCAACTGCCAGGAGGTGTGCAGGGTATGGATGTCATAGCGCCCCGGCGCGAGGATTGCGCAGTCGTCATCGCACTCGCCGCTCACCCCGGCCATGTTGAACTGGTCGATTTTGTTATGCGCGTAGATATAGCCCAGCTCCACGCGATGCCAAAGGGCGTTGATCCCGGCGCTGAAGTCGGTTTCGTCCGCCGCGTCCAGCAGGGCGGTACTCAGATTAACCACCGCCCCATCCTGCGGATCGCTTTTCAGGGTGTTCCAGCTCATGGTCAGCCCGTAGCCGGTGCGGTTTGACTGGTCGACCCAGCGTCCGCTCTGGCTCTGATAGCCGTAAGCATTGTTGACGAGATTGCTCTCTATCGCCGCGGCCGCCGACCAGGCGCCGGACTGCCACGCCGCCACCGGCCGCACGTACACCACATTTTTGCGGTTTTCCAGCGCGTTACCATGATAGTTCTGATCGACAAACAGCGAACTGCCGTCCTCCACCAGGGTGTTAACTTCGAAATACCAGTTATCCACCGTTTTGCTAAACAGAAGGTTACCGCCGCTGCTGCTGCGCCCGCGCCCCTCTTTCATCATGTAAATATAGCCATAGCCATCGGAATAGAGATCGTTGGCGGTATTACCTGAATATTCAATAAAGGTATCCTGATTCAGCGGGAACATATCCCATGCTTCAAAGCGGCCTATTTTTATTTTCCAGTCATCCTGCTGGCCGAAGAAAAATACCGCATCATCAAGATTCATTTTGCCATCCATATCCGCCAGAGGCTGCACGCTGAATCCGGCATATTGCCCGTCGGCGCCATTCCGTCTGCCATCGAAACCCAGCAGAATACGACCGTTAATATCCCAGCGCTCTTTATCGCCGGGCGCCCAGCTTTTATTCGCGCTGGTTTTGACCGACGTCAGGCTGCCGGTGCGACTGGCACCATCGAGGTTAAATTCGACGTCGCCATAAAATTTTAATTCGCCATTGTCATTTAGCTGCAAACGCGGCGAAGCAGGCGCCGCGCGGGCGACCGTCGCGGCCTGCTGCTGGCCTTTCAGCGTCTTAATTTCCGCCTCTGCGCTGGCGGCGCGCGCCTCCGTCGCCTTTAGCCGCTGCTCCATTTGCGCCAGTCGCTCCTCCAGCGATAACGGCGCCTGCGCCATAACGGATGGCAGATACAGAGACGTCAGAAAACACCCGACCCAGATTTTATTCATCGGTAAACCCTTTTATTATGGAATGAACTGAATTTTTTATTAATGGGTAACGCACGACGATGCAGGCAATAATAACCCGCCCATCGTCAAAGACGGGTTATTAACGACAACAGCCTTATTATTATTCGAGCTGCCAGGCTCCGGCTTCGGTTAATGCCGCCGAGCCGCTCCAGGCAAATAACGCTAATTCACGGCGGGGAGCCTGCGGATAGATACGGCTGCTCAGGCAAGCTTCGCCGTCATTGACAAAAACCTCCACCGAAGAGCTATCGAAAAATATTCGCAGGTTGAGATCCGCCCCGGCGGTCAACGGCACGCTGCGCGTCCCGCACAGGCCATACTGCGGATAATGCCGCTCCAGCACCAGACGCTGCTGTTGGGCATCCACGTAGATGCGCAGGCCATCGCCAAAGCGCAGACCATACTGCTCGGCGCTGCTGCGGGCGCAGTCCCAGCGCAGATTCACCTCCATCGCCTCGCAGTTGTCGACCATCGTCGTCTGCTGGTTGTTCAGGGTGCTGACCGGCCACGGGAACCAGGCGCCGCGCAGGCTCTCCACTTCTTTCGCCGGGCGCATCTGCAGGCGGTCATCCGCGCTCAGGCTCAGCTCGCGCGGCAGGGAGAGCATGCCCGCCCAGCCGTCCTGCTGCTCCGGCAGCGGCGATTCCCACATATCCAGCCAGCCAATCACGATCCGCCGGCCATCGGGGGTGGCGAAGCTTTGCGGGGCATAGAAATCGTGGCCGTTATCCATCTCCCGGAATTCGCCATGGCGAATAAAACGCTGGCCTGGCTGCCACTCGCCGATCAGATAGCCGCTCTGGAACAGATTGCGGTTGCTGAACCCCGCGGCCTGCATCCCCTGTGGGGAAAACATCAGAACGCGTTTGCCGTTGAGGGTGAAGAAGTCCGGGCACTCCCACATATAGCCCATGGTGCTTTCCGCTTCATCCAGCACCCCCGCGTCCTGCCACTGGCGCAGATCGGCTGAACGGTACAGCCGCACCTGGCCGGTATCGCCTTCGCGCGCGCCGACGATCATGTACCAGCTATCTCCCTCACGCCAGACCTTCGGGTCACGGAAGTGGTGCATACCCGGCGGGGTGTCGACCACCATTCCCTGGCGCTCAAAGTGGATCCCGTCGCGGCTGGTGGCCAGACACTGCACCTGATACAGATTGGCTTCGTCGCCAGGATCGCCGTGGAACTTATGCCCGGTGTAAATCAGCGCCAGGGTATCGCCATCGACCACCGCCGAGCCGGAGAAGCAGCCGTCTTTATCCTCCGGGCCCTCCGGCGCCAGGGCTACCGGCAAATGCTCCCAGTGCACCAGATCCTTACTGCGCGCGTGCCCCCAGTGCATCGGTCCCCACTGGGTGGAGTACGGGTGATGTTGATAAAAGGCATGGTACCAGCCGTCGAACCACACCAGACCGTTTGGGTCGTTGATCCACCCGGCGCGGGCCGCCAGGTGATAGTGCGGATACCAGCGCAGATTCAGCGCCTGGCGTTGTGTCTGGAGTACCTGTTCAGCCCGGGAGATTGTGTAAGTCATCATTTTCACTCTTTTTGATTCAGATAGCGGTAGGTTGCGACACCAGCGGATCGGCGGAGGATTTGCCGGAGCGCAACAAGAAGATGGAAATAAAGGTGGTGCAGAACACCAGCAGGCCCATGATCAGGTAGGACTGGGCGAAGCCATATTTTTCATAGCTGTAGCCCGCCAGCGGCGACAATACGCTGGCGATAATCGAGCTGGTGCAGGCGAAGCCCACCAGATAGAGGGTGGAGGAGAGACGTTTATCGAAGTTGAGGCTGTTGTACTTAAAGATAGCCACCAGCAGTATCGGCAACTCCACCGCGTGCAGCAGTTTGGTGATGGAGATCAGCAGCGGCCCCTCCACCAGACCGGAGGCCACCATGCGCATCGCCATCACCATGCCGGCGAAAATCAGACCGTTTTTGGCGCCGATGCGGTTAATAATCCACGGCGAGCTGAACATAATGATGGCGTTACATATTTCTCCCGCGGTGGTGGCGAAACCAAAGGCGCGGGTGCCCGCTTCCGGGGTCGCGAAGAACGATTTGAAGAAGGTGGCGAACTGCTGATCGAAAACGTCATACACGCAGGCCACGCCGATAACATACAGAATAAACATCCACATCTTACGCTGGCGGAACATGCGCACCGCCGTTTTTAAATCGATCGCCGGGCGATTGGCGCCGAGCGAATCCATCACCTGCGCGGACTGACTGGCCTGCGGTTTGGCGATGGCCACCAGCACCACCAGCAGCAGCGCGGCGGCTGACCCCATCCAGAACACCCATTCGGGATTAATGCTGAACAGCATTCCGGCGGTAGTCGCGCACAGCGCCCATCCCAGGCAGCCAAAGGTGCGCGCCTTGCCGTATTCAAACCCGCTGTTGCGGCTTACCCGTTCGATATAGGCCTCCATCGCGCCGGCGCCTGCGGAGAATGCAAAGCCGATATAGGCGCCGCCGCTCAGCGCCCCGAGCCAGATATTGGTTTTCAGCAGCGGAGCGAAAACATAAAGGAAGAAGGGAGCAATCAGCACCAGCAGAACGGTCACGATCCACATCAGGTGTTTTTTCAGCCCCAGCTTGTCAGAGATCACTCCGAGGATCGGCTGGAAACAGATGGCGAACAGCGACAGGCTGGAGAAAACGAGGCCGGTTTCGGTTTTATTCAGGCCGATGACGTCCGACAGCCAGATCGGCAGAAACGGAAAGCAGGTGGCCATGATGAAGAAGTAGAGAAAGAAGAACAGCCCGAAAATCCAGAAGTTGGGGTTGTTTTTGTGGGTACAGACGGTCGGGTTCATTATATTTTCCTCAAGAAGGGCCGCAGCGCAGCCCGATACCATCACACGCGTTGCAGACCAATCAGAATGGCGCTTTCCGGGTCGAGGATGGGTAGCGCCAGCCCCGCCTGCTGCAGCCACTCACCGCTCACCGTCTGCGGCGTCGTCATCCATGCCGGCAGCTTCCGCATGGTGTGGCCGCCCTCACCGGTGATCTGAATGTTCGGATGATCGAGGAGCGTCACCTGATAGCGGGCGCTCGCCTCCAGGCCCGCCAGGCGCAGGGGCGCCATCAGGGTGTAGTCCGGCATCGCCAGCTGGCTAACGAGGAAGATCGCCTGCGCTTCATCCGGGCTGACGACGCCATGGGCAAGGGTGGTGGCGTCCGGCATATCTATTCGCCACTGCACGCCGTGATGGATCACGTCGCGCCACTGTTTATGCAGGGCCGCATATTTTCGGTATCCGGCGCGCTCTTCTTCATCGGCGCTCACCGGATCCAGCTCAAGGCCCATATGACCGAACAGCGCCGTCAGGCCGCGGAAGGCGATACTATGCTGGCGGAAGGTGGCATGACAGTGGCGGTTGCCGATATGCGCGCCCATCACCTCCGGCGGGAAGAAGTAGCTCATGCCGCGCTGGATGGTGTTGCGCTCAAGGGCGTCATTGTTGTCAGACGCCCAGAAGCGATGGCTGCGTTTGAGGACTTCATAATCGATCCGTCCGCCGCCGGAGGAGCAGGATTCAAATTCAATGTGCGGGAAACGGGCCACCAGCGTATCCAGCAGGCGGTAGAACTGGCGCGTTTGCGCGTCCGCGGCGGCGCGTCCCTGATGCCCAGGCTGCACCAGCTCGCGGTTCATATCCCACTTCACGTAGTCCACCGCATGCTCGCCCAGCAGCCAGCTCATCCGCTCCAGCAGATAATCAAACGCTTCGGGAATGTTAAGGTTCAGGACAAACTGATGGCGGCCGGTCAGCGGGGTATAGCCCGGCAGCGCCAGCACCCAGTCCGGGTGCGCCCGGTACAGATCGGAATCCGGGTTAATCATTTCCGGCTCCACCCAGATACCGAATTCCATACTTAGAGACTTCACGTGATCGATAACCGGCGTCAGGCCGTAGGGGTATTTTTTCTCATCGAGATACCAGTCGCCAAGCGCCGCCCAGTCGTCGTTGCGCCCTTTAAACCAGCCGTCATCGATAATAAAGCGCTCGACGCCCAGGGCCGCCGCTTCGTCGGCCATACGCATGATGTAGTCCGGGTCGTGGTCGAAATAGATCCCCTCCCAGGTGTTGAGATGCACCGGGCGCGGTTTGTTGCCCGGGAAACGAATAATCCGTTCGCGCAGATAACGATGGAACTGCTGGCTCATGCCGTTCAGCCCATTCGCCGAGTAGCTGGCATACAGGTACGGCGTCCACAAGGTTTCCCCTTCCGCCAGCGCCATTTCGCCCGGCAGATAGAGCGCCTCGGCCTGCAGATAGCGACGGCCATCGGTTTTCACCTCCGCCCGCAGGCGATGGTTACCGCTCCAGGCCAGATGCACGCCCCAGACTTCACCCTGCATCTCGCTAAAGGCGCGGCTGCCGGTGATCAGGGCCGGGAAATGTTCGTGAGAGGTGCGCCCGCGGCGGTTCTCCAGCACAAAGCTGTCGTGCTCAAGCGTCAGGCGGTGAGGCTGAAACTCGCGGATCCAGCGGCCATGGAAAGCCATCACCTCGCGAGCGCGTTCGGCGACCGGCAGCGTGACCGCCAGGCGATCCACCTGCCATGGGCTGGCGCGCAGATTGGTCACGCCATGGCGCACGCTCAGCACGCCGCTGGCATCCAACGCGATCTCGCTCTGCAGGCGCAGGCCGGCCTGCGGATCTTCGCTGACCAGGGTCAGCGTCTGGCCCTCGTGCCGCACTTCGCTGGTGGTGAACAGCGGAGAGGCATCCAGACCCTGACGATGGCCTTCAATGCCCGGCGCGCCAAACAGACCATGGCCCAGCTCCGCCATTAAGGTCACTGGCGAATCGACATCCAGTCTGCCGTTGGCGACCGGGCGCGTCAGGCTGTCGGCATCCTGCGGCGAAAAGTGGCTTAAATGCGGTCCCCAGTAGACAATTTCGGCGAAAGGGCGGGTTTTAATCACAACATCGGCACCGGCGCTTTGCAGGTGAATCAGCGAATCAGACATCAGACATCTCCATTACAAGGAATGTCTTACTGTTGATCCGAAACGTTTCGGATGCCAACCAAAACGTTTCGGATCCGTGATCGGCTTCAGAATTACGGGTTAAAAAGGGGTAAGATCAGGCGGTTTCACCCGGGAAAAATTCCGGCTGCCATAGCACCTGCAGCGTGGCGAGATCCTCCCCGGCGATTAAGCGACGCACCATATCGGCAATCTGCCTTCCCACGCCCTGGCGCGTGGACTGGATCACCGCGGCGACATCGGTCTCAATGATGCTGTCCTGCGGCAGCCCGTCGTATACCACCAGGGCGACACGGTTGTCGCCGGTTAAACGCCCCAGGTGGGCGAGCGCCATCGCGGCGCCATCGCCATGGGTGTTGCAGTCGGTGATAATCGCGGTAGGCGGCTCAGGCAGACGCAGCAGCTCCAGCGTGGCCTGATAGCCGCCGCGGCGCGTCGCCGGCACGCTACGCAGCCATGCATCGGATAACCCCGCCTCGCGCAGGGCATCGAGGTAGCCGTTACGCCGTTGCAAAATAAACGCCTGATTGTTGTTCTCGCCCAGCAGAGCGATACGCTGGTGGCCCTGTTGAATCAGATGGCGGGTGGCGCGGCAGGTGCCGGCATAGTTATCGAAATCAAACCAGGCGTAGGGCTGCGCCAGGCGGCTACGGCCGAGCGCCAGAAACGGAAAGCCGGAGGCCTGCAGCTGCGCCAGCCGCGGATCGTCATCCAGAGTATGGGCCACGATTAATGCATCGACGCGACGGCCCTGCACCATGCGCATATAGCCATGTTTATCCGCCTGCTCATCATCGGCGATCAGCAACAAATCAATGTCATGGCGCGCCAGCTCATGGCTGATCTCCCCGACCATCTCGAGAAAAACGTTATTGTTGAGCGGCGCGGGGCGGACAGGAAAGACGAGACCAACGGCATCGATGGTGCCCATTTTCAGACGGCGGGCGAAAGTGTTGGGGCGATAGCCCCGGCGCTGCGCTTCAGCCTCAACCCGGGCGCGGGTCTCCTGCGACACATCGTCGTAGCCGTTCAACGCCCGGCTGACGGTCGTGACGGAGATCCCAAGTTGTTTGGCAATGGCTTTCAGCGACATAAAAATCCCTGTTTTCGCATAGGAAAGCTAGTTTCCCGCAATATGGCTATGACGTCCAGCGAGCGCGCGTCCCCCGCCGACGCGATGTCAGTTTTGCTCAGCGATCAGCAGGGCCTGCGTATCCGGCTCCAGCGCCTGAAAAACATGCTCCTGATCCGCCGGGTAGCAGATATAGTCGCCCTCGCCGAGCTCTTCCGGCGCCGACGTTAGCCCTCCCCGCGCCCGCCCCTGGGTGACGATAATATGTTCCACCGAGCCTGGCGGATGCGGATGCGAAATGCGGTCGGCGCCGGGCTGGGTGAGCAGCAAATAGATGTCCCGACGCGCGCCGGGCGGACAGGCGGCCAGCAAAATGGCCTGATAGTTCGCCTGCTCTGCCACCACTTTGGTCCCCTCGCCGCGGCGGATCACCTGCGTTTTGTTCACCTGCGGCTCAAGCAGCCTGGCAAATGGAATATCCAGCGCTACGCAGAGCGACCACAGCGTTTCCAGACTCGGGTTGCCGTTGCCGGACTCCAGTTGCGATAGCGTGGATTTTGCGATACCCGCCCGACGCGCGACTTCCGCCAGCGAAAGCCCGGTCCGCGCCCGCTCCCGCACCAGACTTTTGGCGATAACGCTGATTGGCTGTGTCATACCCGCCCCTTGTTTTTTATATCGAACAATTCGTTCGCCTTGAAAAACGATCATTATGTGTTCATTATAATGGAAATTCGTTCGATATGGCTAAGTGATATGAAACAAACTCTCTCCAGTCTCAGCGGAGACACGATAAAAGCGATTGTTTTGGTCTGCCTTGCCGTCGGGGTGGTGGGCATGTCCTATGGGTCGCTGGCGGTGGCTTACGGCTTCCCTTTATGGGTGCCGCTCTTGCTTTCGGTGTCCGTGCTGGCAGGCGCTTCTGAATTCATGTTTATCGGCATTGTCGCCAGCGGCGGTAGTCCGCTGGCCGCCGCCGCCG
>ERZ773260.3834-NODE-3834-length-13611-cov-12.973877_pt1 | contig 13611 bp, 16 predicted proteins | sample MGYA00511387_ERZ773260 | MGnify/ENA primary metagenome ERZ773260 (study PRJEB29015, sample SAMEA2737745) | human gut metagenome | biome: human gut; feature: human-associated habitat; material: faeces | place: China | collected 2012 ... | reverse complement strand
TTATTTTTGTTAAAGGTAGATTTATAAGATATTTTAAAATGGGAGCAAAAGAAGATGAGAATTATACACCAATTTATTTAACTTTTTACAATAATAAATCTATTATAAGTGATAGTAAATTAGGATTAAAAATAAAAATATTAAATGAAATCGAGAAAAAGAAAGAAAAAGATGAATATTACAAGAGGTATTAAATATGAGATATAAAAGAAAAAATGTTTATGCTTATATAGACGGTAAGTTATTATGTAATGTTACTCAAGCGGCACTAGATAACAATATGCTTGTATCTGATTTAAAAGAGATATTAATAAAAGAAAATTCTGAACATAAAATTACTTTTAAAGTAAAATAAAAAGTGTGGCTTATGCCACACTTTTTATTAATTCAATCCGTTATACAATGGAATAACAGTAAAGAAATTTAATTTTCTGTTAGATTGTCCAGAACTTGTTGAATTTCCAACCTTTAATTTACTATTTAGTCTAATATAAATATTATTAGCGTTAATATCAAAACCACTAGTTCCGCTTTGATTAGATGTGCCGCTTTCAGTATAAGAAGCATACATACACCCACCTGTATAGCTATATCCAACCGCAACAGGAATTGTGACAGACAGCAAATTAAAGGCGTTTGCTGTTACTTCATAGGTATCTGGAATATTAACTTGACCGTTAATGATTGCAAGGTTTAAATAGGTATTATAATACATAGTTAAACTTCCTGTAAAAGGCTCAATTAGAGAAAGAGGCGTAGCAGTCCATTTTCCCATATTTTGAAAAGCAGGTGTAATTGTGTTGATAGATTGTGTATTTGCTGTTACTTGAGTATTAATATCAGAAATAGATTCTGTATTAGCATTTACTTTTCCATTTAGAGAATCAACATTTTGATTAATATTAGAAACAGAAGAATTAATAGAACTAATATCACTAGTGTTTTTTGTTACATTTTGATTTGTGGTATTCAGATTTTCTGTCAATTCGGAAACAGTATTAGACAAAGCTGTAATATCAGAAGAAGCAGAGCCTGCCGAACTCATAGCGTCATCGGCACTAGTTTTAGCTTCTTGAATGGCATTATTGATTTTTAACATGTCCCCATTATAATCAGAAAGCCATGACGGAATATCACTTCCAATAAATTGTGAAAGCTCATAAGGATTTGTTTTATTAGTACTTGGCATATTTTTACACTCCTTTAAGATTTGGCTAACCAGTCATAATTATATGCACTCATATTTTTTTCATCATAAATGGTTGCCGTATAATTAAGATTATCATATTCTAAAGCCGTTAAAGCTTTCTTATGAAATAGAGCTAGATTATTTACGACATTAGAAATTAAAGTATATTCACCGTTAAAAGGTGAAAACATTTGACATTGACCAAAATTTCTAATAAGGTAAATTTTCCCGTATAAATCATATGTTAATGCTGATAAGTGTTTTTTATCATATTCATCGGCAGAAAGTTGTAAATTATCATAAGCCAGTGCAGACAAAGCAAATTTGCGCATTGCATTAAAGATATCATTTATAACTATCTGCATTTTTGTTTTATAACCTCTGAATGGGTTATAAACTAAAAATCCATCTTCATTTATTTCGTTTACTAAGTCTATTACTTTATTTATTTCCGTTAATGTCCAAACTCTGTTTATTTCATCCGTTGTATCAACATAATCAATTAAATATTCGTATCTTTTTAATATATCATCATATATTTTTTTATCTTCATTAGAAATAAATAAATATAAATTTGCAACATCTTCATTTACTTTATTTGTTAGATTTTCAATTAAATTTTCTGTATATTTTTTTAGTTTAGAAATTTCTGTATCAGTGTAATTTTCATAATCAGATTGAAAATCATCTAATCTTTTATTTAAGTCTTGTACAATTTGATTTAGTTTACAAATTGTTTCATAATAAGATAAACTTTCATCAAAAACAGTAGGAATAATTGGGTTACAAATCCATTGTCCATTTATCCACATAAAATCACCACACCTTCATAAATAAATCGGACAATTCTTCAATAATCATTTTATCAATGTTCAATAAAGAATCTATGTATTTTCTTATCATTTCACTTTCGGGAATTCCTTGTGTTCCACTTGTATTTTTTATATAATTTTCTGTTGCGTTATTTTTCATATCTGATATAGACAAGTTTTTATAATTAGCTTTATTTTGTGTGGCTTCACTTAAATAATTCAATTCAGTTATTTCATTATTTGAAACATTTCCTTGTGGTGTATCAGAAAAAGCGTTTAAACTATCGCTATTAGATGAATCGTTTGTTGTGTTGTTTCCAGTACCTTCATATATTTTTTCGTATTTTTCAGTTAAATTGTAATTGTTCAACGGATTAATTTCTTTTAAAGTTGCGATATATATTTTATTATAATATGGCATAATAATATTCATTTTATTATTAAGATAATGATTAAATTGTGCAACAGTTTCAAAACCGATTTCCCTAAAATAATAATAATCGATTATATTTGTATTTAAAACACTTCTATAATTTTCATCAAAAATGGGATAATCATTTAACGATATTGAATTCCCGTTCTCTAAAATTGTTCTTAACTCTGTTGTATAAACCGCCAATATCCCCACCCTCAATCTCATTAATAATATTATCATTAGCATTATAATTTACATCAATATTTAAATGAAACATATTATTAATTTCCTTACACGCTTGTTTTCTTGCGTTTAAATATGAAAGTCTGGAAAGTTTACTTTGTTTTGTGGGAACATAACTTTCTACAATGTTTTCACGTTCTTTTTTCTGACTGATATTACCATCTATTCCTAATGCTATTAGTGCTTCATTCCAAATATTATATTTAATATCCATTAATTTATCAGAAATAAAAGGAGCGTTTGTAGTTAATGCTGTTAAATTATTCATATCAAGATCATTTGATACTTTAATAACAGGTACATTAGAATCATAATCTAAATAGATATTTTCCATCGTTAATTTTTCATTTTGAGAAGATTTTAAAATAATAGGTGTTTTTTGAGATTTTATATTTGTTAAAATTGTTCTATCTAATTCATAAAGTTGTTCTGCATACATTTCACAAGTAATAAATGTTGGTGTTCTTAAATAGTTATTAAAGATAATAACACTATTTTTATCAGTTAAATTATTTTGATATCCGTTAGGGGCAATTGCTGTTCTATCCATGGGAACACGATATACAGTTTGTTCACCACCAATAGAACCACCTAAAGTTAAATAACCTAGAATATCATCATAAAAGAAAATAACATAACCTTTTTCTAATAATGATAATTCTAAAAAACGTTCATCAACTGTATTAGGTAAATTTTCCCATTTAAAGCAAGATAAGGCATATTCTTTTAATTTATTTAAATAATATAAATAAATAGGTGAATTTTTAAACATTGCCTTATTTCTTGATTTAGACATTAAACCACCCCGTTATTTTTATCATAATTCCCTAAATCTTCTGTGTGCCAAAAAGTACATCCATGATTTAGCATATTTTTCATTTCCTGCAAGGCTTCGTTTGGTACATCACCATAAATTTTAGCGTCAAGAGTTTTAATATAATTCCAATATGGTCTACTATTAAAATTTAAACTTTTTCTAACATTAACACGATAACCATACATATCAAAATATCTATCTATTCTTTCAGCATATTCACTAGTAACACATTTTTGCATTAAAAGAAAATCTTGTACTTTTTCAGCAATATTTAAATTACTTAAATTTTGATTGCCTTTTACAGTATTGGGAATTCTTGCGCTGTCACCCATTTTTGCTAATGAATTTGTAACTTTTTCACCAATTCCTAATACAGAATCTAAAGCACCTTTTACATTCCCTGTTAATAGACTACCGAAAACATCCCATATAGAAGAAATTCCTTCATTAACAGTACTTTGTGCAATACTCATTCTGTTTGCACCTAATTCATTTGCATATGCACTATATGAAAAACTACATAAAGGCCATCCGTTCAAAGGAATACTATAATCATAGTTATCTTGTGTAGGTTCACCAGATATTCTATTAATATTATAATCAGATGGAACCAATCGACATGAGGGATTAGACCCAACATAACCTTTTAAGTGAAAGAAACATATAGAAGAATTCCATTTTTCAAAATAAAGTTCCGTTTCAGTGCCATTCATATTATTAACAGCGCAAAAATTAAATTCACCTGTTAATAGTTTTTTATTTCTAGGAATATAACCATCTAAATTTCCAAACGTTTCCCATTTGTTTCCAGAAGAAATAGGAAATGTAATAGTGCGTGAACTATTTGAATTTTGAATAACTTCTTCACCGGAAGTAAAACCGTTAATAAATTCTTGTGGACACATTGAAATTGATGTTATCATGTCGATTTGTCCATCTTTCATTAAATCGGTTAAAAAATTATTTACTTGCTTATAATCTGCAATATCCCATGCGATATATTGTGAACCGCTATAAGTTCCAGAAAGTAAAGTACCACCTGCATATTTTTTAATAATAGAGGGTATAACATAGCTAATATTTTCTGCGCCTATTGCACCATTTACATTAATTTGCGTTTGTTCTGATTTATAACTATAACCAACTAATATTGCCATATTATCTAAATAGCCGGTAAATTCATGATAATTTACTTTAAATTTTCCTGTTTCTAGTCCCTCTGGATAAAGGTGCTTCCCCGGGGTATCATCTTCAACATGTTCTCTTTCAACAAAGCTTTCATAGAAAGTCACTTCATTTTTCCAAGTCATATAATTGTCAATTGTAAAATAAATAAAAGAAACATTATTTCCAGCAAATTCAATATTAGTAATAAAAGCATAAATCCATTTATTAGAAAAATTTTCATTTTGAAATCTTAAATAATTACATTTATATAGTCTTTCTGCATTTATTTCTACTCTAATTCGTTTATTTAATCTTTGATATGAAAAATCTGTTAATGTAAATTGAACATGGTTTTGAAAAAATTCTTCTTCTTGTTTTCTTGTTTTAAATAAATATACATCATTATGGTTTATATCACATCTAATATCACTGAATATTTGAACAATTGTAGACGGTGCAAAATCCATATGTAATCACTCCTAACATCATCAGACCATAGCCGGAAAATTCTATGATGACAGGGTTTAAAACCCTGTTTCGTAATGTGATTAAGCCTTGGTTACGGTTGCAGTCCCACTAACTTCACTGTTAAAATTATTTGTAGCGGTTACGGTAATAGTTGCTCCTGCTTCATCTTTAGCAACATAAAGCAATCCTTGTGGCGAAATAAATGTATCATCAGAAGTATTTCCACTAATTGCCCATGTAGAAGTTGCAGGGGTAAGCCCTGTTCCTGTTGCTTTTGCATAAAATTGATAGGATTGCCCGGGAACATATTTTGCAACGGTTGCCGGTTCAACAGTTAATGCGGTAACAGTTGGGGTTGTGGTAGTAAATGCAACAGCATTTCCAAAAAGAGATGTAGAAAGAATCTGCCAATGATGGAAAAAGTAATTCCAATAAAGCCCCTGAGCATTATACTGTTCTGTAAATTTCTGCAAAACATCCCAAATCATAAAATAGTTTTTATCTACCAAAACGGCAACTACCCCATCATCTTCTAAACCGTTAAAGTTATCTACTAAAACACGATGTCCCATAAATTCTGCTTTATCCATGTTAAAAGCAGAAGCCAAAACTTCTACATCAATCATGGCATTATATTTTGGGGTAATCAACAAATACTGTTCATCTTTAGAAGAAGAAGTAAGAACATTAGCCGCATTAAATTGCGTAGACATAAATTCCATCATATCGGAAGCAGACTTTACAGAAGTAACAAAAGATTTTGCGCTTGCTTCATCAGTAATTGCAGAAACAGGCTCTACAAAAAATTGACCGTTTTCACCTGTTTGTTTAATTAGTTCTTTTGTGAGCAAAAATTCATCATAATTATCACCGGAATAAAGACTATCGGTAATTCTTGCAATTAAATCCGTAATTCCATTATTGGACAAAAATGCCGTTTGCAACTGGTCATTAGAAATTGTTACTTTATAAAAATCCTGTCTGTTCAGCTTATGGAACAATGCACTAACATTAGGTTTTACCCTTTTAAAAACTTCTGTTTCAGCTATTTTAGGGTCATAATGTTGTGCTTTTGCGATATCTACAAAAATTTCTTCGACAGTATCACCAAAATCCAGCATACCTTTTTTAAACATTCGCAAGGGATTCTTTGCCAACTTACTAGTAACAATAACATACCCGATACGATTCATCAAAGCATCTAGAAATTCGTTTCTAGCCGGTTCATAGTTTAAAATTGCAGAACCTACTTTAGAAATATTATTTCTAGTAGCTTCGGGGATTCTTTCTTGATATGTAGATGAAGCATTTGCACGAATTGTATTTAGCACATCAACGCTAGAAGCTTTCAAAATATTTGCCATTATTTAACCCTCTCTTTCTTCAAACAAATCTTCATAAGATTTAGGTTTGCTTTCTTCTTCTAAATCTTCTTCATTTTCTTCTACAATTTCATCTTTTCTTTTTCCAAAAAATCTATCAATATATTGTTTTTTCAGATTTTTATATTTACCATCCATTTCTTCGATTGTATTAATAAATTCAGATTCTTTCGTTTCATATTCATTGAAACGATTTTCATATTCTAAAAAATCATTATGGATTCTATCAATCATTTCTCTTGCTTCTGAATCATTGCCAGTATTTGCAATTTGAATTAGCAAAGCTTCCCTTTCCTCTCTGGTCATTTGCTATCATCCTTTCCCATGGATTCCACCATGTTATATAAATTTTGAACATTGTTTTTTAAAATTTCTTTTTCTTTCATTACACTTTCATATTTTTCTTTATAGTTAATAATTGGTAAAACAGGAATATTAATATCATTTTCAAGTACCCATGTTCCAATTTTTTCATTTGTTTTTATAATTTGATTTTCTTTTTTAAACCATATTGAACTAGGGTCTAAAGTTGAATCTACACTACCTTTTTTAATAATATTTCCAGAATTTTTAATACCAACCGCATATGCAGGATAATTAATATCTGTATCAAATTCAATGTGTAAATGTGCCCCAGTTGTATTAGCTCCACTGTTTCCATAAATACCTATAACATCACCTTGTTTTACGTGTTGGCCTTTTGACACTAAAATATTATCTAAGTGAAATAGCCTTGCAGATAAATTTTTTATTTCACCGGATGGAAATTGAACATCTTTTAATATCATAACAATGCAATTTCCTCTTTTATCACTATAAAATTTTCCATCCATTCCACAGTCATAAATAATAGCGTCACCCGGAGAATAGATATTTTTATTTAATTTATAATCTGCAATATCAATTCCATAGTGAATATAACCAAACCTATTTGTATAGGCATTTACCTTATATGCCGCTGTGATGAGTGGGTTTTCAATTGGAATCGTTATTTTTTGCATTTGGCACCTCTCCTTTTTGCTTTAATACATTAAGAACATTTTTAATAATATCAGGAATTTTAACACCCATTAACCCCAAATTTTCAATAATAGAAACTAACTCATTAAATAAAAAAGCAAAAGTTACGCCATCTTTTACATAATTAAATCCCAAAATTTTATCTAACTGAAATGCAATAATAATCATTAAAATAATACCACATTTTCTAATTAACCCTTTAAATCCTATTTTAGAATCATATGTACCACTATTTGTTTTATTACTTTTATGAAATACAATAGCATTAATAATACCTGTTAAAAAATCTATGCACATAAACATTAAAAGTGTATATAAAGCAGGTGTCATATCACCGATAAAATATGAAAGAATTGAACCAAAAACACCAATTACAAAAATTAACTTGTCTAAAAAGTTTTTCATAAAATCACTCACATATCATCATATTTTTGTAGGTTATTTGCTTCAATTACACTAATTAGTGTAGTTGCATAAGTTGGGCTTGTGGCATATCCGTCTTGTTGAACTTTATAACAAGCTGTTTTATAATCTCTTTCACCAATTAAATTTTGGTATCTGGAAGCACCAGATAAAAGAGAAAAATAATCGTCAATAGAAGCATTCCAATTAGGATATTTCCTAAATTCTGCTGTTACATCAATATATTGACCGTTTACCCATTCTTTTGTAGGATATAAAACAGATTCACCGTTATATTTACCCTTATATCCAAAAAGATTATTGGAAACAGCTGTTAATCCGCTATTACCGTTTCCAGATTCAACCGTACATTGTGCTATGGCAAGTGAAGCTAGTATTCCTGTTTCGTGCATTTTATAAACACAATAATCTGCAATGATACTAATAAACTGTTCTCTAGTATAACGTATATCTTCTCCCGGATTAATAACAGGTGGTATTTCTCCACCCGGATTTGTATTAGAGCCTACATTTAGTTTAACTCCTAATTTTTGAAAAAGTGTCTTTTGTTCAGAAGTTAGAGGGCCAGCCGTTAAATATTGTCTCTCACCCTCTCCACTAATTGTAATAGGAACACCTAATTCTTGTGCTAACCTTGCAAACTCCTGTACTTGAACAACCGTTAAAGCACCATATATTGTATAATAATAGTTCCCAGTATTGCCGCCCACAGTTCCACCACCACCAAAAGAACGGATATTAAATAAAACAGAAAGTAAACGATAATCAAATTTTACTTGATTTTCTATTATCTTTAAAACAGTATTATTAATATCACCGTTTCCATTTTGTTCTTTTATTTCCTGTTTATAATCAATATTATTTGAATTAGCATAATCAATAAATTCATTTCTTCTATTGGTAGGTACATCATATACAATTAGTATATTAGACATTTCATTATACGAATAATTAATATCATAATTATCAGCTGTTTCAATTAAAAAATTTTTTTCTTCTAAAGTAATGTCAAAAAATGTAAATGTATAAAACATATTATACCCCCACTTTTATTATAGCACTCTTTTTTCATCTTGTCAATACCCTATTTAATACCATTTACCATTGCCATTGCTTCCATAAAACTATTTTTACATTCTCCATTTTCAAACCTTACATTTCCCTCCTGATACATTTCCTTAATTTGTCTCCATATCCTATCTTTACTAAAACTACGAATTAAATATGTTGTTGGGTTATGTTCATCTGTTGTAAAAGTATACCTAATCTGTTTATTTGATTTATCTTTAGAAATATGTATCATATTATGTTTTATACTATACCATACACTAAATTCTTTATTATTAAAAATATATGTACATAAATCTTTACTATCTGAATATTTCTTTTCTATAAATGTTTTATCATCTTTCAAAAATTTATTTTCTATTGCATATTCTCCATATTTACTACCATTTATTAATTTTCCAAATCTTGTGGATTTCATATTTTCTTCATATTCCCTGTTATTATTCATTTCTAATAGAATTTCTCCATTTTGATATAGCCTTTGTCCCTGTTGTAATTTTATTTTAAAATATAATGTATAAGGATTATATAAACTAATCGCATTACCTAATAAAAATACTTGTACATTATTTCTATTTCTTATTACAGTTGAACAAAATTCTAAAAATAATTGTACTTCATTTGGTAGATAATGAAGTACACCCTTATCTACAATAAATTCATCAAATATAATTTTAGTAACTTCTGGAAAGGGAACGCTTTTATATTTGGCAGATGTAGAAAGAGGAATAATATACCCCAGTATTTTAGAATGTTTTTCACCTTTTTTATTTAAAAAATATGTATCTTTTTCAAGCCTTATTTCATAATCCGGAAATTGTATTAAAATATCGCCAAATAATTTATCTTTAGTAATATTTACTTCTTCTTTGAAACGTCTTAAATATATAAATTGTTCCCCTGATTTTATACAATCTTCTATTGATCGTTTTTTAAAATAATATGTTTTACCCCATCCTCTAGCGCCCAATATGAAATTAATTAGTTTTCCCTTTTCTATTATCTTATCACCATTATAATACATATTATTCTCCTTACTGTATCATTTATAATAAAAATAAGCCGGATATAATATTATATCCGGCTACCAAAATACAACCTCTTGCCATGAGTTAGTATTTAAGCAAAAATTAATTTGTTGGCACCTTAAACACTATTGTATTATTGGCAACTTTATTGTATAATATTATTTTAATAATGTCAACTATTTTATAGTAAAAGGTACATTTATTAAAATAATTCCTCCTTTTACTCTTTTATTTTGAAGCTTTCCGGGAACTTCTGTTCCGTTTTTAAAATTATCAAAATTTACATAACTATGACATGTACTCGGCATACCTGCACAAGTTACCTTTAAAAATTTTTTATTCGGGTTTTTCGGTTCGTAGCCATATTCAATATATCTTTTTTGTCTATTATATTTTGCCTTTTCAAATATTAATTCATTATCCCAATAACCTAATTTAACACTATCTATATCTAAATCGGGTATAAAATTAATATCACATTCAATATGTAAACTGTCTGTATCTGCATATATAAATCTCTTATAAAGATTTTGTGCACTTCTTATTGTTTTTTCTCTAGCATAAGAAGTTATAAAAATAGCTATAGGAATATAAATTCCCTCTCTTACTTCATTATCACTTATTTTATAATGTACTAATTCACCATCAAAAAATGGTATTTTAGATTTTACATCAGGATTTAAACCAAATTTACCATATAACGCATTTAACATTAATTTAGCTAACGTATATAAACTTTTGTTTCCTGTTTGCTTACTTTCTATTTTTACTTTTACCCACTTATCTATATATTTTTTAAACATGGCTTTTCTAGCTTTAAAACAGAAACCACCTAAATACTCTATATTGTATATATTATAATGTTCTATAAATAATTCATAATCAACATTTGTTAAATAAAGAATTACATCTTCATTTCCTGATGATGTTAAATATTCTGTATCATTAAATATTCCAGTGTGTTTTAATTGTATTGTTGGAATTTTATTTTCCTTTATCTCAAATTGACAGCGTATTATTTGTATATAAAGAGGGTAAGTTTTATTATTTTTATATTTTCCAGTAAATTCTAATGGTTCCCCATATGGTAATAATCTTGTATACATTATATATGGATAAAGTGAATTTACGTCATAAACCTTGCCACCATTAACAATTTTATCTTTATATTTTGGATTTAAATATGTAAATCCACCCCTATATGCTTTCCTTATTATCTTATCGTTTTCATATGATAAAAGAGGAAACCATTTTCTAAAATTCTTTTCTCCTCCAATACTTTGCTTATAATCATAAAGTGCATTAGAGCCTTGTGTTGTTTTATTTAATTTCATATTAAATAAAATTTTTAAAGCTTTTGCAAGTATTAATACATCATTTTTTATATATGCTATTTCATCTAATGTTAATTGATATCCTAATGGTCTTTCTTTATTATAATCTATTTCTAATTTCTCAATACCTAAATTAAAATCTTTACCTATCTTTTCAACCGAAAACGGTAGTATTTTTAAACTGTCTATTATTGTTAAATAACATGGTTTTCCCTTTTCATCATATCCATTATGTATTTTCATCATATACCATTGTCCGGTATCAGCTATTACAGATTTAAAAGATTTTTCATAACATTTCTCATTATATTTATAACCATTTCTAAATAAATAATATAAAATAAATTCACCATCAAATTTTAAATTGTGAAAATATAATCTAAGATTTCTATTTTTTAAAGTGTTAAAAAATCCTTCAATGGTATTACCATATTCTATTTCTTCACTTTCTATATCACACATAGAATATGCCCAAACCCTACAATCATTTATATCATTTATAGTTTCAAAATCACAAGTATAACTCGTCATAATCGTAATTAGATTCTATTCCCAATGAATATAAAAGTTGATTCCATGTGTAAACCATATTTTCAATATAATAATATTCATTAATTTCTGGTAAAGTACCATCATCTATTAATTTAATAAATTTTTCAAGATTCATCTTCTTTAATATTTTTATTACTTCGTTATATTCATTCATAGATTTATAATCACTTAATGATTTTATATAATTCTCTAAATACCCTTTTTTCCTTTCATAACTGTATTTGTCATTCCTATTAAAAAATATTTGTTGCAATTTTTTAAATTCCTGATAGCTTCTATTTCTAATATCTGTTGACCTTGGTTTATATTCTAATAATTCAATACCTATTCTTCTTCCAATTAAATTACCATTTTCATATACTTCACTTCTTTTTTCTTCTTCTTCTTTCCTTTTCCTTGTATTATCCCTTCTTATTGCTTTTTTAACTTCGTTATATTCCCATCTGGTAATTTTATCATTTCCTATCTTAGTAGGTAATTCTGCACCTCTTTTTGTAAAGTTTTTTAATCTGGTTATTTCTAATATAAAATCTTTTCTACTATATATTCTTTCCCTTATTTCTTTTGATTTAATTTTATCAGGTAATTTGATATCTAATCCCTTTTTATAAAGTCTATTTAATTTAGAATTGAAATTTTTTATCGCTTTATTTAATTCTATTTTGTCTTTATCTCTCCAATGAATTTTATAGATTCTGGGCATGTATACACATCTCCTGTCCTATTATTAATAACTCTATAACCCCTCCTTTCTATATCCTTATATAAAACAAATGCCATGTACATTTTTAAATCAAATGGAATTTCATATTTTTTTACAAATTTATATTCAAGCTGTTTTGTAATACTACAATAATCATCCTCAAACTTTTTCATTAAAAATTTAGAAGAAAAACAAAAGCTAAAATAAAACACATTTTTAATATATTCTGTCTCTGAAAGGTCATAATAAACCCCACGTCTACTTTTCATAAATCTTCCTTTCCTAATAAAAAACAGACACTTAATATTCAAGTGTCTGTTTTTATTATTTATTATACAATTTCTAAATTCAAAATACTATTTTCATCTTTTTTGATTTGTTTTATTTTTACTTTTAATGGAGATTCCCATGTAGACGGAACATCAAAAATTTGAAAAATTCTTTTTAATGAATTATAAATACCAAAAGAAGCGGTATTGTATGTATTCCCCTTATCGTCCCATAGTACAATTCTTGGAGTTGCTTTTACTTCACCGGTTTTTTTATTTATCATATCAACCACTTCAATATAAACATCTTTTAAATTAAATGTTTCATTTACATGTTCACTCAAAGAAATACCCTTTTGAGAAATAGCATTATAAAATTTTTTCTTTTCTTCCATTGTCTCTACCTTAAAAGAAGTCCACATTGCACCATTTTCCATAGTTTCCATTGCATTAGCTACAATAATTTCATTCATAAATTTACATACCTTTCATTTTTATTTAACTAATTCACCATATTTAACAAAATCTTCATAAGTCATGCGATATTTATTTTCTTCACTAACCATTTCTCTAATGGTAATTTTTGAATCTGGATATTGTACTTTAAGTTCTTTAAGTAAATCTGTACCAAGCGACACACATTCTCTTTCTGAAATTCCACCATCCTTATCAGTAATTTTAACTTTTGCTTTTACTACTTCAATCGTTCTTGTTACATACT
>ERZ773260.3825-NODE-3825-length-13634-cov-6.703955_pt1 | contig 13634 bp, 17 predicted proteins | sample MGYA00511387_ERZ773260 | MGnify/ENA primary metagenome ERZ773260 (study PRJEB29015, sample SAMEA2737745) | human gut metagenome | biome: human gut; feature: human-associated habitat; material: faeces | place: China | collected 2012 ... | reverse complement strand
GGAAGAAGAAAAGAGCAAAGCCACGGAAGTGCAGATGCAGGCGGTTCGGGCTGCACTGGAGAGAAAGCTGTCGTTTAAAAACGGCGTGGATGCGGCGCTTGTCACAACGATTCTCGATCACATTGTTGTCAAAAAGGGAAGCACGCGCGAGCGTGTCGAGCTTGAAATTTTCCTGAAATTCGGGGGCCCCCAGCGGGTCATTTTTTCGCACCGGAAACCTTCCGATTGCTTCAGCACTTGTTCATGATGTGCGCCACGAGACGCAGGTTGCGTTCGATGAGGACGTTTCTCGCGTCCAGATCGCCCGCCGCGCTTTTCTCCAGATAGTAGCGTTCTTCTTCCAGCGTCAAAGGCTTGGGAAACGAGCTGCCGGAAGAGAGCCTGAGCGAATAGAGCATACTGCTGAGCATCAGCCACACGCTGGCGCATAGCATATGCATCACCTCCATAGGCTACTGTATTCGCCTCCAGCTCGTCCAAATCCCTGAAAAATCGCACGCGGCAGGCACCGCACAGAAAACTGGCGATACCTGCCGCAGAGGATTTTCGGTTGGAAGGAGGAAAACAGCCTCAAAGCGCTTTGGAGAGCACCACAGCAAGCGCGAGCGGCAGGAAAGGTTCCGGCCGTCCGCGCATTCAGATTCACTTTTTCCAGTGCTTCAGCCCCGGCACGACGGCCTGCATATGCGCGCGTACCTGCTCTTCCGGCCAGGCCTCGCTCGCCATGTGCGAAGCGCAGAAATCGATCAGCTCATCCATGCTCTTGTACTTGAATTCGCCGTCCGTGTAACACCATTTGCAGTAGTCCTCGTTGAATGCGCCGTCCGGCTCATGGCTGGTGGTCGCGTCCTCGAGCGGCATGCCGCAGCACTGGCAGACGAGCTGCCGGGGCGCGCCGAGCAGGGGGTTGATCGAGACGTCGTACAATTTGGATAGAAGCTTCAGCGTTTCTGTATTCGGCGTCGTCTCTCCGGTTTCCCAGTGGGAGACGGCCTGCCGGGTCACGAAAACCTGCTCGGCCAACTGCTCTTGTGAAAGGCCCTTCTTCGTTCTGAGCTGCAATAAAATATCCTTGGTGTTCATACAATCATCTCCTCGGCGTAATTCTAACAGGAACCGGCGCTTTCGGCAAGCAACGCGCAGTTGCGGAGCTCGATAAGCGCACGGTCAAATCTGCGGCGCCTTCGGAAGGCAAATTTTTTCGACCAGCGCGCACCAGTCGTCCGGATACAGGCCCAGCAGCTCCTCGTGCCCGAAAAGAGCATCAGAACAGGATTTTTCCGATCTCCAAATTCATGTGCCGTCATGTTTATTCACCCGAAAAGCTCTTGCAATAGGGCGCGAGGCAGCAGCGCTCACACTGCGGCCGGCGCGCGACGCATACGGCTCTTCCGTGCAGCACCAGCCGGTGACAGAAGTCAGAAGATTCCTCCGGCGGCAAAATCGCGCGCAGCTGCGTCTCGACCTTTGCCGGGTCCTTTCCCTCGGCAAGGCCCAGAAGGTTTGTGATGCGGATGCAGTGCGTATCGCAGACGACGGAGCCGGGGACCTTATAAATATCGCCAAGTAAGAGATTTGCCGTCTTGCGGCCGACACCGGGAAGGGACAAAAGTTCTTCCATTGTGCCGGGCACCTTGCCGCCGAACTTTTCGCGCAGCGCCTGACAGGCGAGGACAATGTCGCGCGCCTTGTGCTTATAAAACCCGCAGGAGCGGACGTATTCCTCAACCTCCGAGACATCCGCGTCGGCAAATGCGTCCAGCGTCGGGAAGCGGGCGAATAGGGCAGGGGTGATTTTGTTGACGCGCTCGTCGGTACACTGCGCGGACAGGCGCACGGCGATCATCAGCTCGTAGTCCTTCCGGTAGTGCAGCGCACAGAAGGGGTCCGGGTACGCGTCTTTCAGAGCGGCGATGATGCCGCGCACGCGCTCTTGCTGTTCCATGGGATTTCCTCCAAAATTCATTTTCTACAGTATAGCACGTTTTTCGCGCCGGGGAAAGGGAAAATCCTGCGGTTGTAATTTCCGGCAAGGTTTGCTATAATTCAAACAAACGATCAAATTACAAATCAGAAGGAGGCGCTGCCATGTATCAGCCACTGGCAGACGCGCTTCGGCCGCAAACGTTGGACGATGTATGCGGTCAGTCGCACATTCTGGGAGAAAACGGACTCCTGCGCCGGATCATCGACTCCGGGACCATTCCGAATATGATTTTCTATGGCCCATCGGGCACGGGCAAGACGACGGTTGCAAACATCATCGCCAACCGCACACACCGAAAGCTCTGCAAGCTCAACGCCACGACGGCCTCCTCCGGCGATATCAAGGAGATCTACGCGCAGCTCGATACCTTTTTAGCGCCGAACGGGGTGCTTTTGTATCTTGACGAGATTCAGTATTTCAATAAAAAGCAACAGCAGACGCTTCTCGAGTATATCGAAAACGGCAAGATCACCCTCATCGCGTCCACGACGGAAAATCCGTATTTCTACGTCTACAACGCGATTTTGTCCCGGTCGACGGTCTTTGAGTTCAAGCCCGTTCCATCCGATGAAGCGGAGAAGGCGATCGAGCGTGCGGTGCGCGCGTTAGAAGCGCAGAACGGTGTAATCGCGCAAGTGGAAGACGGTGTGCTTTCCTACATTGCGCAGGCCTGCGGCGGCGACATCCGCAAGGCGATGAACGCGGTGGAGCTGCTGTTTTCTGCGAGCCCCCGAAAAGACGGCGCAGTTACGCTCACGCTCTCGGACGCGAAGCAAATCACCCAGCGCTCTGCCATGCGCTATGACCGGGCAGGGGACGAGCACTACGACGATCTTTCCGCGCTTATGAAGTCCATCCGCGGCTCCGACCCGGATGCGGCGGTCCATTACCTGGCAAGGTTCTTAGAAGCCGGAGATCTGCCCAGCGCCTGCCGGAGGATTCTGTGCTCGGCGTGCGAGGATATTGGACTCGCTTATCCGCAGGCGATTGCGATCGTGAAGGCGTGCGTGGACAGTGCGCTGCAATTAGGTCTTCCGGAGGCGCGGCTTCCGTTGGCGGACGCAGTGATTCTGCTCGCGACGGCACCAAAGTCCAACTCGGGCTGTATTGCCATCGACCGCGCGATTCACGACGTGAAGACCGGGAAGACCGGCAATATCCCACGCCAGCTGCAAAACGTCCACGCTGACGGCACGGGCTTTGAGCGCGAACAGGGATATCTGTATCCGCATAATTTCCCGCACGCGTGGGTGCGCCAGCAGTATCTGCCGGACGAGATCAAGGACCGGCGGTACTATGAATACGGTGATAATAAAACCGAGCAGGCGGCCAAGCGCTATTGGGATGAGATTAAGAAATAGAGACGCACTATGGATGTACAATTGGGAGACATTCTGGTCATGAAAAAGGAGCACCCCTGCGGCGAGAAGCGCTGGCTGGTGCTGCGCACGGGGATGGATTTTCGCCTGCGCTGCATGGGCTGCGGACATGAGGTCATGCTGCCGCGGCAGAAGGCGGAAAAGAACATCCGCCAGATTGTGCGCGAATCCGCGCCGAGGGATGTGTAATCAAAAATACAAGCAAAAATGGACGAACGAGCGGCCGTAATTCCTGTTGGAATTGCGACCGCTTTTTCGCGGCCCGGGCGCTATACTTTGTCCATGACAACCGGAAAGGAGAGGAGCGGATGAAGCTTTGCGGGGAGACTCTGCTTTTTTTGAACGCGGCCATCGACACGGGACTTCTTGTGTGCAGCGCGCGGCTTTGCGGCGAGCAGTTTCGTTGGGGGCGGATGATTCTGGCAGGGGTTCTTGGCGGAGCGTACGCTGTGGCGGCGGTTTTGCCGGGGGGTGACTTTTTGCGGCACGGGCTCGTAAAAGCGTCCATGGCAGCGGCCATTTGCCTCGTAGCGTTTGGCGCAAGCGCGCGGTATTTTCGGCTGACGGCGGTTTACTGCGCGATGGGGTGCCTGTTTGCGGGACTTGTCTTGGCGTTTACGCAGCTGACGGGAACGGGACTTTTGCGCCTGCCCGGCGGCGGGTTTTACCCGGTCAGCGCAATGGCGCTTTTGTCCATCGGAGCACTCTGCCTGGCCATCGTGCGGCTGATGTTTGCGGGGAGCATTCAACATACCGCGCGCTCGTATGAGACGCTGGAGCTGCGGCTGGGAGAAAACATGGTTTCGCTTCGCGCGCTCATTGACACCGGAAACACACTCAAGGACCCCATGACGAACGAGCCTGTGCTCGTGCTCGACTGGAGCGCGGCGGCAAGACTTCTGCCGGAATCGAACCTACGGGAGCAGGATTTTCTGCACCCGGCGGAGCTCATGCGAAGGCTCATGCTCGAGCACCCCGGCCTGCGGGCGCGGCTGGTTCCGTATCGCGCGGTGGGCGTGTCGCAGGGGCTTTTGCTTGCCGTGCGCTGCGAGCGGAAGGGGAAAAACGGAAAAATCACGCCGGCGCTCGCCGCGTTTTCACCCACGCCGGTATCAGGCGACGGCGCATATGAAGCTTTGACAGGAGGAGCGGCATGAAATTGGAACTTCGAAAGCTGTTACAAATGTTCGGCGTTTTGCAGCCGGAAAAAATTCTGTACATCGGAGGCAGCGACGTTTTGCCCCAGCCGCTGGCCCCGGCGCAGGAGCAGGTGCTGTTGCAGGAGCTTGCGGCGGGAAGCGAGCGGGCCAAGCAGACGCTCATTGAACGAAATCTGCGTTTGGTCGTGTATCTTGCAAGACGATTTGAGAATACAGGAATCGGCATGGAGGACCTCATTTCCATCGGAACAATTGGCCTCATTAAGGCGGTATCCACCTTTCGCGTCGACCGGAACATCAAGCTCGCGACCTATGCCTCGCGCTGCATCGAAAACGAGATCCTGATGTATATCCGAAAGATTTCGGGGCAGAAGGCGGAGGTCTCGCTCGACGAGCCGATCAACACCGACTGGGACGGCAACGAGCTGCTGCTCTCGGACGTTCTGGGCACGGACACGGATACCGTCATGCGCCCGATGGAGGACGATGTCGACCATGAGCTTTTGCGGCAGGCACTGTCGAAGCTCTCCGAGCGGGAAATGCAGATCGTACAGATGCGCTTTGGCCTCGGAGGGAGGCCGGAGAAGACGCAAAAGGAGGTCGCCGAGCTGATGGGCATTTCACAGTCGTATATTTCGCGGCTGGAAAAGCGGATTATGCTGCGATTGCGACGAGAAATTTCGCGTCAGCTCTGCGGATAATCTGGGCAATATTTCCGCTTGCCGGAAAATAGAAGTTGTGCTATGATATTAGCGATTCTTTTATCGATATCTTTTATCGATATGCAGCGGGCGAAATGGCATGCACAACAGGAGTGACACACAGCACATGGAAAAAGAAATTTCAAAAGCGACGCTCAAGCGGCTTCCGACGTATCTGTCCTATCTCAAGGCGCTCCCGGAGGACGCTTCGGCAAACATTTCGGCAACGGCGCTGGCCGCGGGCCTGCACATGGGAGAAGTGCAGGTGCGAAAGGACCTCGCGCTTGTTTCAGACGGCGGCCGCCCGAAAATCGGCTACAACCGCGAGCATCTGATTGCGGACATTGAAAACTTCCTCGGCTACGGCAACAGCAACGACGCCGTGCTCATCGGCGCCGGCAAGCTCGGAAGGGCGCTGCTCGGATACAGCGGCTTTGCCGAATACGGGCTCAATATCGTCGCTGCATTCGACGCAAACGACACGCTCATCGGCACGACGAAGGGCGGAAAGCCCATCATGCAGCTCTCGCGGCTCGGAGAGGTCTGCCAGCGCTGCAAGATCAAAATCGGCATCATCACCGTTCCGGCAGAGTACGCGCAGGGAGTGTGTGATCTGCTGATTGAAAACGGAATCCTTGCGATCTGGAACTTTGCGCCCAAGCATCTGAACGTGCCGGACGGCATTCTGGTACAGAATGAGAACATGGCCGCGTCTCTCGCGCTTCTTTGTAAGCACCTCAACGAACGCATGCAGGGCCAGGAAGGCTGATTTTTGCAATTCGGGCTTGAATTTTGCCATGGGGTATAGTATAATAGCCCGGTAACGCCGGTGTGATGGAATTGGTAGACGTAGTGGACTCAAAATCCACCGCCAGCGATGGCGTGCCGGTTCGAGTCCGGCCACCGGCACCATGATTGCCGAACACTATAGATGAAATGGCAAAAAAGCCAGTCGTCTCAAGGTGTTCGGCAATTTTTTATTCTCAAAATTCTTTGGTAACTCCATAGATGAAATCGCAGCTTGCAGAGGTTCAAACAGGATTTGAACCTCTGTTTTTCCATATTCAAGCGGATTTTCAGTGGCAGCGCCCTTTTTCAGAGGGCTGCGGCGGCTGGATTTCAGAGAAATCGGAGAAAAATCTTTCACAAAGTTATGGGCGCTGGATTGTTGGTTTTCACGAACCAAGTCCAGCGCCTTTTTTGCGCTCAAAAAGGGCTGCAGATTGGAGGTTAGAAATGAGTGAAGAAAACGCACCGCAGAAAGAAAGATATCTGCGAGAGGTAGAACAGAAGCTTCTGCGCAAGGAGCTGGACGCAAGGCTGCTGGAAGATGGTCTGATCCACGTCAGATGGAACGAGAAGCCGCTCTGCTCGGTTGACAGAGACGGTATCGTCCGCTTCCGACCAGCGGATATCACAGGACCGGAAGTAGACAAGCGGCTTCGGACGGTGATACAGGCGGCTGGACAGGTCAAGGAGTATATGCGAATCTTTGAACGCGCACCTGCGCTGAAGGCCGCTGGTCTGGAAGACAGCTACAAAGTCCTTGCGGATTTCAGTGACGCGGTGCTGGCTGGACAGCTTGGGAAAAAGGGCGCTCGGTTTGTGACGTGGGAGTGGGACTTCGACCGGCAGGGTGTTCACGCCGGTCATTACCACATGGAGAACTACGACGCCGCGAAGCTGGATTTTGCTGCCCGTGCAGGCTTGATAAATGAACAGCGCCTTTTTTCAGACGAGCAGCTTGCCGTGATCAAAAATGCTTGCGAGTTTGCGCTGGAGGATGACGCAACGCTTTCATATGCGGAGGAAAAGCAGCTCCAAAGTGTGCAGGAGCAGATCGAGCTGCTTCTGCCGCAGCAGGAACAGGAGCAGGAACAGCATTCCGAGATGGAACAGACAATGTAATATTCGAAGGAAGCCGGGATTTTAGAAGTCCCGGCTTTTTTGCGTTCAGGGAGGGATTTCATGAAACACAAGCAAGAAGAATATTGGCGACCGCGTTTCCACGCGCCGCCGCTGCGGTCGCATCCAGATCCGCCGCCAACGATACAGTGCAGTTGGTATCCGCACGAGGGCCAGTGTCCGTATATGCGCCTGGCTCTGATTTGCTGGCGCAGCAATGGCGAGTGTACCTTCACGGATATGCAGAAAATTGAAAAGCGAGGTGAAAAACGTGTTTGAAGCAACGCTCAAAAACAGGATCAGCGCACATTTCGCGCCGGTCACGATCACATTCCCAATTCCCGAAGATCAATATGAACAGGCAATTCTCGCGTTGAAAAAAAGCCAGATCGGCGATGCCAGAGTGCAGGACTGCCTAGTGGTTGACGTTTGTGCACCAAACTGTCCTGCCCTGGTCAGAATGACAGGCACGATGGCAAACGTGGACGAACTGGACTGGCTCGGGAAGCAATTGGAGAGCTTCGACCGATATGAACTGCTGCAATTTAGCGCGGCGGTGGAGCGATTCGGATTATCCGCAGCGGACGAGCTGATCGATCTTTCCTTCTGCGCCAGAGAGGTGACGGTCATTTCAGATTTTAATGATTTGGAGCTGGTCGGCAAACGCCACTATCTGACTGTCCACGGTGCCTGTGATCCGAAAGAACTGGAAAATCTGGATGGAAAGGAGACGGCTTTGGCGCTGATCTCCGGGCAGCCGGGGTATGTAACGAGATACGGTGTTGTGTACGACAACGGCATCAAGCTGGAGCAGGCTTATGACCGCAAGCATCTGCCCCCAATCTGGATGCCAGAAAGCTGTATCTTGGAGCTGAAGCTCCGAGTCACAGGTGAAGATGATCCAAAGAAGCAGGAGTGGGTGCAGCTCCCGGCAAGCCGGCTCAAGCTGGAACACGCGATGCTTCGTGCCGGGATTCCATCCTGCGGCGAGATGCAGATGCTGGTTTCAGACAGCCGATTTCCGGACGAGGTCGACTGCGCATTGGATTTTGAACAGGAATCGCTCTTTGAACTGAACCGGCTGTGCCATGCGTGTTCAGGTTTCAAGGAACAGGCTTTCAAGAAGCTCGGCGCGGTCTGCCAACTAGCAAAGCCAACGTGCGCGGCGAATATCCGTCAGCTGGCAGAAAACCTCGATCAATTTGATTTCGCACCAAATGTCCACACGCCGGAGGAACTCGGAAAGTACATGATACAACAGTCCGGTCATTATGAATACGACGAAAACCTTGAAGATTTCTACAACTACGGCGATTACGGCGTAAAACGGATGCTTCAGGAGGACGGCGTATTTGTAGATCGCGGCTATGTTTCCTACCACGGCACACTGGCGCCGGACGAGCTGATGCGGGATGATCCGGCAGAAAGCTACCGGCAGGAGCAGGAAGCAAAAATGGAGGGCATGACATGGTGACGCTGTTTTTAAGGCAGGGTGAAAACGGGAAGCAGGTACTTCTCTCCTTTCCTGCAACGACACCGGCAGAAAAAGCGGACGTGGCTGCAACGATGGAAAGCTTGAAATCTATGTCCAAAACGGTCACCATTCAGGGCGCGGCAAGCGAGGTCATGAATTTAGGTCTGTATCTGAGCGGCGTATATCTTGCCGCAGAGGGCGAGCTGGAACGCATCAATCAGCTTGCCGACCGGCTAGAGCATATGTCGGAGGTGGACTGTGACAAATTCGCGGGAATGCTGGATGCAAACAGTATCTCCGGCACAAAGGACATTTTGCAGTTGACGGAGCATCTGGACGATTACGTCATTTTGCCGGGATGCAGCAGTGCGCAGTCCATCGGAAAGTATCTGATGGACTGCGGTGTCGCTCCAACATTAAAACAACTCTGCAAAACCATTGACTATGAAACAGTCGGGCAGATATTTCTGGATGCACACGACGGCGCAGCGTGTAGCCGCGGATTTGTTGTACGAAACGAGCACTTGCCGCAGGCTGTCCTCAAAGACCTGTACATTGAACCGCAGCAGGAGGCACATATGAACACACAGATCCGCTATCTCTACCGCGACGCATCCAACTACAAGGTGGAAAATGAATGTGTCGTCACCGGTACGTTTACGCCAGAGCAGATCGCGCAGATCATGGACTGCTGCGATTTGGGCGAATACTTCATCCCGCCGCAGGTTGGTCTGCCGGAGCAGAGGTTCAGCCAGTATGACCCGGCAGAGGATCACTGCTGGTTCGAGCTTGGCGAAGATGGCTTCGAGGAAACCGCAAAACCGGCGACGGTCGGGATCAGCGCGGAGCAGCTTGTAGAAAATTTTGCTGCGGCAAAGGAACACTGGAATGACACTGCGTTTCAGACGCAGATGAACGAAATGACATTATAAATTGGAGGTTTTATTGTGAAAAAAGCAATCGTAATTGCACTTGGCGTAATCATTGGTGTGACTGGTGTTCTTGCCATCTGTGCACATCTGGCAGATGCCGCAAGGCTGGCATTGTATGTGCCGGAGGATGACGATGACGAAGACATCTACTGATCCGCCCGCATTCCGTGTCCGGCCAGCGCAGCCGGAGGAAGCGGGCGCTTTCTTTGCCCAGACACCGGAGCAGGACGCGCAGATGGGCGCAATTGGTTGCGTCCGTATGGATTTCGGGAGACGCGGCACGGAGTTCTGGCACACCTGGCATCCGCGCGGACGTGAGGAATTGAATTCGCCGAAATTTAAAGCGGAACTCCAACAGGTCGTAGACAAGCTGCGGGAAACGGTCCTGAAAGACTTTTCCTCCATGCGTCGCTTTTGCTATGAAAACGGCGGAAAAATACCAGGCGGCTGGTTACAGAATTATGGCTACGTTATAGAGACAGAGCATTACGAATACTGCCTGCGCTGCAATCCCGTGCAGGGAGATTATCAGGCATATCTAAGCTGCTACGATTTGAACGAGCAGAAGATCAACCATGCCTATCAGCCGCTGGTCGGCCGGGTGCATTTCATCAACGGCGATACGCAGCAGTTTACAGATGCCAAAGCATACCTGGACTGCATCCGCGAGGAACTGCCGCATGAGGCAACAACTGGTTTCCGGTTCCGCACGATCACGCAGGAGCCAGCTATCCGCAAGGCTGTGGATGATATTGTGTATGACTTCTACGGCGAAGAAAACCCGTGTAGGGAAGAAGATTATAATTTGAGTCCATCCAAAGAAATGCAGATGGGCGGAATGTAAAGGAGGAACGGAAATTGAAAACAGAAGTAAAAAAGAAAGTTGCACTGAACACCGTGCCGGAAGCGGCACTGAAAGAAGCAGGGCTGGCAAAGGAAACGATCCTTGCCGCCATTCCGATGGACGGCGTGGTGCTGGTGACGAAGGACAGCATGCCCATTGTGGAGCTGCTGCAGATGCTGGACAGACTGAATCTGTACGCGGCGGAAATGCTGACGGCGGTCGCTGCGGAATGCGGGCCGTGTGAGAAAGCGGACGAGGCGCTCACCGTCGAGGACGTGCTGGAGGAATGCGAGGTCACGATCCCCGCATGGGCGCGTGAGCAGGCCGGTATCCCGGAAAACGCGAAGCTGGCGTGCTTTGTGAATGAGGGAGATGTCATCGTCGGGAAAGCAGAAGCCTGCGCACCGGATCTGGCGGATGTGCCGCAGTATGTGCTGAAATTTTTCGTGGACAACCATTTCAATCTGCGGGCGCTGGACGACATGCTGAGCGTATGGATCAGGCCGGTTCCCTGTTCATGTGAGGCTTCTGGCAATGCAGAGTAAGGTACCGCTCTATCCCTACGGTGCAAAAGAAGCCCGCGAACGCGGCGAGATCGAAAAGTGGCGCGAGAGCTTCCGCGAAAACTGCGCCTGCGCAGGCGGAATCGATATCCTCATTCGGGAAAACTTTGACGGGATGCATCTAAAGAGCGGTACAGTGGAAAAGATCGTCGAGCTGTACGGTTACAAGCGTGTGGAACACGTTCTGGCGAATACCGTGCAGGAGCGGCGCGGTGATGGACGCTTCCGTCCGTCTAACCGGGAGTGGGCAAACAGCCATTACATCCCACCTGACGAAATGCATAATTGCTGCTTTGCTGCGCGAAGCCATTCCGCTATTCTGGACGGTTTCATTTCAAACTACAGAAAGCTCGTCATGGACCTTGACCCGTGCAAGAACGAACAATCTCAGCAGGAAGAAACACAGGAAATGCAGCTTGGAGGGATGTAAATTTGGACAGAAAAATGGTAAAATTCATGCAGGAGCAGTATCCACCCGGTACGCGCATCCGCCTCAATTCCATGAATGATCCATATGCGCCGGTTACCCCCGGCACGGAGGGCGTTGTGGATGTGGTGGATGATGACGGACAGCTTCACATGAAGTGGGACAACGGCAGAACGCTGCCGCTGATCCCCGGCGAGGACAGCTTTACGGTGCTTCCCCCCAAGCTGGAAATGCTGAAGCTCTATGCGCCGCTGACCGCCGATCTTTATGAGCGTAACCGCTACGGTGATCTCGAAAATGAGAGTGTCGTGCTGGATGGCCGGTCGCTGCAGACATATCAGGAAAAAATCGCGGCGGCGCTTCTCAAGAGCCGGATGCCGGAGGAAACCGAGCGCGGCGTTATGCACTGGTATGACGAAACGGACAGCGTCAATCGTAAGGTTCATTCGGCTGTTTTCGCAGTGGAAGAACGCAGCGGTCAGCTCTGGGGCGTGGCGGAATGCCGCGTTGCGGGCAAATTGGACGCAGAAGAACTGGAAACGCTGAAAGAATACCTCTCCGGACAAATGTCTGACGGCTGGGGCGAGAACTTCGAGCAGCAGGAAATTCGCGTGAACGGCGGCGATGAGCTGTATGTCCACCTCTGGAGCTGTGATAATTGGAGCATCCAGACCGAACAGGAACGATTCAGCCAGAGGTATGCAGAAGGTATGCCGGAACTCTGCTTTTCCACGCTGCCCAGCACCGGCGCGCTGATTTGTATCAAACGCGGCGAGAGCGGTTACTATCCAAGTGACTGGAACACGCCGGACCGGGCGCAGAACCGTCAGATCGCGGATGAACAGAACCAGCGCCTCGGCGTAACACCGGCGCAGGAGGAAGCTATGGTTTGCGGGAGTATGCACGGCTGGAATGTTCCCGGCGCAGACCCGGCTTTCGTGGAAGAAATGCAGAAAAAGCAGGAGCAGACAGGAGGTATGACCCTTGCGCAAAGTATGTGAGGTCTATCTGGTAAGCAACAGTGCATCAGACGAACGCGGCGTGGAGCTGACGTTTCCTGTCAGCCAGTACGAGATGATGGACGCCTTCGAGCAGATCCGCGCGAAGTCACCAGGCGATGTCTACTGGCAGGTGGATAAATTCTACTGCTTTGCCTACCTTGCGCCCCGTCTGGACGAGAGTATGTCGATCTTCGAGTTTAATTCCCTGACGGAGCAGCTTTCCAAGATGGACGAATTGCAGGAAACAGCGCTGGAAGGACTCTTGCAGATGCAGATCGACAGGCATATGCAGGAGAACAGCGGCACCATTACCGTACCGGAGCTGATGATGCTGGCCGCCAATGTGGATCGCTGCCATGTGCTTGCAGACGTTCATTCGAATGAAGATCTCGGAAAATTCTATGTAGAAAACGGCTTTCGAGAGGATCTGGATGCCCTGCCGGACAGCGCCTATGCCCTCTTGGATTACGCCAAAATCGGCAGGCAGATGCGCGAGAGTGAAGCCGGTGTGTTCACGCCGCACGGCTACGTTGTCCGCACGGAGGAATTGGAGCCGCTGCCGGAGCATGAGCCGCAGCGGGAAATTTCCTATATGATCCGCCTGACGCTCATGAACCACGAGGACGAGCAGAAGACATCTGTGCTCGACTTGCCCGCAACGGAGCAGCGGCTATTGGAAGTGCAGAAGGAACTGGACGCGCCGGAATGGTTCGACGCGCAGTTCACCGGCTGCGATGCCATCGCGCCGCAGCTGAACAGCATGCTGACCGATGTGGAAGACCTTCCGCGGATCAACAAGCTGGCACAGGCTCTTCAGGAACTGAAAGCCAGTGGGCAGCTCACAAAATTCAAGGCTGTGGTCGGCGCGACGCAGTGCGAAACGCTGGACGATGTTTTTGACCGGCTTGAAAAGCTGCCGCAGTATTGCTTTGAAGCGAAAATCCGTGACAAGGACGCGCTGGTGCGTGACGAGCTGGAATTCGTTCTCGGCGGCAAGGATGCAGACCTGATCTACAAGCATCTGAACTGCGAAGCCTACGCAGAAGACGTCCTCAAGCAGTACGGCGCAGAGATCACACCCTACGGCATGGTCAACCGCGCGGACTTCGGCCCGCTGCACGAGCCGATTCCGGAACAGAAACAGGAGCAGACACAGGAACCGCAGATGGGGATGTAAAAAGCGCCTGCCGAAGCAGACGCTCATCCTATTTCCGTATTTCCATCAGCCGTTCCACCGGAACGCCGAGAACCTCCGACACAT
>ERZ773260.3824-NODE-3824-length-13636-cov-3.636625_pt1 | contig 13636 bp, 12 predicted proteins | sample MGYA00511387_ERZ773260 | MGnify/ENA primary metagenome ERZ773260 (study PRJEB29015, sample SAMEA2737745) | human gut metagenome | biome: human gut; feature: human-associated habitat; material: faeces | place: China | collected 2012 ... | reverse complement strand
CACATGAAAAATTCTGCTTATTTTAACGATACTTTCTAAATCAGGTGTATATGCCAGAGCAGTCGGTCGTACTGACACGCGACGGCGACTTCGCTACTGGTTCAGCGCGAAGCGTGACGGGCTTTGACGTGTACTCGGCTATAAAGAGCTGTCGCGACCTGCTCGTGAACTTCGGCGGACACACCTACGCTGCCGGACTAACGCTGCGATGGGACGACATACAGGAGTTCCGCAACCGCTTCCAACGCTATGTAGACGAGCACATACAGCCCGAACAGACAGAGGCAATACTCAACATAGATGCCGAAATCGACTTCCGCGACATCACGAAGAAACTGCACAACGACTTGAAGCGTTTCTCGCCATTCGGACCAGGCAACACCAAGCCGCTCTTCTGCACAACCGACGTTTACGACTACGGAACAAGCAAGGTCGTGGGACGCGAGCAGGAACACATAAAACTTGAGCTTGTCGATTCGAAGTCGAGCAACATCGTGAACGGTATCGCATTCGGACAGAGCGCTTCAGCGCGTTACATTAAATCGAAACGTAGCTTCGACATAGCCTACACCATTGAGGACAACGTGTTCAAACGCAACATGGTGCAGCTACAGATTGAAGACATACGTGTGGCGGAGGAAGACTAACAACAAGAACAAACCGAGAAGCTTCAATCAAATAATAAAATGGGTTACGACGAAACATTATATCTCAAAATACTCAGAGACACTTGGGGCTACTCCGACTTCCGCGGCATACAGCGCGACATCATACGCAGCATAGCCGAGGGCAAGGACACGTTAGGACTGATGCCTACGGGCGGCGGCAAATCGCTCACATTCCAAGTGCCGGCTCTCGCCATGGAAGGTGTGTGCATTGTTATCACGCCGCTCATCGCACTGATGAAAGACCAGGTGGAGAACCTACGCCGCCGCCAAGTGCTCGCTGCTGCCATATACTCGGGCATGAGCCGTCAGGAAATCGTCAAGACACTCGAGAACTGCGTGCTCGGCAACACGAAGATACTCTATGTGTCGCCCGAGCGCATCGGTTCGGAACTATTCCAAACCAAACTGGCGCATATAAAAGTGAGCTTCATAACCATTGACGAAGCCCACTGCATATCACAATGGGGCTACGACTTCCGCCCGTCGTATCTGCACATAGCCGACATACGCCGCTTAAAGCCCAACGCTCCAATACTTGCGCTCACCGCAACCGCTACAAAGGACGTTATTGACGACATACAAGAGCAATTAGAATTCAAGGAGCGGAACGTGTTCCGCATGAGCTTCGAGCGCAAGAACCTTGCATACGTAGTGCGCACATCTGACAACAAACAACAACAGTTAGTGCACATACTGAACTCAATAAACGGCAGTGCTATAGTCTATGTACGAAGTCGCAAACTAACGAAAGAGATATGCGAGCTCTTGTTGAACAACAACATTAGCGCAACATACTATCACGCTGGTCTTGAGCACACTACAAAAGATGAGCGTCAGAGAAAATGGCACGACGACGAGGTGCGAGTAATGGTAGCAACAAACGCCTTCGGCATGGGTATTGACAAGCCCGACGTGCGCGTGGTGATACACATTACTTGCCCCGATTCGATAGAGGCTTACTTTCAGGAAGCAGGCAGAGCCGGACGCGATGGGAAGAAGGCTTACGCCGTACTGCTCTACGACAAGAGCGACAAGGCAAAGCTTTTGAAACGCATCGCACAAGAATTCCCTAACAAGGAAGAAATTTGTCGCGTGTATGAGCACATTGCCTACTATCTGCAGATTGCTGCAGGTTCGGGTTATGGACGCACATTCCACTTCGAAGTAGAGAAGTTCAGCCTACTCTTCCATCACTACCCCGTAATCGTAAACTCAGCTCTAAAGATACTCTCAAGGGCGGGCTACATAGAATATGACATCGATCCCGACTCGCGAACACGCGTAAAGTTCACACTCGAACGCGATCAGCTATACATGTTGCACGAAACAACGCCGAACGAGGAACTCGTGATAACAACACTACTGCGCGAATACAGCGGATTGTTCGTCGACTACCACTTCATAGAGCTCGCATTCATAGCACATGCAACGGGACTCACCCAACAACAAGTGTACTTGATTTTGACGAGTCTGAGCCAACGACGAATACTGCATTTCATCCCCGAACGCTCTGTGCCATTGCTCACATACACACAAGACCGCGTATTGCCTGAGGAGATAGTTATTTCAGAATCTGTGTACGAAGAACGTAAAACACAGTTTGAGAAACGCATAAAAAGCATCATCGACTATGCACAGAACGATACTGTATGCCGTAGCAGGCAGCTGCTGCGCTACTTCGGCGAGACAGAAACCAACGACTGTCACCAATGCGACGTGTGTTTGACACATCAAGACACATCACAATCATACAAAGATGCGTATAATAAAGCACTGAAAGCGATAAAAGCTCTGCTCGCAGACGGCGAAAAGCACTCAATTACAGAGCTTAACAAAATAGTGCTAAACCAGGAAGCAAAAGACGAAGCTATGGAGTATCTCGTGAACGAAGAAGTGATAAAAGTAGAACTAAACAACATCTTCTTAAAAAAGTAACTTAAAATTAATTAAATAGATAAGTTTTTATTCCGAAACTCGTTATTTTTTGCTTACTTTTGCAAAACAAGCGACGTGTATAGAAACGCCCCACAAAGCGCACACATTAATTTTAATAAAAAGAAAAGAAAATAGATATGTTTGAAAATCTTAGTGACAGACTTGAACGCAGTTTCAAAATTCTCAAAGGTGAAGGCAAGATTACCGAAATCAACGTTGCCGAAACCCTCAAAGACGTAAGACGCGCTCTGTTGGATGCCGACGTAAACTATAAAGTGGCTAAGACCTTCACCGACACGGTGAAGAAAAAAGCTCTCGGCATGAACGTACTCACAGCGGTGAAGCCAAGTCAGTTGATGGTAAAGATTGTACACGACGAGCTCGCCGAACTCATGGGTGGCGAAGCTGCCGAACTTAACCTGAACGGACGACCGTCAATCATCCTCATGAGCGGTCTGCAGGGCTCTGGTAAAACCACATTCTCGGGCAAGCTTGCTAATATGCTCAAGAACAAGCAACACAAGAACCCGTTGCTCGTAGCCTGCGACGTTTATCGTCCGGCAGCTATCGAACAGCTCAAGGTCGTTGGCGAGCAGGTAGGCGTACCCGTATATTCTGAACCTGAGAGCAAGGACGTTGTAAGCATCGCAAACAACGCTATTCGCGAGGCAAAGGCCAAGAGCTACGACGTAGTAATCGTCGATACCGCAGGTCGTCTGGCAGTAGACGAGGAGATGATGAACGAGATTGAGACTCTGAAGAACGCCATCAACCCGAACGAGACTCTCTTCGTTGTCGACTCGATGACCGGTCAAGACGCTGTCAACACAGCCAAGGAGTTTAACGACCGTCTTGACTTCGACGGTGTGGTTCTCACCAAGCTCGACGGCGACACACGCGGTGGTGCAGCACTCTCTATCCGCACCGTTGTCACTAAGCCAATCAAGTTCGTAGGTACCGGCGAGAAGATGGAAGCGATCGACGTGTTCCACCCGTCGCGTATGGCAGACCGTATCCTCGGCATGGGTGACATCGTGAGCCTTGTAGAACGTGCCCAGGAACAGTTCGACGAAGAAGAGGCACGCCGCCTGCAGAAGAAGATTCAGAAGAACAAGTTCGACTTCAACGACTTCCTCGGACAGATTGAGCAGATAAAGAAGATGGGTAATCTGAAGGATCTTGCAGCAATGATTCCGGGCGTAGGCAAGGCTATCAACCTTAACATCGACGACTTCGCTCAGGCTATCAAGGACGTTGACATTGACGACAATGCATTCAAGGGCATTGAAGCAATCATAAAGAGTATGACTCCGAAGGAGCGTACGAACCCGGAAATCTTAAACCAGAGCCGCCGTATGCGTATCGCGAAAGGTAGCGGTACAAACATCCAGGAAGTGAACCGACTCATCAAACAGTTCGACCAGACTCGCAAGATGATGAAAATGGTTACTGGTACAAATATGGCAAAAATGGCTGGCATGATGAGCAAGATGAAAGGCATGCCAGGTATGCCAAAGTTCTAAAAAAGAAGAGATATGCAACTGATTGACGGAAAAGCAACTGCTGAAGCTATTAAAGCAGAAATAGCAGAAGAGGTGAAGAGCATCATGGCTGCAGGTGGCAAGCAACCGCATCTTGCGGCAGTGCTTGTAGGTCACGATGGTGGCTCAGAGACTTACGTGAAGAACAAGGTCATTGCCTGCGAGAAGTGCGGCTTTAAGTCGACACTTATCCGCTACGAAGACGATGTCACCGAGGACGAACTGCTCGCATGTGTAGAGCGTCTGAACAACGACAACGATGTAGACGGATTTATCGTGCAGTTGCCGCTCCCACGTCATATCGACGAGCAGAAGATAATCGAGGCTATCGACTACCGCAAGGATGTCGATGGTTTCCATCCGATCAACGTCGGACGCATGTCTATCGGTCTGCCATGCTTCATATCGGCTACTCCACTCGGAATAGTGACATTGCTGAAGCGCTACAACATTGAAACCGCCGGCAAGAAGTGCGTTGTGCTCGGCAGAAGCAACATCGTAGGCAAGCCTATGGCACAGCTGATGATGCAGAAGCAGTACGGCGACGCTACTGTTACTGTATGCCACTCGCACACCGCCGACATCAAGAAAGAATGTCGCGAAGCCGACATCATCATAGCAGCAATCGGCAAGCCCGACTTCGTGACAGCCGATATGGTGAAGGAAGGTGCTGTGGTAATCGACGTGGGTACTACTCGCGTTCCTGATGCAACACGCAAGAGCGGATTTCGCCTCAACGGCGACGTGAAGTTCGACGAAGTAGCTCCGAAGTGTTCGTTCATAACACCAGTACCAGGCGGCGTCGGACCGATGACAATCTGCTCGCTGATGAAGAATACGCTGCAGGCAGCGAAGGGATGGTAAGATGAAGACAAGCGTCAGCATCCGGCATCACAGGTGCTGACAACTGTCAACACAACAACATAACACACCCCAACCTTAATAAGTATGACAGCAGAAGACTATTACAAGCTCGGCAACGAGTACAGACGTAAAGGCGATTGGAAGCATGCTATCGACAACTATCTCGAAGCAATAGCTCTCGACCCCGAGTCGCCTGCAGTGGAAGCAAAGCAAATGCTCGACGATATGTTCGCCTTCTACTGTAAAGATATGTATAACCCCTAACTCTAAACGATATATTACTATGGGAAAAATCAAAGGTGCTATCGTGGTTAACACCGACCGATGCAAAGGATGCTCTCTTTGTGTTGTAGCTTGCCCGAAAGATGTCATTGCTCTCACAGCAAAGGCAGTGAACGTGCATGGTTATCAATACGCCGAGGCTGTAAGACCTGACGATTGTATTGGTTGTGCATCGTGCGGAATTGTATGTCCAGACGGATGTATTAGTGTTTACCGTAAAAAAATGGAGGATTAACACAATGGCAGAACAGGAAGTTAAACTTATGAAAGGCAACGAGGCTCTCGCCCACGCTGCCATCCGTTGTGGTTGTGATGGTTATTTCGGCTATCCTATTACTCCACAGACCGAAGTTATCGAAACACTCTCAGAACTTAAGCCTTGGGAGACAACAGGCATGGTAGTGCTTCAGGCAGAGAGTGAAGTTGCATCAATCAACATGCTTTACGGTGGCGGTGGCACCGGCAAACGCGTTATGACATCGTCGTCAAGTCCGGGCGTATCGCTCATGCAGGAGGGTATCTCTTATATGGCAGGCGCAGAAGTACCGGGTCTTATCGTCGACGTTCAGCGTGGCGGTCCTGGTCTTGGCACCATCCAACCTTCACAGAGCGACTATTTCCAGGCTACACGTGGCGGTGGCAATGGTGATTACTATATCCTCGTGCTCGCCCCGAACTCTGTTCAGGAGATGGCAGACTTTGTCGACCTCTCTTTTGAACTCGCTTTCAAGTATCGCATCCCTGCAATGATTCTCTCTGACGGTGTTATCGGTCAGATGATGGAGAAGGTAGTTCTTCCTCCATTCAAGCCACGCCGCACAAACGAAGAAATCATAAAGGAATGTCCGTGGGCATCTACTGGTTGCAAGGGCCGTAAGCCCGTCGTTATCACATCTCTCGAGCTTAAGCCTGAGATTATGGAGCAGCGCAACCTGCAGCTTCAAGAGAAATACCGCAAGATTCGCGAGAATGAGGTGCGCTACGAGACCAAGTTCATGGACGACGCAGAATACATGATTGTTGCGTTCGGTTCGGCAGCGCGTATTGCAGAAAAGACTATCGAGCTTGCACGTGCAGAGGGCATCAAGGTCGGTTTGTTCCGTCCTATCACATTGTGGCCTTTCCCCGAAAAGGAGATTGCAGAGGCAGCTAAGAAGCTCAAGGGTATTCTCGTTGCAGAGATTAACGCCGGCATGATGATCGAGGACGTACGCCTCGCAGTAAACGGCACTGTACGTTGTGAGCACTACGGACGACTCGGCGGCATCGTTCCCGAGCCAGAGGAAATGGTTAAAGCTTTAAAGGAGAAATTTCTATGAACGATATAATATCACCGGAGAACCTGGTTTACAAAAAGCCTGAGCTTCTCAACGATACCCACATGCACTACTGCGCAGGTTGTTCGCATGGCGTAGTTCACAAACTTGTGGCTGAAGTTATCGAAGAAATGGGCATGCAGGAGAACGCCATCGGCGTAAGCCCGGTAGGCTGCTCTGTATTTGCCTACAAATATATCGACATCGACTGGCAGGAAGCAGCACACGGACGCGCTCCAGCTCTTGCTTCTGCCATCAAGCGTCTGTGGCCAGAGCGCCTTGTCTTCACCTATCAGGGCGACGGCGACATGGCTTGTATCGGAACAGCCGAGAGTATCCACGCACTGAACCGCGGTGAAAACATCACTCTCATATTCATCAACAATGCCATCTACGGTATGACTGGTGGACAGATGGCTCCGACAACGCTTATCGGTCAGAAGACATCTACATGTCCTTATGGTCGCGAACCGGCGCTGCATGGTTATCCACTCAACCTCTCAGAAATGGCTGTCACTCTGCCGGGCACATGCTTCGTAACACGCCAGAGCGTAGAGAACGTAGCATCAATCCGTAAGGCAAAGGCTGCTATCAAGAAGGCATTCACAGCATCTATGGAGGGCAAGGGTTCATCACTCGTTGAGATTGTTGCTACATGCAACAGCGGATGGAAGTTGCCACCGGTGAAGGCCAACAAGTGGATGGAAGAGAATATGTTCAAACAATACCCGAAGGGTGACTTAAAAGACACGACAAACCTATGAAAGCAGAAATAATTATAGCAGGTTTCGGAGGACAGGGCGTGCTCTCAATGGGTAAGATTCTCGCCTACTCCGGTCTGATGGAGAACAAAGAAGTAACATGGATGCCGGCTTACGGTCCTGAGCAGCGTGGCGGTACAGCCAACGTGACAGTAATCGTGAGCGAAGAGCGCATCTCATCGCCTATCCTTAGCCATTATGATGTGGCTATTGTGCTTAACCAGCCATCGCTCGACAAGTTCGAGTCGAAGGTGAAACCAGGCGGAATACTTATATATGACGGTTTCGGTATTATCAAGCCACCGACACGTAAGGACATCAATGTCTATCGTATCGACGCTATGGATAAGGCTGCCGAATTGAAGAACTCAAAGGTGTTCAACATGATTGTACTCGGCGGCCTGCTAAAGGTTTGTCCGATTGTGAGCACCGACGGCCTCAACAAGGCTCTTTACAAGACACTTCCCGAGCGTCACCACGGTCTTATTCCTCTGAACATGGAGGCAGTAGAGGCTGGCGGACAGATTATCGAGAAGGTTTAAAATCGGAAAACTTATTTTTTTATAACTCTCTAATTATTTGAGGGCGGGCTGCAGTGATTGCACCCCGTCCTTTTTTGTTTCAATACAAGACAAAAAAATAGGAGATCTTACGACCTCCTATTTCGTATTGTCATATTAAATAGACTTCTATATAACGGTTATTCCTTGTTAGGCAAGTGGAACTCGTACGACTTGTCGAACACCTGGCTAACCTTATTGATTTCGAGGAATGTTGTGCCCGTCGGATTGCCCAATCCGAAGCTACCACTAAGGTACGCAATCTTATCGTCGGAGCCGATGTAGCCTTTCTGTCGGAGCATACGCAATGCAGCTGTGAACATGTATGCAGCAGGCGCATGTTCCTTCTGATGAACGGGGATGACACCAAAGCTGAGATTTAACCAGCGCTGTGTCTTTTCCTTATAACATATTGCAAGGATAGGGTTCGGACCGCGGAAAGCAGCCAAATGGCGTACGGTCTCGCCAGTAAGACTGTCGGTGATGATACCAGCAACGCCAAGTGTCTTTGTTGCTTCAATAGCTGCATGTGCAAGGAACTCACGCTGCGAGCAGTTCTCGTTCATCGGTACCTCATAGTCGCCAAGCGCAGAGCGGTCCTTCTCTGCCTGCTCAGCAATGGCAGCCATCGTCTGCACAGCCTCAAGCGGATACTTGCCACTTGCCGTCTCACCACTAAGCATGAGTGCATCTGTATATGAATAGATAGCATTGGCTATATCAGTAACCTCAGCACGTGTAGGGCGCGGATTCTTAATCATCGTATGGAGCATCTGTGTTGCGACGATAACCGGCTTCTTCTTCATCACACACTTGCGTATAATCTGGCGTTGAATGCCCGGTATCTGCTCTATTGGCACCTCTATACCAAGGTCGCCACGCGCAATCATAATGCCATAAGAGGCATCGATAATCTCATCAATATTATCTACTCCTTCTTGATTTTCAATCTTTGAGATAATTTTTATGTCGCTATTGTGCTCGTCGAGTATCTTCTGTATCGCAAGAACGTCATCGGCAGAACGCACAAACGAATGAGCAATAAAGTCGATGTCTTCTTCAATAGCAAGGAGTATGTTATCGTGATCCTTCTGCGTAATAGCAGGCAGAGCGATATGCTCGCCAGGTACGTTCACGCTCTTGTGTGCACCAAGCACACCGTCGTTCTGCACCTGAGCTACAAGCATCGGACCATTGTTGTCTATGACAAGCATATCAAGTTCACCATCGTCAAAGAGCACATGATCACCAACCTTCACATCCTTAGCAAAGTCGATGTATGACACATTGACGATATCGTGCGATGAGTCCATACCCGGACGTCCAAATATCTTAACCACATCGCCCGTCTTGTACTCTATTGGCTCAGCACAACCAGTGGTTCTCACCTCTGGTCCCTTTGTGTCAATCATAAGAGCCAAGTGGGGCGAAACAGTTCTCACATTCTTTATAATATTACGTATCCCGTCAGGCGTCGCATGTGCAGTATTCATTCTTACGACGTTCATTCCGGCAAAGAACAATTTGCGGAGGAACTCGACATCACAACGGCGATCGCTAATAGAAGCAACAATCTTTGTTTGTTTCATCGTATATATATTTATATGTTTCTCGTATGCAAAGTTACTGATTTTCTCAGAAAAACCACGTTAATGCACTACACATAAAATCTTAAATATGTGTAATAATTAGTGAGCTATCAGCGATGTATTCAGTAAATTATTCGTCGTATCGTGTATTCTCATACGATACTTATCTGCATAGCTGATGCTCATTATGCGTTGTGGTTCGGCAATTGTAGGCGTGAGTGACAAAGCAAGATGCCCCATAGTGCGACGCAGATTAAGTTCTACACACGGATGAAGCAGGAAGCCGTCAGCACTCTCACGTGCTACAGCCATCATGTCAATGCCGAAAGCTCCAACATATACACCCTTAAAATGCAGAGAAAGCACAGCCCGAATACGCTCGCAGATATTATCAACAAGAGCAATGTCGGCATACCGTGATAATATTTCACGCTTATCAGCTTCTGTGGCAAGTATATTGCCTACATATGCACCACCACGTGTAGCGAAGAGCGAGAGTCCTTTGAAATCAATCGACCCGTCGGAATTGCTCACAAACTCAAGTCCGAAGTCGTACACCTTACTATATAATGGCTCTACCATTATGCCACCCTGACGTTTGACGACATTCGCTGCCCACCCTTCAAGATGTGCATCAAGTACTGTGGTCTCTACATAGCGCACTCCCCTGCCGCTACTGCTCCATGGCGACTTGAGCACGCTTCTTCCGTTGCGTTTTAGCACTTGAAGTACCTCCTCCATTGTTGTGCAGTAGTGGCTTTCGCCAACAGTTTGGGACTCAGCTATTTCACGCAACACAGGCAAAAGATGTTCTGCTGCAAAGCGTCTGTTGCTCATCTCTCTGATAGTAGCAAGCGCATCGTCACTTGGCATGAATGGTTCAAGCCCTTTATTAGCACGCAACAGTTGTTCCTTTATGGTGCGATCCCACCCCCACGGCTCTACCTGAAAACTCTTAACATCGTCCAAAGTAAAATCTTTCAAGTCGGCAGCGGTGACAAAGACCACGTCATTGCCGAACTTACGTAGATGGCGACGTGCCTCTATTGCTGCCTCAACATCGTCTACGAGTACCATATCGCCTTCTGAAGCCCAGAAAGCAGGGATAAATCCCAAGTCGGTACGCAAACGTCTACCTGCATGAGGGGCGGTAAAACATTCTTGATTGGCAGCAAGAGCTATGTCGTGCTCAGGATTGAATATATGTAACTTCATCTGTTCTTATCTTTAATTACTTCGTAAGCAAGTGCAAAAATACCACTTTTATTTCACAATCGAGCGACTACACATCTGCATAATAGCACACCGCAAACGATACAGACGCAAAAAATAAAAAAAAATGCAGTTTTTGCAATACAGAGTTTGCAAATAAAGAAATTAATATTACCTTTGCATAGTTGTAGAAGACTATATAATAAATAGCAAAATATTCAAGTAACAGAAGCAACAGAAACAACCGATAGAGTAATGGAAGCTTTCTTTAAAACTCATAAATACCTCGTAGAGCATACGGACGCACCAGTCAGACGCAATCTTATGGACGAGATTGACTGGAGCGATCGTCTCATTGGCATTAAGGGTACACGAGGCATTGGAAAGACAACATTCCTGTTGCAGTATGCCAAGGAGAATTTCGACACTAACAATCGTCGTTGTCTTTACGTGAATATGAACAACTTCTACTTTCAGGGACGTGGCATCGCTGACTTTGCGATGGATTTCTACAACCACGGTGGCGAGGTTCTACTCATTGATCAAGTGTTCAAGCAGCAGAACTGGAGCAGCGAGCTTCGCAAATGCTACGACCAATGTCCCAACCTGAAGATTATATTCACGGGCTCAAGTGTGATGCGACTGAAAGAGGAAAATCCCGAACTCTGTGGCATCGTCAAGAGTTACAACCTCCGTGGCTTCTCGTTCCGCGAATACTTAAACCTACAAACAGGCAATAACATCCCCGTCTATACGCTTGACAACATTCTCGCCAATCATGTAGAAACAGCCAACGAGATTGCAAAGAATGTAGACATTGCCGAACACTTCAACTCCTACCTTCATCATGGCTTCTATCCATTCTTTCTTGAGCACCGCAACTTCGAGGAGAACTTGCTCAAGACTATGAACATGATGACCGAAGTAGACATTCTTCTGATAAAACAAATCGAGCTTAAATATCTCACAAAGATAAAGAAGCTCCTCTACCTACTTGCTGTAGAAGGACTGAAAGCACCGAACATCAGCAACCTGGCAGGAGAGATTAAGACAAGCCGTGCTACAGTGATGAATTATATCAAGTATCTCTCTGATGCACGTTTGATAAACATCATTTACCACCCTGGCGACGAGTTCCCGAAAAAACCGTCAAAGGTGATGATGTACAACCCCAACCTCATGTACTGCATCTACCCAATCGTGGCAGACCGTCAGGATGTTATGGAGACATTCTTCGTCAATATGCTTTGGAAGGACCACAGCGTCAATCAGGGCAACCGCGACGCTGCATACATCATTGACAACAAACTTCACTTCCATGTCACGAGTGCCAACCATATACGACGCACTCGCAACTCCTCAGAGCAACTATACGCCACCTACGACCTCAATATTGGTCAAGCGAACAAAGTTCCGCTTTGGATGTTCGGCTTACTCTATTAAAAGTAAAAGAGTAAAAAAGTAAAAGAGTAAAAAGTAGGAAGGCTTAAGAAGGCTTAGAAAGGCTTAACTCGGCTTAGAAAGGCTTAACTCGGCTTAGGAAGGCTTAGTTCGGCTTAGTTCGGCTTAAACGCCGCCTTAAATGAGGCTTAGACAGAAAAAGTTTAAAACAACTATAAGTATTCACTAATTAAAAAGAATTAGTAAAATGGCTAAAGAAAAAAAATTTATCACTTGTGATGGTAACACAGCTGCCGCTCACGTGAGCTACATGTTCACAGAGGTTGCTGCTATCTATCCTATCACTCCGTCATCTCCGATGGCAGAGCACGTAGATGAATGGGCTGCCAAGGGTCGTAAGAACCTCTTCGGTCAGCGAGTTTCTATCCAGGAAATGGAGTCAGAGGCTGGTGCAGCAGGTGCTCTCCACGGCTCACTTCAGGCTGGTGCCCTCACCTCAACATACACTGCTTCGCAGGGTCTGTTGCTGATGATTCCTAACATGTATAAGGTTGCAGGCGAGTTGCTGCCGTGCGTGTTCAACGTTTCTGCACGTACATTGGCTTCACACTCTCTCTGTATCTTCGGCGACCACCAGGACGTTATGGCTTGCCGTCAGACAGGCTTCGCAATGTTCTGCTCTGGTTCAGTACAGGAAGTTATGGACCTCTCTGCTGTTCCTCACCTTGCTACACTTGAGACATCAGTACCGTTCATCAACTTCTTCGACGGTTTCCGTACATCACACGAGTACCACAAGATCGAGGAGATGGATATGGAAGACATCCGTCCGTTGGTAAATCCGGACTACATCAAGCGTTTCCGCGACCGTGCCCTCACACCTGAGCGTCCTGTTACACGCGGTACAGCTGAGAACCCGGAGACATTCTTCACACACCGTGAGGCTTGCAACGAGTACTACGACCGCATCCCTGAGGTAGTAGAGAAGTACTGCCAGGAGATGACTAAGATCACTGGTCGTGAGTATCACCTCTTCAACTACTATGGTGCTGAGGATGCTGAGAACATCATTATCTTGATGGGTTCTGCTACAGAGCCAGCTCGCGAGGCTATCGACTACTTGAATAAGCAGGGCAAGAAGGTTGGTATGGTTGCAGTTCACCTCTTCCGTCCATTCTCTGTTGACTTCTTGAAAAAGACTATCCCAGCTACTGTTAAACGTATCGCTGTTCTCGACCGTACTAAGGAGCCAGGTGCAGAGGGTGAGCCATTGTACCTCGACGTTAAGTCAGCTCTCTACGATGACGAGCGTAAGCCATTGATCGTTGGCGGCCGCTACGGTCTCGGTTCTTCTGATACAACTCCAGCTAAGATTGTTGCTGTATTCAAGAATCTCGAGTTGCCACAGCCTAAGAACCACTTCACTGTAGGTATCGTTGATGACGTTACATTCACTTCTCTCCCAGAAGAGGAAGAAATCCCAATGGGTGGCGACGACTTATTCGAG
>ERZ773260.3813-NODE-3813-length-13673-cov-4.983918_pt1 | contig 13673 bp, 10 predicted proteins | sample MGYA00511387_ERZ773260 | MGnify/ENA primary metagenome ERZ773260 (study PRJEB29015, sample SAMEA2737745) | human gut metagenome | biome: human gut; feature: human-associated habitat; material: faeces | place: China | collected 2012 ... | reverse complement strand
AGTAATATATCAGGGCTGGGATGGTATAAATTTGATAATCAGTATTATACCATTGCAAAGGGAAAAAAGATTGATCTGGCAAAATTGCCGGGATTTGATATGTCAAAGATTGGAAAAGTAACAGGAGGAACCAGAAGTGATGGAGGATATGGTTCTGTTGTTACACTGACGGATAAAAAAACAAACACGGTTTCTTATGAATATGATGTTCAGAATGGCTGGTATCAGACATTTCATATAAAATTTGAAAATCCGGATAATTTAGCCAGCATAAAAAAAGTAAAATGTACACTCAATAAAAATACTTATACATACGATGGCAAAGCGAAGAAGCCGGCTGTGACTGTTACATTGAAAGGGAAAAAATTAAAGCAAGGCACTGATTATACCGTGAAGTATAAAAATAATAAAAAAAGCGGCATTGCAACAGTGATCGTCAGTGGAAAAGGTGCATATATTGGAACAGTCACAAAAACATTTAAAATATTACCGAAAAAAACATCTTTTACGAAAAGTGTCAGCGTAAACACCGGGGAGATAGAGCTATCCTGGGAAAAAGCAGATAGTGCCACCGGATATGAGATACGTTATAGTACTGATTCAAAGATGAAGAAAAATGTGCAGAAAAAAGTGATCACCAAAAATAAAAACACCACATTAAAAATAAAGAAACTGAAAAATAATGCGGTGTATTATGTACAGATACGAACATATAAGCTGGCAGATGGCAAAAAGGTTTATAGTGCATGGAGTAAGGTTGACCAGATCAAATTATAAATAAAAGGAATGACAGTTCACAATTTTTTCTTCCAGATAAACTGCAGTACATGCATACAATATTCTTTCTGCATTTCACTGGAAGCAACAAAATCTTCTGACAGTTCAAAATAACTTTTTTTATCTTTAAACATAAGATGGAATGCCGGTTTTTGTATTTCCTGATACTGGGGAACAAAAATGGCATTCTTTTTTTTATAGCAGGTTCCTGCGGTAGCTTTTTTTCTTCGTTCTTTTGGAATCGAGGCAGCAAGGCTTGAGGGAATGGCGAGATCTTCCTCAGGCAGATACCAGTAATTTTTATAATCAGAAAGAAAATATTTGAGTTCCCCTGTATATAAACGGACACAGAGTGTTGTCTGGTCTGTATCGACAACCAGATGGAAATCCTCATAATGACAGGAAACACGTTTAGGAACCGGAAAAATGTTTTGCATGGAAAAGAGAATCTCCCTGCAGGGTTTGCCGTCATAGGAGACAGATTCATTGGCACAGATGGATGTCACATTAAATGCGCCCTCAAACAGCTTTACATAGGACAGTACGGAGAGAAGCTTTGGCATATCGATAACATCCTCATAATTGTGCTGCTTTAAAAGAGAGATAAGTTTTTTATCTGGATTTTTCTGACATGCCTTGTATACATCTATCAGTTCACCACCGTTATATGCGTCCTCGCGTTCTAAACCAATGAATTGCTCTACCGTTTTCTGCTTTAAATTTGGAAGGGCAAAAAGAAAACGAAAGCCTGAGATCATTTTATAGATGTCAACATATTCATAAGCGGAAAATGGTTCTGGTATTTTGTACTTCTGACATTTGTTTGTCAGGTACGGAATATCAAAACCGATTCCGTTAAACGTGATGATCGTATCAAAATTTTGCAGATAATCCAAAAATGCATGCAGTACATCCGATTCATCTGCCGGAGTTTCTGCAAAAAACTGATCGACAATAAGCAGATTTTCTTTCCGCGCAGCGCATCCGATCAGATAGAGTGATGTGCGTGCAGCTGAAAATCCGGTTGTTTCTATATCAAAAAAAAGAGAATTCTCTGTAAATATCAGTTCTGCCAGTGAATTATCTGCTGTAAAAGGCATTTCTTCGTGCCAGTGTTTCATATAAATCCTCCCTGATTTCCTTCATAATAAACTATTTTATCACATATAAAAAGAAAAAGAAAATGCCATTAATTGATGGAATTATCTCAATAATTGTGAAAACTTTGTCAAAAGGTTCTAAAAAAAATACAAGGAATAGATGGAATATGTATCATTTTGTGGTATAATCAATAGGATAAATGTTCTATGAGACATATCATAGAATAGAATACAATTAAGAGAAAGTGGGGCACGAAAAATGGGTTTAAAGACATTTAAAGGTGGCGTCCATCCTTACGAAGGCAAGGAATTAGCAAAGGATGCGCCGATTGTGGAAGTTTTACCCAAGGGCGACCTGGTGTATCCGTTATCACAGCATATCGGAGCACCTGCAAGTCCGATAGTGGCGAAAGGCGACAGAGTATTAAAGGGACAGAAAATCGCAGAAGCGGGCGGTTTTGTATCATCTCCAATTTATGCATCTGCTTCCGGTACTGTAAAAGCTATTGAACCGCGTCGTGTGGCAGTTGGCGATATGGTCAATTCCATCGTGATCGAAAACGACGGAGCGTTCGAAGAGGTTTCTTATACGCCATGTGAAGATGTGACAGCTTTATCAAAAGAAGAGATCATTGGTAAAGTAAAAGAGGCCGGTGTTGTCGGCATGGGAGGTGCGGGTTTCCCGACTCATGTGAAGTTATCACCAAAAGAACCGGAAAAAATTGAGTATATCATTGCAAACTGTGCAGAGTGTGAACCATATCTGACCGCAGATTATCGGAGAATGTTAGAAAATCCGGAAGAGCTGATCGGAGGTATGAAGATCATTCTTCAGATTTTTGACAAGGCAAAGGGTGTATTCGGTATTGAGAATAACAAACCGGATTGTATTGAAAAACTGCAGGAACTTGTAAAGGATGAACCGCGTATTGAAGTATGTCCATTAGAAACAAAGTATCCGCAGGGTGGTGAGCGTCAGTTGATTTATGCTGTGACAGGACGTTCCATCAATTCCAAAATGCTTCCGGCAGATGCAGGATGCATCGTTGACAACGTTGAGACGATCATTGCCATCTACAATGCAGTTAAACTTGGCAAGCCGGTAACAAACCGTATTTCTACGATCACAGGTGATGCGGTAGAGCATCCAGGTAACTTTTTATATAATATTGGTACGAGTTATCAGGAACTTGTCGATGCGGCAGGTGGATTTAAAGTACAGCCTGAGAAGATTATTTCCGGTGGTCCGATGATGGGATTTGCCATGTTTGGATTAGACGTTCCGACCACAAAGACATCATCCTCCCTGTTATGTATGTCACAGGATGAGGTTGCTGCTGCAGAAAAGTTACAGACAGCATGTATCAACTGTGGACGCTGTGTAGAAGCATGTCCGGAGCAGTTGATTCCGTCGAGACTTGCGAAGTTCTCAGATAAGGGACTTTCCGAAGAATTTGAAAAATGGCATGGCTTAGAGTGTGTTGAGTGCGGAAGCTGCAGTTTTGCATGCCCGGCTAAGAGACAGCTTGCACAGTCTATCAAGACCATGAAAAAACAGGTTCTTGCAGCAAAACGCAAAAAATAATGGAAATATGAAAAATAAATTTTTAAAACTGAAGAAAGAGGTGGATTCCTGTGAGTGATTTATATCATGTTTCATCATCACCACATGTGCGTTCTAAAGATACGACGGAAAGAATCATGCTTTATGTAATTATTGCATTGCTTCCGACAACCTTATTTGGTATTTATAACTTTGGATACAGAGCACTGATTTTAATTTTAGTAACAATCGCATCCTGTGTTGCATCAGAGTGGATCTTCAATAAGATCGTACATAAAAAACAGACGATCAATGATTTAAGTGCTGTTGTAACCGGTCTGCTTTTAGCATTAAACCTTCCGGCTACACTTCCATGGTGGGAAGCAGTACTCGGCGGTGTATTTGCAATCGTGGTTGTAAAATGTATGTTCGGCGGATTAGGACAGAACTTCATGAACCCTGCTCTGGGTGCAAGATGTTTTCTTCTGATTGCATTTGCAGCTAACATGACGAACTTTACGATCGATTCTTATACCGGAGCAACGCCGCTTGCAGCAATGAGAAATGGTGATCCGGTCAATACGATGGATATGCTGATCGGACGTACAGCCGGAACAATCGGTGAGACTTCCGCGATCGCGATTCTGATTGGTGCAATTTTCCTGATTTTAATGGGTGTTATCGATCTTAGAATCCCGGCAAGCTATATTATCACATTTATTGTTTTCATGCTTCTTTTCAGCGGACATGGTGCTGACTGGACTTATATTACAGCACAGCTCTGCGGTGGTGGTCTCATGCTTGGTGCATTCTTTATGGCTACTGATTATGTTACTTCACCGATCACACCAATGGGACAGATCATCTTTGGTATCTGCTGTGGTATCTTTACCGGACTGTTCCGTTGCTTTGGTGCAAATGCAGAAGGTGTTTCTTTTGCAATCATCTTAAGCAATATCTTAGTTCCGATGATCGAGAAATATACAGTTCCGAGAGCATTTGGTATGGTAAAAGAAGCCAAAAAGCAGGAAGGAGGCAAATAAGATGAATAAGAAGATCGTTCATGACGCATTAATTTTATTTGCTTTTACAATCGTACTTGGACTTTTACTTGGAGTTGTGTACGGTGTCACAAAACCTTCAATTGACAAGGTAAATGAAGAAAAAACACAGAATGCCTACAAACAGGTATTTACAGATGCAGATCATTTTACAGATTATGCAGATTTTGATGCAGACGCAGCACAGGCTCTGTTAGATGAAAACGGATATTCCGATGAGATCGAGACAGTAGTTGCAGCACAGGATGCATCCGAAAATACACTTGGTTATGTATTTACGGTAACCGCAAAGGACGGAAGCCAGGGATCTATCACATTCTCCGTAGGTATCCAGAATGATGGAACTGTAAATGGTTATTCCATCACATCTATTTCTGAGACACCTGGTCTTGGTATGAAGGCGCAGGAAGAAGATTTCTACGGTCAGTTTGAAAACAAAAAAGTAGATTCCTTTACCGTTGTTAAGTCAGCTCCGTCAGCCGACAACGAGATCGAAGCAATTTCAGGTTCTACCATTACATCAAAAGCTATGGCTAACGGTGTAAATGCCTGCCTGACATACTTCCAGAATGTTTTAGCGGGAGGTACAAATTAATGAACAAAAATGTAGAACGTTTATATAACGGTATTATCAAGGAGAATCCTACCTTCGTTCTGATGCTTGGTATGTGTCCGACATTGGCGGTTACTTCCTCAGCAATCAATGGACTTGGTATGGGACTTTCCACAACAGTGGTACTTATTTTATCCAATATGCTGATTTCAGCATTCCGTAAAGTGATCCCGGATGGTGTCCGTATGCCGGCATTCATCGTAATCGTTGCATCACTTGTTACCATGGTTCAGTTTATCATGCAGGCATATACACCAAGCCTTTCCGAGTCTTTAGGTGTATATATTCCTCTTATCGTAGTAAACTGTATCATCCTTGGACGTGCAGAAAGTTATGCTTCTAAGAACCCGGTAATCCCGTCTATGTTTGATGGTATTGGTATGGGACTTGGATTTACATTTGGTCTTACCTGCATCGGTTTGATCCGTGAACTTTTAGGAGCAGGTCAGATCTTCGGATTCCAGATCTTATCCTTAAAATGGTTTACACCGATCACAATTTTCGTTATGGCTCCTGGTGCATTCTTAGTATTGTCCTGTCTGGTTGCTATTATGAACATTGTAAGAGCGAAGATGGAAGCAAAAGGAAAACCGTTAGCAGAGCCTGCAGGATGCTTGAGCGGCGACTGCTCCGGCTGCAGCCAGGCTGCACACTGCAGCGGTAAAGCAACTGTAAAAGCAGATGCTGCCGGAAAAGAAGAGTAGGAGGATAGGTACAGATGAAAGAATTACTTTTGATTGCAATCGGTTCTGCGATTGTAAATAACGTTGTATTAAGTCAGTTCCTTGGTATCTGTCCGTTCTTAGGAGTTTCCAAGAAAACAGAGACAGCAGCCGGAATGGGCGGTGCAGTTGTGTTCGTTATCACGATTTCCTCGTTTGTAACAGCACTGATCTATAAATTTATTCTTGCAAACAGCTATCTGATGAGCAAGGGGATCGATCTTACTTATTTACAGACGATCGTATTTATTCTTGTTATCGCAGCATTAGTACAGTTTGTTGAGATGTTCTTAAAGAAATCAATGCCGGCATTGTATCAGAGTTTAGGTGTATACCTTCCTCTTATCACTACAAACTGTGCCGTATTAGGTGTTGCATTAACAAACGTTACAAAAGAATATGGAATCTTAGAGAGTGTTGTAAATGGTTTTGCAACTGCATTCGGATTCCTGATCGCGATCGTTCTGATGGCAGGTCTGCGTGAAAAAATTGAATACAATGATATTCCAAAACCATTTCAGGGTACTGCGATCGTTCTGATCACGGCAGCTTTGATGTCTATCGCGTTTATGGGATTCTCAGGAATGATTTAGGAGGAAAAATAAGATGAACGTTACAGCAATATTAGTTGCAGCCCTTGTTGTGGGCGGCGTAGGTATCTTGATTGGATTTTTCCTTGGTATTTCCGGAGAAAAATTCAAAGTAGAAGTTGATGAGAAGGAAGTTGCCATCTTAGGCGAACTTCCAGGAAATAACTGTGGTGGTTGTGGTTATGCCGGATGTTCCGGACTTGCTGCAGCGATCGCAAAAGGTGAAGCACCAGTCAACCAGTGTCCGGTCGGCGGAGCTCCAGTTGCAGCTAAGATCGGTGCAATCATGGGTGTAGATGCAGGTGCAGGTGAGAAAAAAGTTGCTTTCGTAAAATGTGCAGGAACCTGTGACAAGACACAGAAAGATTACGAGTATACTGGTAATGAGGATTGTGCATCTATGATGTTCGTTCCAAACGGTGGACCAAAGGCATGTAACTATGGATGTTTAGGTTTTGGCTCCTGCGTAAAGGCATGTCCGTTTGATGCAATCCATATCGTAGATGGTATAGCGCTGGTTGATAAAGAAGTATGTAAGGCATGTGGTAAATGTGTGGCTGCCTGCCCGAAACACTTAATCGAGCTGGTTCCTTACTCAGCAAAACATATTGTTCAGTGTAGTTCTAAGGATGTCGGCAAGAATGTAATGAAGGCATGTTCCGTTGGATGTATCGGATGTCATCTCTGTGAGAAGAACTGTCCGAAGGATGCCGTACATGTCATTGACAATGTAGCATATATTGATCAGGAAAAATGTGTCGGATGTGGTATCTGTGCACAGAAATGTCCGAAGAAGATTATTCTTTAATTTAAGTACAATTAGAAGAACAAAAGAACAGGCTGCTCAAAGCGGTCTGTTCTTTTGTATATTATTTTATAAACATTCAAAAAAATAAGTGATAAAAAATTGTTATTAACACAAAAATATGATAAAATATCACTATAACAATATATTTTTTGTGAAAATTATACAAAGCGGGTGGACAAAATGGAACTTATTTACGCAAATGATAATTGTACCGGATGCAACAAATGTGTAAGAGATTGTCCGGTGCTGATCGCCAATGTTGCAACAGATGCAGGAAAGGTAACAGTTGACTCTGAAAAATGTATTGCATGTGGGGCATGTTTTGATGCATGTGAGCATAATGCCAGAGAATATCAGGATGACACAAAATCATTTTTTACAGCATTAGAAGCAGGAAAAAAGATTTCTGTTATTTTAGCTCCTGCATTTTTGGCAAATTATCCGCATGAGTATAAAAAGGTACTTGGATATCTGAAGGAAAAAGGTGTAAATCATATTTACAGTGTTTCTTTCGGTGCAGATATCACGACATGGGGATATTTAAAATATATTACAGAACATCAGTTTCTGGGTGGCATTTCCCAGCCATGTCCGGCAGTTGTCAATTATGTGGAAAAATATATTCCGGAATTACTGCCGAAAATGATGCCGATTCATAGTCCGATGATGTGTATGGCAATTTACATAAAAAAATATTTAAAATGTGATGATGAACTTGCATTTATCAGTCCTTGTATCGCAAAGAAGACAGAGATTACAGATCCAAATTGCTATGGCTATGTAAAATATAATGTGACATTTAAAAAGCTTTTTGAAACGATTGGAAATAAATACCAGGGCAGTAAGGAATACAATGATGAACTGGAATATGGCATGGGTGCTCTTTATCCGATGCCGGGTGGTTTAAGAGAAAACGTAGAACATTTCCTTGGAAAAGAACAGGTGGTAAGACAGGTAGAAGGCGAAAAGGAAGCCTATCGCTATCTGCATGAGTATTTAGAACGTATCAAAAAGAATAAGAGACAGCCGTTTATGGTCGATATTTTAAACTGCTCTAAGGGATGCATCTATGGAACAGCTACTGAGTTAGAGCGCAATACGGATGATGTTATGCTCACACTCAGTGATATGAGAAACAAAACGGCAAATGCAGGAGCAGACGCGAAAAGAGGATTGTTTGGCAAGAAGACAAAGAATGGTTCACCATGGGACGAATCCGTACCGGAGAAGGATCGTTTGGTAAATCTGATGAAAGCATTTGAAGATTTAGATATCAATGATTTTGTACGCAAATATACAAACAAAAGTGTTGAGATTAAAGAGCCTGCGGAGCATGAAATGCAGGAGATTTTTGCTTCCATGAATAAGACGGATGCTGCCAGCCAGAAAATGAATTGTGAGTCCTGTGGTTATTCTTCCTGTCGCAATATGGCAAGGGCAATTTATAATGGTGTAAATGTCAAGGAAAACTGTGTACATTATGTCAAGAGTGTTGCGGAGAATGAAAAAGAAAAGATCCAGAATCTGATGGAAGAGGAACAGCAGAAACAAGAAATTCATAATCAGAAACTTGCCGATATTACAGAACAGTTTGTATCTTTGAGTGAAAATATTGATCAGCTGGGTGACGCGAATGAAACTTCGGCAAATGAGGCGACCACGCTTGCACAGCATATTCAGGAGATCTCCAATTTCTGTCAGGAGTTAAACAGTTCATTGGCAACGATGTCTGATTTTATCAATATTTATAAAGCAAGCAATGAGGATATTTCTTCCATAGCAGGGCAGACAAATCTTCTTTCCCTGAATGCTTCCATAGAGGCGGCAAGGGCTGGAGAGGCTGGACGTGGATTTGCAGTAGTTGCAAGTGAGATACGTGAATTGTCCGATTCGACGAAAAAACTGATTGTAGAGAACAATGCAAAAGCAGAAGAAATCATTCCTAAGATTAATGCAAGCATTGATTCTATCAAAGATCTGATTGAAAATATCAATGAAATGAATGAGAAGGTGGCAACGATTGCAGCAACATCGGAGGAAATTTCGTCACAGACATCCTGTGTACAGAGTATGGCAGATGAACTGCGTGATGCGGTAGAAAATATTTAAGCAAATAGAATTGGTTTGCATAAAAAGCAGTAAAAAGGTGACATTACGTTTCCTGCCAATATTATATGACATAAAAAACATCCGGCAACTAAAAAAGGTCTGCCGGATGTTTTTTGATCAAATAGATTTAAAACTGATTTTGTGTAAATATTACAAGCTCCTGCATCTTTGAGGCAATAGTATCAAGGATATCTGTATTTTTATTTTCGGCTTCTAATGTTTCGTGTGCATGAGCAGTAAGCTCTTCTGAGATGGCAGAGAGTGTCTGGACGGAATCAGAAATGACCTGGTTTGCATCTTTTAACTCTGAGGTACTTACGGTCAGGTTCTGGATACCACTCTGAATGGAGAGCGTGTTTTCCTGAATCGAGGAGAAACTGTTTGCCGTGTTTTTAGCACTTTCTTTTTCCTGATTGATTCCATCGATCATTTGCTGGATGACTGTGACAACTTCGTTGATAGCTGAAGTAACATTCTGGATCAGTTCCGTGATCTTTACAGTTGCTTCTTTTGTCTGGGAAGCCATTCCGGTAATCTCTGATGCAACCACTGCAAATCCCTTCCCGGCATCTCCGGCTCTTGCAGCTTCAATACTTGCGTTTAATGCAAGCAGACTGGTCTGGGAAGTGATACCGCCGATCAGTTCCACGATAGAATGCATTTCTTCCATGTTATGGTTCAGAGTTTCTAACTTTGATGCGGCATCCACGCTGTTTTGGACAGAGGTATCTACCTGGCTGGCGAGAAGCTGCATGGAACTACTGCCTTCTGTCACGATATCTAAAGTGTGTTTCATGTTTGCATCGATCTGCTGTGTTACATCATTGACGATCACAATCTTATCCTGAATTTCCTGTGTCTGGGAACCCTGTTCCATTACGGCATTCGTTGCTTCGGCAGCACCGCTTGATACTTCCTGCATTGCATGCTGTGTGGTCTGAGCTGCAGTGCTCAATTTATCAAGCTCCTGATGGATGCTGTTGATCTTCTGATTGACGTGGTCTGATAATTCAGAGAGGTTTGCCAGCAGTTTTTCGGACTGTGACTGTGATTCCTCTGCATGCTGTATTTTCTGTGCCATATTGATATTTAATGTCTGTGATGTAAAATAAGAATAAATACCGACCATGATCATGATGACAACCTGGATCACGGCATTGTCCTGTCCGGAGTAGCCAAACTTTCCGGTCTGAGCCCCCATAATTGTAATGATGAGACTTTCGATGACTGTTCCGGTATTGATTATGAGAGAGTATTTGGCATCATTATAAACTGAGATGATTAAGATCATCGGGATAACAAATAAAAATACGAGACCGTTGGTTGCAGTGAAGATTGCAAAACTGTAAAAAACAGCGAAACCGATGGCAACAAGATGCTGGATCGCGGGTGTTTCATGTGACTTATTCCAAAAGAAAAACTCTGCAATAACCGGTCCAAAACCCAAAACTGCGAAGATAATGATATATCCCCAGGTTTGAAGTCCGGAAAGCGCCTGCAGGATACAGAAAAGTGTCATGATACTTGAATCAATCAGATGTGCATACATACAGGTTTTATTATTTCGTTCAAGATCGCTGAAAGTGGTTTGCTTCATAAATAAAGTCTCCTCTTATATATAGTTATTCAGTAGGAATAGTGAAAAAACTTTGGTTCTATTGTACTACTTTTAAGTGGAAGATACAAGAAACTTACGCTGGGCTATTTGAAAATTCTTCTAAATAGGAAAGATAACGTTCAGACAGCTTTACTTTCGTATAAACTTCTGCATATTCCTTTGGCGGGAGTGTATCAACATAATTTTCGGGAAAATCCTTTTTGATTCCGGCAGCCTTTGCGAGATCTACGGCTTTGTTATATGCCACGGCAGCCTTTTCCTCACTGGAATAAGTGCCGACAAGATAATTGCCATTGATGTGGATCATTGTGCGATATTTTGTGATCCCTTTCACGATATGACGCAAGACACCGTGAAAACGATTGATCACAAGAATATTGGCATAGCGATAGTCGTAAGAATCTCCATTTACAAACTGATAATCTCTTCCGGCAACCGCGTATGGACGGATCCCATAACGTGAAAGAATGGAATACTGCATTCCGTAATCACTGACAAAAAGATGTCCCTGCCGCTTCTGGATCTTATGGCTGGAATAATAAAAAAGATCATCAATATCAAATTTTAATTCCTCATGTTCGGAAAGAAAATAGCTGAAATATCCTTTGCGCAGATAGATCGGATTTTTAAAATAAAGTCCATTGTCCCGGAAATTAAGCAGAATGATGATTTTTTCATGAGGGAGAATATTTTTGTGTGAATAGACATTGTCAATGGTTATGACGGCGTCAGAAAGAGTCTGGGATGCTTCCTTATAAGCCAGATGCGCCATTTCTTCTGAAGCAAAACTTCCAAGGCTGATGTGTTTGCCGGAATAATTGATGCTTGTACGATAGTAGATGGTTCCATCTTTTTTTGTGGCAGGAAAAACGCCTTTTAACATAAGAATTCTCCATTTCAAAAAATGTTATGGTGCATTAGTGAGTTGTATTCAGCATATCACGTTTCGAAGCAGGATGCAACCGGCTGCAATTTTGGTAAAATAATATTTTCATACGTTAAAGCATTGACATGAAGCAATCGTTTCCTATATAATGTTTAGAAAGTATTGGGAATCATACGAAAACGTATTGATATAATACCGAACAGTATTAGAACCCCGAAATTTGATTACGATGAATAAAAAGATAAGAGGACGAAGAAAATGGAATTAATGTATGCAAGCACAAGAGACGCAAATGAAAAAGTGACAGCATCACAGGCAATTTTAAAAGGACTGGCAAATGATGGCGGTTTATATGTACCGACTGAGATTCCGTCTTTGGATGTAAGCATGGAAGAACTTTCTAAGATGACTTATCAGGAGACTGCCTATGAAGTGCTCAAACTGTTTCTGACAGATTATACAGAGGAGGAACTGAAAAACTGTATTAATGCTGCCTATGATAGTAAGTTTGATACAGAAGAGATTGCACCGTTGGTGGATGCGGATGGTGCGTATTATCTTGAATTGTTCCATGGTCCGACGATAGCTTTTAAAGATATGGCATTATCTATTCTGCCACATCTTCTGATCACTGCTGCAAGAAAGAACAATGTCAAAAATGATATTGTGATCCTGACTGCTACTTCCGGCGATACCGGAAAAGCAGCACTGGCAGGATTTGCAGATGTAAAGGGAACGAAGATCATTGTATTTTATCCAAAGAATGGTGTCAGTCCGGTACAGGAAAAACAGATGGTAACACAGAAAGGTGATAATACCTTTGTTGTCGGTATCCACGGTAACTTTGATCAGGCACAGACCGGCGTTAAGAAAATGTTTTCAGATACAGAGCTTGCAAAGGAGATGGATGCTGCAGGATATCAGTTTTCTTCTGCAAACTCGATCAATATTGGACGTCTGGTTCCGCAGATCGCATATTATGTCTATGCATATGCAAAATTATATGCAAACGGTGTGATCGCAAAAGATGAGAAGATCAATATTGTGGTTCCTACCGGTAACTTTGGAAATATCCTGGCTGCATTTTATGCAAAAAATATGGGAATCCCGGTTGCAAAACTGATCTGTGCTTCAAATGAGAACAAAGTCCTTTATGATTTCTTCTCCACAGGCACATATGATAAGAACCGTGAATTTATGCTGACAAGTTCTCCTTCTATGGATATTCTGATCTCCAGTAATTTAGAGCGTCTGATCTACCGTATTGCCGGAGAGGATGCAGCTAAGAATGCGGCATTGATGAAAGAACTTAATACAACTGGTAAATACGAGATTACATCAGAGATGAAAGAGAAACTTGCTGACTTTTACGGCAATTATGCGAGTGAGAAAGAAACTGCGGATACCATCCGCGATCTGTATGAGAAAACCGGTTATGTGATTGATACACACACAGCAGTTGCTGCATCCGTATATCACAAGTACAAAAAAGACACAAATGATGCGGAAACAAAGACTGTGATCGCTTCCACAGCCAGCCCATTTAAATTCAGCAGAAGTGTTATGGATGCCATTGATCCAAAATATGATTCTTTATCAGAGTTTGAATTAGTGGATGAATTAAGCAAGATCGGTAACGTAAAAATCCCGCAGGCAATAGAGGAGATCCGTAGTGCTGAGGTACGTCATAAGACGGTATGCGAAGTAGAAGAGATGCCAAAGGTTGTAAAACAGTTCCTCGGAATGTAAAAAGAATAGAAAACGGCTGTGCCCAAAGGCACAGCCGTTTTTACTGTGTGCGCCTAGCGGCGCACGTTTCTAACGGGTTAAAGTCCCGAATCCGCCC
>ERZ773260.3757-NODE-3757-length-13893-cov-5.556583_pt1 | contig 13893 bp, 16 predicted proteins | sample MGYA00511387_ERZ773260 | MGnify/ENA primary metagenome ERZ773260 (study PRJEB29015, sample SAMEA2737745) | human gut metagenome | biome: human gut; feature: human-associated habitat; material: faeces | place: China | collected 2012 ... | reverse complement strand
TGTATTATCCCAAATCTTCAATTAAATTTGGAACGGTATGTTATTCATCGCTTACGCTGAAACGTAGTAAGATAGGGCTTTTGAACAATTTGTGATTAAGTTTTTACCTATGGTTTACTTATTTCTTTTTTATACCTAAGTATGAATAAAATGGATAGCAATTCGAGTTTGTTGTAGTAGCTACAGACTCTCTAATTTTATGCAAAAAAGTTGTGAAATGGCAGAGTGGTTACACATTCTGCCATTTTTTAAATCAGTAAATAGTTTCCATCACTTCGTACATTTCGTAAATAAATCCTTGGCTATTCCCACTACTGACACCACATTTTTCCAGCGTTATTGTATTAAATGTAAGGAGGACATGAAAAGAAATGTCCAGTCAAAATAATAAATGCAAAGCGCAGGAGGAAAACAATATGTGTAGAAAATTAGTAGTAACAAATGAAATCTTTTTAGGAGCAAGACCAATCTGCTATGAAGCGTACAGCTTACCAAAGGGAGAAGTTGTAGAGCTGACAGAGAAGCAGATCAAGGATGCACTTAAAGGTATTACAACAGATGAGGTTTATGGTTTAGCATTAACTGAATCAGGAGATTTGATTCTTGATACAGAGAATTTCTTCACAACAAACATGATGAAAAAGGTTCATACAAATACCTTAATACCAATGGTCGAGGATGATTGTTTAGCAAACCTTTTCTATATTGTGATCGGAACTCACAAGGAGAAGGGCAACACAATGTTTGATGTGATTTCCTCACGCTATGAGCGAACCAGTTTCACAGAGGAAAAAGTGAAAACATTGCTTGATATGCACATTATCAGTGCAGGCGCAAAAATGCAGGGCGACAAAGTGGTGGTAGCATTATTAGAAAAACCAAAGGTACCAGAACCCACAATTAATATCAACGGAGAGAAAGTACAATAAATTTGGAGCATCCGAAAGGGTGCTCTTTCCTTTGGCACCAATACAAAGGAAAATATGTATAATCATCAAATCATGCATTGAATAGATAAGAGATAAATTTATTTATAGGAAGTTTTGGAGATGAAGTGTGAAGTTTTAGTAACAGCAGTTATGATGAATAATAGAACAATGGTAATGAGTTTAGAAACATCGAACAGAAAAATAACTCAAAAGTATTTGAATAAATTTTACCAGAAAATTACAGATGGAGTACCATGGCAATGTGTTCAATATACAAGGGTGCTATTACAGTTAACACATAAGGGAAGGGTGTTTTACGAGACATCAGATATAGTTTACAAGATACAAAAGTTAATGGCATGTATAACTAATTATGTAATGACATCTGATTATGAATTTTACATGAGAACAGGCGATTAGAATTAACAATAAATGTTTAGTATCAGTAATTTATAGAAGATGTTGATAATAAGTAACAGTGCTAGAAAGGGATAAAAGAAAACGTGGCATCAGATAGAAAATTGAATTGAGCATTAACTAATAAAGTGGTATAATTTTCAAAGTGAAAGTTCAAAGTACGATGAGAAATAGAAATACCTAGTGGAGGTTTAGTTTTGCTAAAGGATAATGATATACGTGTAACACTAATCGACGAATTGAACAGAATAAATGCTCAACATGACTATAGAATCATAGAGGAACTGGCTGTATGTGATGGAGAAGCAAGAGTTGATGTTGCAGTTGCAAATGGCAGATTATGTGGATATGAGATAAAGAGCGATGCAGATACTTTAGAACGCCTTGCGTTACAACAGAAGTGTTATGATAAGACATTTGATACGGTATCAATAGTGGTAGGAGAAAAATTTAAAGATAGGATTGAAGAATGTATCCCGAATTATTGGGGCATATATGTTGTATATGAATATGCTGGTAGATGTAAAATTAAGAGGAAACGTGCTGCTAAAGTAAATAAAAATATAGAAGCAAATTCATTGTTGGAATTGCTTTGGAAAGAGGAAATCATCAAGCTTCTAAGAAATGCGGGAATAAAAGGAATATCAGGAAAAAACAGAAGATTATTGAGACAAATAGTAATAGATAATTTTACACTGAAGGAAATAAGAGATTATACAAGGGAAACTATTAAAAGCAGACAAAATTGGAGAGATTAGGATACAATATTGCTTCTAATCTCTCCAGTTTATTTATAGCAATGAAACAATCAATGTAATATGATGATTGAAACTGTATGCAACCCAATTTGTGAGGTTTCCGCTCTTGGTATTTGTACCATTGGCAATAGTAGCTATGATATTATCACCATAAGAGAAATTTTCACCTGAGAATTGTGGGTGTTCTACTAAAAGTCTACAACTGGTAGCAACATTTGCCAATTCAAGCCCACCTTTTTTTAAAGAGAGACCTTTAACAACCAAGTACTTATCAGAAGTAGAATATTTGATTTTAAAATTAGGTACCATGTAGGGAAAAAATGTTACTTCGCTCAAGTTCATGGGACCATAATCTGCATACACATAATTGAATGCAAATTTACTTTGTAAATCTAAAGATATTTCGTGAATTGCAGTTTCATAGCGTTTGAACTCGTTTATGATATCGGAACGAAGAGTTGAAATATCTTTAGGAAAAGAGCAACTTGCAATAATAATACGCCTATAGTCACCAATATTGGGAATATCAGATATTGCAGTTGTTAATACTGCCTTCTTGGGATATATTTCCTCGTCAATATATTTTAAGTCAATCAACAAATCTGTATTTTGAGGAGTAATCCAAGAACTTTCTACATAGTTTTTAAGGGATTGTTTTAATAACTCAAAGTTATCCCCACTTATACGTAAACAAACACCATTGGTGGTAGTTAAGTTGGCGATATTGCTTATATTTATTTCGTCCGTAATATCAAAAGCAGGTATGGCTTTTGGATGATTGATATTCTGAAACAAATCTTCATATATATCAGAAATATCATTAGGACTATCGGCATTAGTGTACCAATCATTTGATAAATACAAGTAAAATGGTTTGTTTTCCCAGCTTATGTTAAAAGAAGAAATTAACTTTGATAATTTCTTTTCGGCTGCTTCGTCTTCAGTAGAAGGATCTGTAGGAGGGGAAACTTCAACAAAAGGAATAATTTTGCTTGAAACATCTGGCGTGAGATTTTCAAGACAAGTTTTTTCACCAGTTTTCCATCTTAGAATGGGGGTATACTTTATATTCATACAAATACCTCCCTACTCAGTATGTGCTTCTGAACAGCAATGAATGCAACCATCTGCTTTTAAAAATCCCTTAGCTTTTGCATCTGCAACTGCTGCAATACCATCAGAAAAGTAGCCTAAATATGTGCGATTCGAAGGGGATGGAAGATATCTACAGTCCTCTGTGTGTACTTCATTGTTATTATTTGGATTCGATGTGTTGTTATTAATATAATAATGTTTCATAAATTTACCTCGTTTGCGTAAAGACGCCTAAATCTTGGTTAATAGTTACAAATATATTTTGAAACTAAGTCAAAAGAGCAGTTTATTTATCAATAACTCTCCTTTCCAATAAATGGTTTGTGCCAAAAATCATTGACGAACAATCTCAAACAAGGTATGATAAGACTGTCTAGGAATTAACAAACTTATTTGAGAGGATGTTGATTTTTGAAAGGGTCTTGAAAGCATCTATGTGCTATCAAGGTCTTTTTCTTTTGAAATAGTTAATCTTCAGAAAAAAGGCTATCAATTAAATCGGATAGAGTTTCCTCATTATTAGCGTTTTCTGATTTTCGAATATTTACAATGCTTTCCAAACGTGCTCCCATTTTTTTATTTATTTTAAGAGCAATTTCCAATTTTTCTAAAGAACCTTCATCGGCAGTAGCTAAGAGTAGCTTGGTTGCTGTCATATATTGTTGAATTGCTTTATCAAAAGTAAGAGAGGAAAATAAGTTATGGAAGTCGTCAGTCTTGGCATGTTCTCCGTTACTATCCTTTTCAATCTGCTTTTGACGTCTTGCGTTTTGAACAAGCATTTCACGAACTGTGTCGTTTAGCTCTTCTTCATAGAAAAATTCAGGACCAATCCCATAAAAAAGAGATAATTTTTCTAAGCTAGAATTAGAAGCTTTTTTGTCTTCTTGGTTTTCCCAATTAGAAATTGTTGCACGATTAACGTTGATTGCTTTAGCAATTTCATCTTGAGTTATGCCATAAATTTCTCGTATATTCCTTAAGTTGTTCATATGTATCCCACCTTTTTACATAATATAACACATATGACGTTAAATGTCAATTGTAAAATGTTATAAATAACAAAATATTGCATGACACAACGAAATGCGACAAAAAAACGACACGCGGATATAGTTTCAAGTAGCCGGTATTTTTATATTTCAATAGGGTATACCCCTGTGACTCAGTAGGGAGGATAAGGGAAAGTGTTTCAAGAGGCTGTGATTTGTATATTTGAAATATTTCATAGAAAACAGATAGCTTATTGAAACAGAACAGGGCAAGCATGACAATTTGGTTTATGCATCCTAAGTAACATTGAGATGAATTATAAGAAAAATTATTTTTTTATGAGAGAGGAAGGAAAAAGCATGGAGCAGGCAAAAGAGAGCATTAAGCGTCAAAAGAAAAAAGTGTTTAGAAATTTCATTGCATTAATGATAGGCAGTTTAACTTTACTGAGTTCTATTGCAATAAAATTTAATTTTTCATATGCCAAGATAATAGTTAACTGCGCAATAATAACAGTGCTTTGTAACCATTATTTGCATATGAAAATCTATTATCTCAATAAAGAACTTAAAAAATTGCAGAGCAAGGAGGAAACAAACCCATGTCACTAAAATACGCCTACTGTAGAATATCTACAACAGACCAGAATATAGACAGACAAATCATAGCAGTAAAACAATTTGCACCAGATATATCAGATAACAACATATTTGTTGATAAGAAAACAGGCAAAGATTTTGAGCGTGAGCAATATCAGGAAATGAAAGTCATTCTTGAGCATATTTCCAAAGCCAGCTTGAAAAACGAACCCATTGAGTTAATTGTGGAGGAACTTGACAGACTTGGTAGAAATGCAGATTTAATCAAGAAAGAACTAATGTGGTTTAAAGAGCATAATATCATAGTTCGTATCTTGGAAATACCAACAACGTTACACGAGGTAGATGAGAGTAATCGTTGGGTAACAGAAATGGTTACTAATTTATTGATTGAGGTATATGCACAGTTGGCACAGGCAGAACTTGAGAAAAGAGCCAAGCGACAGGCAGAAGGAATAGCAATAGCAAAGTCAAAAGGTGTATACAAGGGCAGGAAACCAATCCAAATAGACAATGAGCAGTTTGTAATAATTTACACCAGATGGAAAGCAAATGAAATTACAGCCAGACAAGCTATGTTAGAACTCAACATAAAAGCTAACACATTTTACCGAAGAGTAAAAGAGTATGAAACCAATAAAAAAGCAATCAGTAACATTTGAAAAATTCAGTAATTGCATCCATGCTATTACATCTTGAAAATTTTAGCTACATTCAGAGGGCATGATAAGTGATTCCAGCAATATCAAAAAATGATAAGTTTGTATGGGTGATTTAAAATCTAGGGTAAATTTTTTAGACAGACTTCTGAACGATAACAGACAGCATAGGTGCATTTCAGTAGGATGCATTACTGTTAAATAGTGTGGTAGCATAAGGGTTAAAATTTTTTGAGTAAATTTCAGAAGTACAAAGAGACCGATTTTTAGGTAGAGGAGAAAAAGAGACAGAGATGTATATGAGAAATAAAAAAAACAAGATAATTACCATTTTAATGACTTTGATATTGTTGGTATGTATGCCAGTAACAGAAGTTTATGCAGGTACATCAACAAAGACTTATGGCACAGATGCATTTGGAGAAACCAATGGTTATCTTCGTCTATCACAAGGTACGATAAAGAGTTGTAAATATTCTAAAAATGGAGCATCTGCAAAGACTGTTACAGGTGATAAGCGTTACGTAACGTATTATACGGATGCTAATGATGGAAAGCATCATAGAACTTACACAGGGGATTCAACCTATTATGAATATGTCATAACAGATGGTTATGTGTACAATGGTGAGAAAAAAGAATGTACTGTAAGGATAGAGTACAATGGTACAGCTAGTGGAACAAAAGCTATTGAGGCTGGTTTTGAAGAGGAGTCAGCAAATAATGGTAAGCCGGCAGGCATTACCGGAAGTGCAGGATCAACTGTAAAAGTAACAATAGAGGATTTACCATCTGACTTTAAGTGTGTTATGGAAGCGAGTGAATTGGATAGTAATGAGGGGTGGCAAGTTGCTAATGACTATAGGGCACAAGATTCTGTATGGATTCCAAGTGGAGCTGGCTCTCATGTGAGTGTAAGTGATGGATGTAAGGCTCTTGGATTGCATGAAGTAAGTGCAGACAATGCAACTGGAGTATGTACTGAAACAGGTAAACATAAAGTATATTATTACCTGAAATCAGATACGGCAGGTAAGATAGTATTATATTATTTGCCTGGAACAGCTAATCATGCATCCCATGTTCAAGGTGTATCTGGATCAAAAGTAAAATACAGTGCAAATGGAAAAACAGCGTCAAATATTCCAGAAGAAGATTATTCAGCTTGGATGTCAAAATATAAAATTCCATATAAAACCCCAACTACGATGGGATATACATTTTCTCATTGGAATACAAAAGCAAATGGTAGCGGAACGACTTATTATCCGAAAGGTTATATAGATTCATTACCCAGCGGCACAACAACGCTCTACGCACAATGGATAATAAATTCCTATAAGCAGATTGTAAAAGTACGTTATCAAAATGCAGATGGCACATGGGGCAATTATTCAGATGTAATAAATGCAAATTATAATTATGGATCTACAGTTTCATGGTCAAGAGCAGCAGATGCGACCTATAAAGCGGCAAGCATTTCTTATACAGTAACCCAGGTAAATACAAAGTATATTTCTGTTTATAGAAATACATATATAGTTACCCTATATAAAGGCACTGGCATTGATTCTGTGACAGGTGCAGGAACTTATTTTTATGGACAAACAGCAACCATTAATGCTACATTAACAGTTGGTTATAAATGGATAAATTGGACAGGAACTACGACATATTCTAATATAAGTAATTCATTTACAGTAGATGGAGATAAAACATTCACAGCAAATGCAGAGCCAATCACCTACACAGTAAGATTTAATGGTAATGGCAACTGGAATATATCACAAGGCTCTTATACACAGCAATTTACCTATGATTTGCCAGCAACACTCACACCAAATAAATTTACACGACCAGATAATACAACATACAACAGTGTAAATTATATAAAAGGTTATGAGTTTATCGGTTGGGGAACATCAGCAACACAGACAACAGCAACCTACACTAATGGTCAGTCAGTAAGTAATTTGAAGAACACAGATGGAGCAGTGTTGGACTTATATGCCATCTGGAAAAAGCCAGTTACCCTCACTTTTAATTTTAATGGTGGCAAATTCAATGATAGTACAGCTAATCAAGTATTAAATTATACAATGTATAATTCAGAATTGAGCCACACATTTGATATAAAAACATACTATGGAGGCTTTAAAAATAATCGTATCAGTGCAAATAAAGGTATAAACAACAAGCTGACCAAAACAGACACCAATGGAATACAGTACAGATTTCTAGGTTACAGTTTAAATAAGAACGCAACAGTACCAGACACACAATTTGATGTTTATTCACTATCAAGAACAGAGAATTACACCATAAGAGATAACACAACCCTCTATGCAGTCTGGGAGCCAGTTCTCCAAATGACAGTACAGTTATCAGCACCACAGCACTCAGGAGTGATGCAGTTGACAAGTGATGTTCCAGTCACCACAACCTTAGGAAATTTCAAAATACCAAGTGGCACCAGAAGTACAGACATCCCAAGCAGTGCAACAGCCTCAGTAAACACAGCAACCATAGGTACTAACGTAACCAACAAGGATTTAGTAACCTACACAGTAAGTGCCAAAGGAGCTTCAAATATTAAGTTTAGCACAGCAGCAGATTCTAGAATACTAGATATATACACCCATGGTAACAACAACACATGGTTTGACAAGTTAAACACTACAGATAAATTCGAATATACAATAGATAACTTTTCAAACACAACAAGTAGTTTCACAATACCACAGTATATAGGAACTAAAAAGAGTTACAAGACTAGCAATCCAGAATCAGCCACAGGTACATCGGTATATGCAATCAAGTTTACCTGTACCCAGCCAAGCTACTATTACAGTAAATATTGGAATAGTCCAGAGTCAACAAGTGTTTATGGCATACTATTTTTAAATCCAACACTTCCAGATGACAATACCAACGGAGGTATAATATTACCACCATATGCAGTAGAAGATGGAGCATACGAATTTGAAACCATCTTAAATTAAGCAGAAATAAAAAGCAGAAAAGCAGTAGCCGAAAGTGACTACTGCTTTTTCTCTGCAAAAATACCTTGCAATTACCATATCCCAGCGTTACCATCTAACTCCACAAAGGGGAAAGGAGTCAAATTCATGGAACATCAGGAATTAGAAGAAAACATAGAGGAGCAGATAAGAGATGCAATGAATATTTTGCAGCTCCTTGAAGTTGAACTCTCAGCGAATGAGGATGATGAACACATAATCAGAACTGTATCTATCGTAGAAAAGATACTGAAGTCAAGCTTAGAACTGCTAAAGCATATCAATTAGAATTACGAAAACATTCAGCAGTCATTTTTAAGGCTTTTATTTGTTTATCAGTCAATCCATCAAGGGAAAGAGAGTTTTTATCGCTTGTATCAATATTAAGAAGATAGTCTACAGAGGTCTTGTATTGACAAGCCAATTTTACAAGCACGGGAAGGGAGGGGAGTCGCTCATTACTTTCATATAAACCAATGGTGCTTACAGACACACCAACTAATTCAGCAACTTGCTTTCTTGAAAGCTGATTTCTAACACGCAAAGTTTTCAGTTTGTACCCTAAATTTTCAAGCATAACCAGACCTCCACAGTTATATGCACAGTTTATCTAGTTATATGCTACAATGGGTTGTTAAATACTGCTAAAAGTAGTAAAATGCAACTAATACGAATATTTCAATACAGTAAGTAGAAAACAGTGGAGGATAAACTATGGGTACACAACAGGCATTAACAACAGAGCAGTTAGAGCTTTTAATAATTATTGATGAAATTGAAACATTTGATAGGGTACATCCAGATAATATGCCAGCTGGTGGAATAAAAGAGATACTTAATAATAATGGCATTATGAGTCCAGAGGACTTTAGTAGAATAGCAAATGTATTGGGATATTATGGGTACATACATAATGGTGATGAATTGACAGTAGATGGCAAACAATACATTGAATTATTTAAAGAGTACTTGAAACAAAAATCAGAGGATATAAAAATTGAACATGTATCATTTTCATTGTTGAATATTGAAAAACTTAATTTGACTTTATTTGATAGCCTTGGAAAGATTAGCTTTCTTGAAAATATAGGAGAAATATCAAGTTTGATAAAAGATGTTGCACAGGCAATAAAAAGAGCTAAGCATAAATAAAAGCAGTTTAATAAAAATAATTAGTTTTTAATTTGTTCATTTTTTTAGTTTAGGGGGCATCGTAAAGATGCCCTCGCTCATTATCAAAGCAGGAGGAACATATACAATGAGTGGCAAGTACATGAAAATCAAAAGAGTAATCATCCCAACACTAACAATGGTTATGCTAAGTAGCATGTTGTTCGGGTGTGCATCAGCAACAAAGCAGGACACATACAATATGCTCCAAGAATCAACGGAAATAGAACTGGAGTATGCAGTTCCAGACTATGACAATGCAGAGGATTCCAAGGTAGAGCTGCTTCCATGGCTTCAGCTTGCATCCCTTGAAACACATCCAGAATTAAGAAAAGCATTTGAGGAAATGCTTGGAGTCACAGTATCAGAAGATGGAACCAAGACTGGAATCATCTATACCGAAGAAACAGGCAAAGCAAATCAGAACAATACATTATTCAATGCTTTAGGAAAAAACAATTTGTTTATTGACACAATAAGAGATACAGAAAAGTCAGAAAAAATTGAGTCAATTGCATCTGATAATTACACAGACATTGAAGATAACCAAAGCATTGCAGCAGTAATCAATGCCTACTTCGAGTTATTACCAGATCAATCCGAAGGGCAGTTTGATGGAGACTCCACAATCAGTAGAGCACAGGCAATGACATTATTGATGCGTGCCATCACACCAGTCAACGACCAGCAGGCACCAGAAACCGATAGCGATTTCACAGCAAAGGTCGGCGAAACAACATATACCGATTTTGCAGCACCAATGAATGAATACACATACCTCAACACAGAGAATGGTTTAAATGACAAAACCTTTAACACCACAATGTCACGAGGCGAATACATTTACCTGTTAACCAAATCAATCTTTAGCCAGAGTAATTACAATGATTATTTAGATGGTGTAGGTATGGAAGATGAAAGCTTATCAGAAGATGTAAAGTTAACCACAGTAAAAGATGGTGGAGACATTTCCCTACAAGATGCAATCAACAACGTAGAGAATGGTTTACCAACAGATATGTACCAAACATTAGCAAGAGCAGTTGCACTTGGTTTCATAACAGAGGACAACCTCAACTGGGATGAAGCAATTACAAAATCCGAAGCAGTAACACTCTTCATTGATGCAGCAGAAACTTATCAAACAAACATGGAAGAAGTCAATAATAAAATGGGATTAGGAGAAACACCGCCTTATGAGGTAGTAGAGCAGGGAGATTACCCAGATAGTCGTTCTGATCATCAAAAAGCATGGGATGATTACAAAGAGAGTTGGGATGATTTCTCAGTGTATGGAACAGCTACTAAGGGTAAAACTGAAAATGACTTTCCATACTACGGACCTACAGGATATGATGTAACATTATTAGAGGAACGCACTACAGACAAAGGTTATACAGTAATGTATGATACCAACACAGGCAAAGTTTATTATTCAGGAATGATGCTTCCTACAGGTTCAATATGGGATGATACAGAATCCGGCGGTGTGATTGCAACATATGCCTATAGTAAAGATTATAACTCAACATATGATGTTACATATTCAGAGATGCAGGAAGTCCTTGGCGTCTACAACGGCGATTAAAAATAGTATTACCCTAGGAATGGGAAAGTCAGCAATGACTTTCCCATTCGTCATATATAGAGATAAAAATACAACATTCATCAATTTTAAATAGATAAAAAAATTTTAATTTCAAAAAAGCATTAATTTGTAATTTCCCTAGTTCAGCGTTATAATATATGTGAATAAGAGAAAGGGTGTTAATTATATGAAAAAATCAAATTTAAGTTATGCAGAAGCCTATACTGATTTCTTGAAATATTGTTCTAAAAAAGAAAAAACAGATATAAATATATTAATAGTACAATTTAAAAGAAATGGTACAGAGAGGGATTTTAAATTAGCATACGATAATAATAAGCAAATCAGTAATGCAGAATATTACAAAAGGGTAAGGAGCAGCATGTAGAAATGGGATTGAAAGATTTGACAAAACCGAGGAGAATGCTGCGATTATATCACGGCTCGCCTGTAAAGAATATTGAAAAATTTGATATATCTTATTCGAGAAAATCCTTTTTGGATTTTGGCAGGGGGATATATTTTACAACATCAGAAGAACAAGCAATGCAATGGTCAATTAAACAATCAGATAGTGGAGCAGTCTATATGGTTGAAGTTGATTCAGGTTTATTGGTAATAAAGCAGTATTTAGATTATAGTGATGAATTTATTAATACATTTTGCTTGTGTAGAGCTGGTTTTGAGGAAGATGTAGATCAAATAAAGAAAGTCAATTCAGTTTACGGATACGTAATTGACAACGATAAAGCAAAAATAATCAAGGCTACTAATGATTATGCTATTGGAAATGCAACTCCTGCAATGGTAAGAGGGCAAATACGTGTATTTGATAATAAAGATCAAATTTGTTTTAAAAACCAAAAAATTTTAAATGCTTTAAAAATTAAGAATGTAAGATATACAGAGTATATTAAGGGATATCCTAAAAATGATAGGAGGGCAGTCAAGTGGATAAAGTAAATTTTACAGACAAGGATAATGTCATACTAGAAAAGATATCAATAATTATAGACATTATGATGCAGATTACAAAGTGTTCATATTCAGATGCATATTCAGTTATCATAAAATCTGAAATGTTTTATCACTTAAAACAAATGGATTACAGTACATTGCATGATAGTCCACAGGCTAACTTAGCATCAATAGGCGCAGAGTTAAGAAGAAACAACAATAAATTAGGATTGTTATTAACAGATGATAATATAAAGAAAGCTATGAAAGAAATGAGAAACTCTAATTTGAAAAGAAATATGCAATAAATGGTTCAAGGACACCCACATCCCAGTGGCTGTCCTTTTTTCATGCCCTCCCCTAAATATAAATAAAAATTTTAAATTCATCAAAATAAGGAGGAGCAACATGGAAAAGCAATCAGCAAGCAATAGCAAAATAAAGTATTTCCTATTAAGTATTTTATTTTCAATATTGTTTATTTTCACAGCACTAAATATTCCCACACCAATCACTGCCTATGCAGAAGATGAAGGTGGAGAAGACATGGATCTCGGTGGTGGTTCAATAGACTGGTCAGTAGATGGTGCATCTGATGACTATGTATACATCCCAGGTAAAATATACTGGGGTGGTTCAACTACCAGGACAGGTTTATTATTTTATTGCGTAGATACTGAAACAGGTGCAGTAATACAAAACACAATGAAGGTTTTATATAATCAAGCATTAGATAGTAATGGAGAGGACTGGTTACCTAAAGTAACAACTCGTCTCGGTACTACTAGAGTTGATGACATATCAATAGCAGGATTAAGTGCTACCTTAAAAACAGATATACCAGCTACTGGCTCTTGGGAAAACACAGATGGCTCACCAGTCAAAGCATGGCTTGAAGGTGATTCAACAATGTCATTACCTAATGGAGAGCCAGTATGCATGGCAGCATACCTTGTATATAGATACGCTGGAAATGATGCATTTAAAAAAGTAATCAACCAAGAGTACACAGTCTGCTTCGAAGGTATGTATGGAATGGCAATTTATACACGTAAGAACGGAATGGATGTAGCACGTAGTTATGGTGCATATTATGCACGCAGCAATTATCCAGACATAACAGATGAAGAAAAACTTGCAGAGTTATCAATTATAAAATACTTTACAACATTAAATAGTCTCGCAAAAGTTTATGGTAACTTACATATAGATATAACACAAAGATATGGGGATAACGGAACAGCAAACTATAAGTGGATGCAGTCTAGTGCAAAGTATTTCAGAACAGATGAAGAGCATTTTGATGTTCCAGCAGCATCCAGTGCAGGAAGTGAGGTTACAGTCGAGGATGTAAAGACAACAGGTTGGAATTTTGCAGTTGTTGAGATTAATGTACCTCCCCTCCACACCTATGATGAATCAAAAGGCACCCCAGGCAACACCCAAACCCCAGACCCTAATGATGGAACCGATGGCGACTGTACCATCAAAAAGCTCTATTACACCCAAGAGTTAGCATCAGATGGCACCATCCTCACAGAAGCAAAAGATTATCATCCATATAAGCAAACCAGTACCACAGCCTATATTTCCATAGACACCGAGTCAGAATATGAAATCGAAGGTTGGAAAACATCCACCACCAACACCTCCTTGAATACAAAGGAGCAGTTTGGATTGTCAACACTTTTTCAGACAAATTTTTTTA
>ERZ773260.3747-NODE-3747-length-13932-cov-3.632557_pt1 | contig 13932 bp, 10 predicted proteins | sample MGYA00511387_ERZ773260 | MGnify/ENA primary metagenome ERZ773260 (study PRJEB29015, sample SAMEA2737745) | human gut metagenome | biome: human gut; feature: human-associated habitat; material: faeces | place: China | collected 2012 ... | reverse complement strand
AGAGGTATTAGGCAGTGCAACGACAGAAGAGGAAAAGGCTCAATATCAAGAAATCATAAAAATGAATGCCGACCTCCTGATGCAACTGGTCAACGACATTCTCGATATGTCAAAAATCGAAGCCGGAACATTGGAATTTGTACAGACAACGGTTGACGTCAATCAGTTACTTTCAGATTTACAACAACTTTTTCAAATGAGAGTCGATGACGCCGGAGGAAAGATACAAATTATAGCGGAACCGTCCCGCTCTTCCTGTATGATTCAAACCGACCGGAACCGGGTGGCACAAGTGCTTTCCAACTTTGCCGGCAACGCCATTAAGTTCACCCATGAAGGTAGCATCCGCCTCGGCTATGAAGCTAGGGACACCGAGCTTTACTTTTATGTCAGGGATACCGGAGCCGGAATTCCGGCAGAGAAATTACCGGATGTATTCGAACGCTTCGTGAAACTGAATAAAGATAAAAAAGGAGCCGGACTGGGACTTTCCATCTCTCAAACTATTGTCGCCAAACTTGGCGGTCAAATCGGGGCGGATTCCGTAGAAGGTGAAGGCTCTACATTCTGGTTTACAATTCCTTATCGGTCATGTGGTAAACCACGCTAACAAATTCGACTTCATAAAAAGTTTTAATTAAACATTCTATCACAATTTTATGTTGTATTTTTGCGGTTCAAACTAAACGCATGTATCTGCATGAGTACAAATAAAAATGACTATTATCATTTAGGACTTACTGATGACGAAGTCCTACAAAGCAGGGAGAAAAATGGTATTAACCTGTTAACGCCCCCCAAGCGTCCTTCTCTCTGGAAACTTTATCTGGAAAAATTTGAAGACCCGGTTGTCCGTGTATTATTAGTAGCAGCCGCTTTCTCGTTAATCATCTCCATCATCGAAAACGAATATGCCGAAACAATCGGAATTATAGCCGCTATCTTATTGGCTACCGGAATCGGTTTCTTCTTCGAATATGATGCCAGTAAGAAGTTCGATCTGCTGAATGCGGTCAATGAAGAAACCCTGGTAAAAGTGGTCCGAAACGGACGCGTACAGGAAATCCCTCGTAAAGACATAGTGGTAGGTGATATCGTCATTCTGGAAACAGGTGAAGAAATTCCCGCTGATGGAGAGTTGCTGGAAGCTATCTCTCTGCAAGTGAACGAATCCAACTTGACCGGAGAACCTGTTATTAATAAAACTACTGTGGAAGCTGATTTTGATGAAGAAGCCACTTATGCCTCCAATCTGGTGATGCGTGGCACTACAGTGGTGGATGGACATGGTAGCATGCGCGTGCTGCATGTGGGAGATGCTACTGAAATCGGAAAAGTAGCCCGACAGAGTACAGAGGATAACCTCGAACCCACCCCGCTGAACATACAGCTCACCAAACTCGCAAATCTGATCGGAAAGATCGGTTTCACCGTTGCCGGTCTGGCTTTCCTTATTTTCTTTGTAAAAGATGTAGTACTATATTTTGATTTCAGTTCGCTGAACGGATGGCATGAGTGGCTTCCGGTTTTCGAACGGACACTGAAATATTTTATGATGGCAGTTACGCTGATTGTAGTAGCTGTGCCTGAAGGATTGCCAATGAGTGTCACGCTTAGTCTGGCATTGAACATGCGTCGTATGCTTTCCACCAACAATCTGGTACGGAAAATGCATGCTTGCGAAACAATGGGAGCCATCACCGTGATTTGTACGGATAAAACCGGTACACTGACTCAAAATCTGATGCAAGTGCACGAACCCAATTTCTATGGTATCAAAAATGGCAGTGACTTGTCTGATGACGATATCAGCGCACTTATCGCAGAAGGAATCAGCGCCAATTCAACAGCTTTCCTTGAAGAATCAACCAATGGAGAAAAACCCAAAGGCGTAGGAAATCCAACTGAAGTGGCTTTATTGCTCTGGCTTAACAAACAGGGAAGAGATTACCTGCAACTCCGCGAACAAGCTCATGTTCTCGATCAACTCACCTTCTCTACCGAACGGAAATTCATGGCAACTCTAGTTGAATCTCCACTGATCGGCAAAAAAATACTTTATATAAAAGGAGCTCCTGAAATTGTTTTGGGTAAGTGTAAAGAAGTTGTTCTGGATGGACGGCAAGTGGATGCGGTAGAGTATCGTTCTACAGTGGAAGCACAACTGTTGAGCTATCAGAATATGGCTATGCGTACACTTGGATTTGCATTCAAGATTGTCGGAGAAAATGAGCCGAACGATTGCACGGAACTTGTTTCAGCCAACGACCTCAATTTCTTGGGAGTGGTTGCCATCTCCGACCCGATTCGTCCGGATGTACCTGCTGCGGTTGCGAAATGCCAGTCTGCAGGTATCGGTATCAAGATCGTGACCGGTGACACTCCGGGAACTGCCACGGAAATCGCACGCCAGATAGGTCTTTGGAACCCTGAAACTGATACGGAACGAAATCGAATCACCGGTGTTGCATTTGCCGAATTGAGCGATGAAGAAGCACTGGACAGAGTGATGGACTTAAAAATCATGTCTCGCGCCCGTCCGACAGACAAACAACGTCTGGTACAACTGCTTCAACAAAAAGGAGCAGTGGTAGCGGTAACCGGAGACGGAACGAATGATGCCCCGGCTTTGAATCATGCTCAAGTAGGTTTGTCAATGGGTACAGGTACTTCTGTAGCTAAAGAAGCCAGTGATATTACATTGCTCGATGACTCCTTCAACAGTATCGGAACCGCTGTTATGTGGGGACGTTCACTGTATAAGAATATCCAGCGTTTCATCGTTTTCCAGCTAACGATTAACTTTGTGGCATTGCTTATCGTTCTGCTAGGCTCCGTAATCGGTACGGAACTTCCGCTGACTGTAACACAAATGTTATGGGTGAACCTGATTATGGATACTTTTGCCGCTTTGGCTCTTGCCTCCATTCCACCCAGCGAAACGGTGATGCTTGAGAAACCTCGTCGCAGTACCGATTTTATTATCAGTAAGGCAATGCGGGCTAATATAATAGGTGTGGGCTCTATCTTCCTCATCGTACTGCTCGGAATGATTTATTATTTCGACCACAGCACGCAAGGAATGAATGTACACAACCTGACTATTTTCTTCACCTTCTTTGTCATGCTGCAATTCTGGAACCTGTTCAATGCCCGTGTATTCGGTACTACCGATTCGGCATTCAAGGGACTTTCCAAATCGTACGGGATGGAGCTTATTGTACTGGCTATTCTTGCCGGACAATTCCTCATCGTACAGTTCGGTGGAGCCGTATTCCGCACGGAACCGCTCGACTGGCAAACCTGGCTTCTTATTATAGGCGTTTCGTCCACGGTGTTATGGGTTGGAGAACTTGTTCGCCTTGTTCAACGTATTATTCACAAAAAAGACAGAAATGAAAAGTAAAGGAATAAAAAACCTTCTTATTGATTTAGGTGGTGTACTTATCAATCTCGACCGCCAACGTTGCATTGAGCACTTTCAGAAATTGGGGCTCCAAAACGTGGATGCATTGCTGGATATCCAGAACCAGGACGGACTCCTGATGCAACAGGAAAAAGGATTGATTACACCTGCCGAATTCCGTGACGGAGTTCGTAAAATGATAGGCAAAGCAGTTAGCGACAAACAAATAGATGCAGCCTGGAATAGCTTTCTGGTAGATATACCCACACAAAAACTGGATTTATTATTAAAATTACGTGAGAAATATGTCGTCTATTTATTGAGCAATACCAACCAAATTCATTGGGAATGGACATGCGCTCATTTGTTTCCTTACCGCACCTTTAAGGTGGAAGATTATTTTGAAAAAACGTACCTCTCTTTTGAAATGAAAATGGCCAAGCCCGAACCGGAGATATTCAAGGCAATCATAGAGGATGCCGGTATCGAGCCGAAAGAAACGCTTTTTATTGATGACTCTGAAATGAACTGTAAGACAGCCCAAAATTTAGGAATTTCTACCTATACAGCGAAAGCAGGCGAAGACTGGAGCCATCTTTTCAACCTCAAATAATTTTAGAGATATGCAGATTATACGTGACACATCGGCAATTACCCCGGAACCCTGCGTAGCTACCATCGGTTTCTTTGATGGAGTACATGCAGGACATCGCTATCTGATTCAGCAAGTGAAAGAGATAGCCGCCGCCAAAGGTCTACGCTCTGCATTGGTTACTTTTCCCGTTCATCCCCGAAAAGTGATGAATGCGGAGTATCGTCCGGAACTTCTGACTACCCCCGAAGAAAAAATAAGTCTGCTTGCAGACATCGGGGTGGACTACTGCCTGATGCTTGATTTCACTCCGGAAATTTCCCGGCTCACTGCCCGGGAGTTTATGACACAGTTGCTAAAAGAGCGTTATCAGGTAAAATATCTGGTTATCGGCTATGACCATCGTTTCGGGCATAACCGCAGCGAAGGTTTCGAGGATTATGTACGTTATGGAAAAGAAATTGGCATAGAAGTGATTCGCGCCAAAGCGTATACCAGCAATATAGAAATAGGGGACGAGCCCAACATTCCGGTAAGCTCTTCCCTGATCCGTAAACTTCTTCATGAAGGAGAAGTTAGCCTCGCCGCCCATTGTCTGAAATACGAATATTTCCTTGACGGGATCGTAGTAGGCGGCTATCAGGTAGGCAGAAAGATAGGTTTCCCAACAGCCAATTTACGGGTGGATGATCCCGATAAACTGATTCCTGCCGATGGCGTATATGCCGTATGGGTAACATTTGACGGGAAAACGTATATGGGGATGCTGAATATAGGTGTCCGCCCGACGATAGACAATGGTCCGAACCGGACGATTGAGGTGAATATCCTCCACTTCCATTCTGACATATATGATAAATTCATCCGGCTTACTTTTGTTAAACGGACACGTCCCGAACTGAAATTCTCCAGTATCGACGAGTTAATAACACAGCTCCATAAGGATGCTGAAGAGACAGAAACAATTCTTAAAAAATAGATTCTTATGCAAAAGTCATTTATGAGCATCTCTTTGGTGGTAATAGCTATATCCATGTTAGCTATGTTTATCTATAGTTTCTTTACCACTAAATAAAAAAACATGAAAACGGCTATCAAGTTAGTATTAATAGACCTTCTCATTGCGCAGATTATTGCTCCAATCCTGATTATGATTCCCTGTACGATCTATTTGTTCGTCACCACGGGAAATCTGGATAAAGTCACTCTGACGCAAATGATTATGATCCCGGCACAACTAGCCGGTCAGATTATGATGGGTATTTATCTATGGAAAGCCGGTTATATCAGTAAAAAGAAGGCAACATGGTTACCTGTGTCAGCCCCTTATCTGGTCTGTAGTGCCATTGCAATCCTCACTTGCGGGTTTGCAGTCTCCTCACTAATGAGCCTGCTGGATTGGATTCCTAATATCATGGAACAATCTTTCAACATTCTCCAATCCGGTTGGGGCGGCATTCTTGCAATAGCCATCGTAGGTCCCGTACTTGAAGAGTTATTGTTTCGCGGAGCCATTACACACGCTTTACTTCAGCAATACAATCCGACTAAAGCAATTCTGATTTCCGCACTTCTGTTCGGTGTCTTTCATATAAATCCCGCCCAGATCCTTCCGGCTTTTCTGATCGGTATCCTGCTGGCATGGACTTATTACAAAACAGGCAGTCTGATACCTTGTATACTGATGCATGTACTAAACAATTCATTGTCAGTCTATCTTAGCATCAAATATCCCGAAGCTGAAAATATGGACGACCTGATTAACGGTACCCCGTATCTCATCGTCCTATTCGGGTCAATCCTCCTGTTTATCGGTATCATACTGACCATGAACCACCTGACTTCCCAAAAGCAGCAATAAAAAAGGGAAGTTTTTACTTCCCCTCTTTCGCTTTGAATGCTAATGCATACATTCGTATTTGTTTTACCATCGACAGCAAACCGTTGCTACGCGTTGGCGATAGATGCTCTTTCAGTCCGATCTTGTCTATAAAATAAAGATCTGCATTTAAGATTTCATCAGGAGTATGTCCGGAAAGGACTTTAATCAACAAGGCAATAATCCCCTTTACAATCAAAGCATCGCTTTCTGCTTTAAAAACGATTTTACCATCCACATCATCCGCTTGAAGCCATACCCTGCTCTGGCACCCTTCAATCAGATTTTGTTCCGTCTTATATTTTTCTTCAAGTGGTTCCTGCTCATTCCCCAGATCAATAAGTAATTGATAACGGTCCATCCAATCGTCGAAGTCACTGAATTCCGCAATCACTTCATCTTGTAGTTCATTAATTGACATTATAGTAATTATTTAATTAGACAATATACCAGTGTGCGAATAGCAGATGCCGTATTTAAAACCGGCATATCAATCTATCAACACCTTATTATATTATTTCTCAATTCTATTATTTCTCATTGTAAATCACTTCCAATACCGTTTGACCAACTGCTTTCAACGTATTCTTATCAATATGTTCCATATTGTCATTGACAGTATGCCATGTCGGGGTAAAATCACCTTCCTGATTGTAGGGAATAATATCGATCGTTTTAATACGTGCCAGACGATTTATGAACAGATGGTCGTCTGTTACAAATCCTCCGTTTCCATCCATGAAAGTCTTTCCGTAACCCGCTTTCTTTGCCGCTTTCCAAACCTTCTTATTTATGTCCGGAGCAAATTCTTCCGAATACCCTTCTTTCATAAACACACTGCCTTCACCCCCTACCATATCGAGCAGGATACCAAAACGTGCATTATATCCTTGTACATGAGGATTACGTGCCCAATACTGCGATCCCAGACACCAGAATTCCTCCTTATGCTTTCCTGTATAAAACTGTGGCGCACCATAGTCCTCTGCATCCAACAGAATGATATCAATCCCCAATTCCGGTTGTTGCTGATTGACCAGACGAGCTATTTCGAGCAAAGCTCCTACCCCACTGGCACCATCATTTGCACCCAGAATCGGAGTTTTATGGTTCTTCTCGTCAGGATCGTTATCAGCCCATGGGCGTGTATCCCAATGTGCAAACAAAGCGATTCTCTTTTTACTTTCCGGCTTATAAGAACCGATAATGTTTCTCGCTTTCAACAGCGTACCGTCATAAGCAATCAAATCAGCATATTGATTAGTCACTTGAGCACCGAAAGCCTCTAATTGGCCGGCAAGGTAATTGCCACAGGCTACATGTTCTTTAGTGTTAGGAACACGAGGTCCGAAATCTACCTGATTCTTTACATACAAATAGGCACTGTCCGCATCAAACTGAGGTACATTCACAACTGTCTTTTCGTCTTGTTCACTCGTACTATTTGCCTTGTTACCTCCACCGCAAGAGAATGCTGATAATAACAAAAAGGCACTCATTAATACTATCATAGTTTTCTTTTTCATCGTCCTTTTATCTATTAAAGCCTCAAAATTAGTCATTTTCACCACAGCATCGTTCAGATGGAATGGATTATTAACATATAAACTTTAGTTCCACATTTTTCTTTCCCACCACAAGCTCTACTTTTGCACCGTTGATAAGCGGAAGATTATGAGTCACATGTCCCACCGGGAAATTGAAACACACGGGATAATCATACTCTTTTACTAAATCTGCCAAAGCAGCATACAGTTCCTTGCCCAACGAACAGTCTTCTTCATATTCTGTAAATTGACCGATAATCAATCCGGACAGTTTTTCTAATACGCCCCCCAGTTTCAAATTATACATCATACGTTCGATGGCATGCGGACGTTCACTAACATCTTCAATAAACAGTATAGTGCCTTCTGCCGGAATATCATAAGGAGTGCCACGCAAACCGTAGGCTACCGCCATGTTACCGCCATGCAAAACGCCTTGTGCCGTCCCCTGCTTGTTCAGTTTATGCTTCTCGCACATGTAAGAAGGAATATTTCCCAATAGAATATCCTTCAGATAGTTCGCACAAAGATCGTCTTCCGGTTCCACCGTAAGATGACGTGCCATCAATGAATGAAGGGAAGCATATCCATTTTTCTGAAACAAATTGTGCAAGGCGGTTATATCGCTAAAGCCCAGTAACCATTTCGGATGTTCACGAAAGGCCGTAAAATCAATTTTATCAATCAAATGTACCGCCCCGTACCCTCCACGACTACAAAGAATAGCCTTCACTTTAGGGTCGTCCATCGCATCCTGCAAATCTTTCAGCCGCTGCTTGATTGTCCCGGCATATCTTCCGGATGAACTTCCGGCATGCTTTCCTATAGCCACTTTCAAGCCCCATGATTCCATCCGTTTCTTGGCTCCTTTCAGGAATTGTTGGTCTATCTTACTCGAAGGTGATACAATAACCACTTTATCACCTTTCTGCAAAAAAGGAGGAAATTGAATATCCATATATGTTCTTATTTTATTGACTTTCGTTGATAAAAACGCACCCAGTCCACTTCCATTTCTACCGGAAGATCCTCGGGAGAGACTGCTCCCACCCACGAGCCTCCCAACTGCATATCAATCAGCAGATAAAAGGGCTGATTAAAAGGGAATTGTCCTTCTTCTTTCGTTTGTATGCGGGGGTAAGTAAACGTATGTACATCATTGACATAAAATGAAAGACTGTCCGAATACATTTCGACTGCAAAAATATTGTAGCGGTCAGGGTGAATCACTCCCGTAGAATGTGATACCGGATGATCCTTGATTCCCAGCGTATAAGTGTAATGGGAATGGACTGTCTGATAAGCAATAGAATCGCTATTCAAACGTTCCATGATATCAATCTCACCGCCAGATGGCCATGCCGCTCCTTCAGGCAACATCCAGATGGCAGGCCACGCTCCTCCCGCCGCATTCAACTTGGCACAAATCTCAATACGCCCGTTCGTAAAAGCCTTTTTACCTTTTGTATACACACCACCTGTCAAATAAGGGGCAGTGTCATTGCGTTGGGTATGATTGACAATACCTCTCAACACCAGTTTGCCTTTACGCATGGCATAGCAGGAATCAAAGTCTGTCATATAGTTATTCCAGTCTGACTTACCTCGTGGAATCTTGCTCCAGACCTGTGAATCGAAACTCTTTTTCTGATTAAAGTTCTCTTCCCAGATCAAAGACCAACCGGAAGACGTCTTGCTGCTTTTACAGGAAACAAGCGTCCAACAAAGGAGAATTAAGCTAAGAAATAATAGATTTTTAAACTGTTTCATGGTGCTTTTATTTTATTGGGGGATTTATTTGCAAAAATACAGGAAAAAACGGTTCCATGCACATCCAACAGCCAAAACAAATAAAATATAGCAAAATGTTACATAATGGATGTAATTTTTTGGGTTATAATCATTATTTTTTCAATCATTTTTCTGATATTTGCTAAAAATCTAACGTTATGGAACCTATTCTAAATTTTGCCCAGTTAACGGCTCATCTTAAAAAACTAAACCATAGAAAACGAATTGCCGTGGTCTGTGCGAACGATCCTAACACTGAATATGCCATCTCCCGTGCTTTGGAAGAAGGGATTGCAGAATTTCTGATGATTGGAGATTCTACCATTCTGAAGAAATATCCCACGCTCAAACAATATCCTGAATACGTAAAAACCATCCACATAGAAAATCCGGATGAAGCGGCGCGCGAAGCTGTCCGCATTGTGCGTGAAGGAGGAGCGGATATTTTGATGAAAGGGATTATCAATACGGACAACTTACTGCATGCCATACTCGACAAAGAAAAAGGTTTGTTACCGAAAGGGAAAATCCTCACGCATCTGGCAGTAATGGAAATTCCTACTTACCATAAACTGCTTTTCTTCTCGGATGCCGCCGTCATTCCGCGTCCTACTTTACAGCAACGTATAGAAATGATCTGGTATGCTATCTGCACCTGCCGTCACTTTGGCATCGAACAACCGCGTGTCGCGTTGATTCACTGCACAGAAAAAGTGAGTGCCAAGTTCCCTCATTCACTAGATTATGTGAATATCGTAGAACTTGCCGAAGCGGGAGAATTCGGAAATGTGATTATTGACGGTCCGCTGGATGTACGTACTGCCTGCGAACAAGCAAGTGGTGATATTAAAGGGATTGTATCTCCTATCAACGGACAGGCAGATGTCTTGATATTCCCGAACATTGAGTCGGGTAATGCATTCTACAAATCCGTCTCTCTGTTCGCACAGGCAGAAATGGCAGGATTGCTGCAAGGTCCTATTTGCCCTGTAGTACTTCCATCGCGTAGTGATTCCGGCTTGTCCAAATATTACAGCATTGCAATGGCCTGCTTACAAGTGTCAGGAGATTGCAAATGCAGAAAACAAGTCAGCCAAGTCACCGGCTCATCATTCTAAATTCACCACTAAAAGCCTACTATTCATGAAAATTCTGGTTATCAACCCCGGTTCTACTTCTACTAAAATAGCAGTTTACGAAAATGAAACTCCGCTGTTTGTCAGTAATATAAAACATTCTGTAGAAGAACTATCCGCTTTTCCGGAGGTAATAGACCAGTTTGAATTCCGGAAAAACCTGGTGTTACAAGAATTGGAAAACAATAAGATACCTTTTTCTTTTGATGCAATCATCGGACGCGGCGGTTTAGTAAAACCGATACCAGGCGGAGTGTATGAGGTAAATGAAGCCATGAAACGTGATACCGTACATGCCATGCGTACCCATGCCTGTAACTTAGGAGGGTTGATTGCCAGCGAGCTGGCTTCTACATTACCCAACTGTCCGGCTTTCATTGCTGATCCGGGAGTGGTGGATGAATTGGAGGATATAGCACGCATTACTGGTTCTCCTTTAATGCCGAAGATCACCATCTGGCATGCATTAAACCAGAAAGCAATCGCCCGCCGCTTTGCCAAAGAGCAGGGAACCCAATACGAAAATCTGGATTTAATTATCTGCCATCTGGGAGGTGGCATCTCTGTCGCAGTCCATCACCACGGACGAGCCATTGACGCCAACAATGCATTGGACGGTGAAGGTCCTTTCTCACCGGAACGTGCCGGTACACTTCCCGCCGGTCAACTGATCGACCTATGTTTTAGCGGTCAACTCACCAAAGACGAATTGAAAAAACGTATCTCCGGACGCGCCGGACTGACCGCCCATCTAGGTACAACCGATGCCTACCATGCTGATGAAACCGCTCAGCGGCAGCGGGGCGCGGGGTATGATACTGGATGCCATGATTTACAATGTTGCAAAAGCAATAGGAGCCAGTGCCACCGTACTTTGTGGGAAGATAGATGCCATCCTTCTGACAGGAGGTATCGCCTATTCGGACCATGTGATTTCAAGACTGAAAAAGAGAATCTCTTTCCTGGCTCCCATCTATGTTTATCCCGGAGAGAATGAAATGGAGTCGTTAGCATTTAATGCCATAGGAGCACTAAAGGGGGAATTGCCGATACAAATCTATAAATAGGCAGTCGCACAAAAAGGCTATTCAGTTATAAATACGACATTGTTTCCTTTAATTAAGGACAACTCCTCCTGATAAACTCTGCAAAGTTACAGAATAGTTTTCCCCCTGTAGCATTTGATATTGCTTTGCAAAAAGTTTATATCTGGTCTTTGCCTCCTTATATAGCCCCTGCTTACAATAAGCACCGATGATTATACGCAATGATTTTTCATTCAACGGGTCTAAATTAAAACTAGCATTAGCCATCGCAATAGCTTTGGTATATTTCTCTTCTTCATACCACACTTCTGCCTGTCTGCTTAATGTAGGTTCTAATTGCGCCTCCACCAGTGCCTTGAAATGGTCGAATAAAGGAATATCCAATGATTTCAGGAAAGCTCCCTGCGATACAATCTCACAGAGTCGTTCATATTGTTCTTCTACAGGATTACCCGTCAATATCTCCATACATTGCAGATAATCACAATAACAAGGTTCCTGCAATATCAAACGAAAAACATTCTTCTCATAAACAAGAGAAATGCCATCCAATTCAGCCAGTGTTTTCCGCAGATGGTTCAGGGTAACTCCCCGGATATTCTTTACCTTATTCTCTGTCTTGTCGGGCCATAATTGTTCACTCAATTCTTGCGAGGTGATTCCTTCGGAAAGACTATATTCGAAAATCAAGATGAAAGCTTGTTTTAGTTTAGGACTGAACAAGTAATTAATTTCCCGATTATGCCGATCCCTGACTGAAAAGTTTCCAAATAAATAAATCGAATTAGGACGATTATGCAGGTTATCCACAATTTCCCCTTCTCCCTCCGGCAACTCCGGTTCCTCATTATCAATTTGATTTTCGGAACGATTCTTTCTTTTTATAAAAATATAAATAGAAACAACAGCCAACAAAGCCGCAATGACAATAACGCCAACAAGCATGATCCAGAAAAATAGACTCGAAGTGTCGTCTACTTCCATCTGCTCTTTTGTGATGGGTGGAAAAGAGAGACTATAAATATTGGAAACTGATGCCTGATCTTGATTATCAAATTCTAAAGTCACTGCATAAAGTTCGTTTCTATTTGCATTGTAATAAAGATTAGCATTGGTTGCTATCTTATCAGAACGCATAGGAATAGAATCACCGTATACTTGGTAAGACCCATCGGATATGGAGAACCGATACAGGCACAAATACGACTGGGAATAATGTTCCGGATAGAACAAAGTATAGAAAGTAGAATCCCCTGGTAAAATCATATTTCTTACCGGCACCATGTTTGCTTGATTCCATTTAATTTCCCACATCTTTTTCAGATGATTCGTATTCAAGTCCAGTTTGTAGAGGTCATAGTAGTATCTTCGCTCAATAGCCTGATCCCCGGACTCATTCCCCATTCCTCCAAAGATATACAGAGAATTGGAAGACGGTTCGTATCCCATAGAAGTAAAATAACGCGGATCAATATGATCGCCCGTATATTTGATTTCACTCCATTTCCCTGTCACCACATCCATCGCATAGAACCGATTAGAAAAGCGATGGTTACCAAAACCGCCAAAAATAATGTACCGATGATTGGTCTCATCATAAAAGGCACTATGATGATGCAGTTGTGTAGGCAGAACATCATAGCTCAATGGAGTCCACTGGTTATTATGCCAATCATACCATGCACTTGCATACCCGCTAAAAGGCGGATCATAAACTTCATAAGCATACAACCGTTCTTGCCCGGTATCGACAAAACTCGTGCCCAAACGGAATTTCATCGGACAAGGAGCAGCATATTCTTTCGTGTTGGAAGTGCCGTTCGTTGTATTATAAGTTGTTATCTGCTTGTCATTAAAATAATAAATTTCCTGGTTGTGAACATTAAACATAGCCCCCGCCACTTCATTCGATTCAAAGGCTACTTTATGTCGCCAGAAATAAGCATCGTTTATCATCCATACCGGACATACCACTTCACCGATACGGCTTCCCTCCGAATCGTGCACTTCATTTCCTTTGTTTTCATTCAAGGGAAATAAGAAAGTAGTTTTATCATCTTTGACGGACAAATTACGAATCCCGAAAGAAGGAATATCAATAATATATTCACTACGTCCGAAATACATCACCGGCTTCCAGCTTTGCTCTGCAAAATTTAAGTCCGGACAAGTTGATCTCTCTTTATTAACCTTTAATGTGACGTCGTTTTTAACCAGATTAAATAGGATTTGCACCTGTTGCCATCGTCGGCGATTGAACTCTTCCTTATTCAAATGCAACGTAACCAGATTCTGTTTTCCTTCTTCATTCAGCTTGAAAATTACATCCTGTTCCTCACTATTAAAGGACAATGTATAAATAAGATTCTGCTTTTCATTCTTGATACGGAGCACATTTCCTCTCATCGACGTTTCTGGTGCCGCATAGTCGAAGGCAATATCAAGCCGGTCTTTAAACGTGTGACTTTTATAGGCAAAGACATTGTATGAGGTTCTGTTTTCAATCGAATTTTCGTCTCTCTGAAATTTTAAGCC
>ERZ773260.3722-NODE-3722-length-14070-cov-3.873279_pt1 | contig 14070 bp, 10 predicted proteins | sample MGYA00511387_ERZ773260 | MGnify/ENA primary metagenome ERZ773260 (study PRJEB29015, sample SAMEA2737745) | human gut metagenome | biome: human gut; feature: human-associated habitat; material: faeces | place: China | collected 2012 ... | reverse complement strand
CGACTTGCTCGGCAAGTCAAACAAAAAAGAAAATAAAAATTTCCTTTTCTGTTTTTCTATGCACTCTCAATTATACGCAAAAAAACGCCTCTTAAAGTGATCGTGAAATACGATCACAATTAAAGGCAAAGGCAGTCACCAAAAAAGAATTATATGGTAGGTCATTTGACCTACTAAAAAAAATGACAAATTGCAAGGATGTCACCTAAAATAACACTATTTTTGGTAAATTATATATGGGTGGGAGATTATGAAAATTGGAAAGAAATTAAGAGAGTTAAGAATTGAACAAAATTTGACCCAAAATGAAGTTGCAATATTGACAGGTATAAAGCGTTCATCAATTGCAGCATATGAGCTTAATGAACAGTTACCACCAGTTGATAAACTTATACAGTTGGCAAAATTATATAAAGTTAGCCTTGATTATTTATGTGGGTTAGATAATAGTGAAATTCGAAATACTAGAAACGAAAAATCAAAGATATAAAGAACTGTTTCACTATGTGGGACAGTTTTTTATTTGGAGGGAGAAGCTAAAATGAAGATTAGAAAATTATATTTAAATTATTTAGATACAGGAGAAAAACATATTATTGCAGGAATTACTTCAGCTGCAGTACTCTTAGCTAGTATACTGGGTATATATGCTTTAGCAAGAGCTAATTTACCCGATTTTGTTCTAAGTGATAGTAAAGCTATTAAACTAGAATATGGTGAGAAATATTCTGTCAATGGCATGAAATTATTGAATACAGAAGGTATGGATGATGAAGATAAAAAAATATTAAAAAATGGTTTAAGTATAAAAACTAATTTTAAATATGAGGATGGTAAAGATTATCCAGCAGTTGGAGAGTATAAGATAACAATGACCTTTAATGATAATACACTTGTTAAAAAAGTTAAAGTCGCTGATACTACAGCTCCAGAGCTAAATACAGAATTTCGTGATATAGATATTGTAAAAGGAACAGATTTAGCAACATATGATTTTACAGGTCTTAATTTATTTAGTGCAACAGATCTATCGCCTGTAGAGGTAGGATACGACAGCAGTGCAGTTAACAGTAACACAGTAGGAACATATGTATTAAAAGTTACTGCTAAGGATACTTCTAGTAATGAAACTACTAAAGAATTAACAGTTAATATAACTGAAGCTCCAAATGTAAATCAGGAATTAGTAACAGAAACAGTAACTAATGAGGATGGAACAAAATCTATTCGCAATACATTAAGAGATAAAGCGACGGCTCAAGACGATACAGCAAATACTAAAATTAGTTCTAATTCCAGTAAAGGAAGCAGTACAAATAAAAAAGGATCTACAGGTTCAACAGGAAGCAGTTCTAATTCATCTTCCAACTCTGGGGTGAATCAAAGTTTTGTTGCTAATATGTCAATTTCGAGACAAACTACACAGGCAATTACAGTTGTTGGAAACGGTGGAAGCTATGCAACGTTAACACTGCATACTAAGCGTAACGGTATCTGGACAGAAACATTAAGCTGTTCAGCACGAGTAGGGAAAAATGGTATAACTAGCAATAAACGTGAAGGTGATGGAAAAACACCAACAGGAATCTATTCATTTGGTCAAGCATTTGGTGTAGCAGGAAATCCGGGTACTTCTAGAGGATGGTTACAGGTCAACAACAATCATTACTGGGTAGATGATGTAAACAGTCCATATTACAATAAATTAGTTGATGCTAGTCAGACTGGAATTCAATGGAGCAGTGCTGAGCATTTAATTGGTTATCCAACAGCCTATAGATATGCTATTGCTGTTAACTATAATACAGCTTGCACACCAGGTGCGGGTAGTGCTATCTTTTTACACTGCTCAACTGGCGGTTCAACAGCAGGATGTATTAGCGTGAGTCAATCAAATATGATTCGTATATTACAGTCACTACAGGGTGATACTTTAATAGGAATATATCAAAATTCAAATAGTTTATACTAAAGTTTGAATTATAGAGTAATAAATTATAAAATTTAGATGGAGGGATAAAGTATGGACATTAGAAAAGATATTATTGATAAGTATTTAAATACCAAAAAGAACAGGCTCATTGCAGGCTGTGTTACAGGTTTAATTGTCTTGGGATGTGGCGGAGGAATTGTATATGCTACAAGAGACACTTCACCAAAATTACAACTGAAGAAAAATACGATTAATCTTGAATATGGAAAAGAATTCAAAGCTGATTTTGATACTTTAGTTGATACTAAAGGATTAAATAAAGAAGATAAGGAATATTTGAAAAAAAACCTTAAAATAAAATCAGATATTAAAAATGATACTGAAAGTGTGACCAAAGAGGATGGTACTACAGAAGAAAAAGATCGTGGATTTGCTAAAGTAGGAGATTATAAAGTAAATTTAACATATAAAGATGAAACTAAAACAGTTAAGGTAGTTGTGAAAGATACAACTGCTCCAGAAATTACAGTACCAGAAAATATAGAAATTCTTCAAGGAACAGATTTGAGTACATTTGATTTTAAATCATTGATTACAGCGACTGATTTAGCACAAATGGAATTAAATATTGACTATAGTACAATTAATGTTAATGTGCCTATGGAATATATTGCTAAAGCAAACGTTGAGGATGTCAATGGGAATAAGAACGAAAAAGAATTTAAAGTAACAGTAATTGCTCTACCAATAGTCGCTGAGGACGAAGTGGTAGTGCAAGAGACAGTAACAAATGCTGACGGAACGAAAACAGTAAAAAATACTGTTAAGAAAAAAGCAGATTCATCTGGAAATAAAGTAGTATCTAGTGGAAACAATTCAAATAGCAGCTCTAATAGTTCTGGAAACAAACCTTCAGGTTCTGCTGGAACTGGAGGAAGCTCAGGATCATCTGGTAGTGGTTCTAACAAGCCTTCAAATGGAGGAACATCTGGTGGTAGCAGTTCTGGAGGAAATAGTGGTAATTCAGGTGGAAGTTCTGGAAGTGGATCAGGAAATACTGGAGGAAATTCTGGATCAACGGGAGAAACTATTAAAAAATATATTTATGTAGAATGGTCTTATAAAGTTGGTGATAGAACATTTAATGGTTCTTGGGCAGGTAGAGAAGAAAAGTGGAATCCAAATGCCATGTCATTACCGAATGATGCTTATGATTTCTCAGGTTTTAATAAGAAGAGTATAACTTATGAAGAGTACAAACAAATAATGGGATATTAGATGGTTGTTTATAATAGCCATCTTTTATTATTCTTAAAGTACAGAATAGGGGATAAATTATGATATTTTTTATATTTATGAGTGCTAAATATTGACGGCGAAAGCCGTCAATATTATTAAAGGCATTATCGAAAAGGATAAGTAAGACCTATTGAATAAAAAATAATAATGAGGAATAAAAGATATGAGAAAATATAAAAGTTTTTTAAAAATTTTATTTACCCTATCTATTTCTATTTTTTTAGTGCTTAATAATTTTAACAATGTGAGTGCTTTTACATCTAATCTGACTTGGGGACAGGAAATTTACTATCCGAGCTGGCTTGGAAACTGGTCTACAAAAATGTGCTATATAAACGGCAGTTTAGCGTATTGCTTGGAATCTTCTAAAGAAACTCCACCTGAAGGACAATATGCAAATAGTGTCATTGATACAAACGAGGCACTTTTAAAAGTTCTTTACTACGGTTATGGTGGACCTGGAGATGTTTTTAAAGATGATCAGGTTACAAATGATACTAATAAATATCTTTATACACATATTATGGCTAGCTATGCTTATTCAGGAGATATTTATGGTGGTAAGAGCTGGGAAGATTTAGAAGCACATGGAATTGGTTTAAAAGCAAGATATGATCAAATTCAGTCAATGCCTGTGCCAACAAATGAATTTAATTTCTCAAAATCGAGTCTTAACGCATATTATGAAAATGGTCAGCAAAGAACTGAGGAAATTAAGTTAAATGCTAATAATGATGTAGTTGTAAATATACCACTACAAGATGGAGTGGAATTACATAATCTAACAAAGGGAACTGTTAATACTGGAACTGTTTCCGTCAACGGTGGAGAAACATTTTATTTAAGTACAACACTTGAAAAAAGAGAAGATTATTCAAGTGGTAATTTAAATGGAAAAAACTTAGTGAAATATGCGCCGCTAGTTATTAGAAGTGGCGGTAATTACCAAGATGAGGGAACATTAACAACAGTTCAAGATCCCGTTACAATAAATTTGAATATAAACTGGATAGATGGGAGCCAGATTAGTATTAATAAAACTGACAATTTTGGTGAAAACATTTCTAACGCTAAATTTGATTTATTACAGTGGAATAAGACAACTCGTCAATATGAAAAATTAAGAGAGTTTTCATATAATTCTACCAATAAATTATATGAGAGCGATTTTTTAGAAAAAACAGATCTGAATGAAGGTAAATTTAAGGTAGAGGAAACAGTGCCAGATGGATATACAGCTTCTTCGAAATACGAGCAGGAATTTACATTAGACGGCTATATCGACAGAAGTGTTTTTACAGCAGTGATTGAAGGTAAAGAAGTAAATGTAAAATTATCATCTACACTTGCGGACAATCATTACATAAAATATGAGGTGGATGGTGTACCAGATAGTGTAACAGAGATTAAATTTCCTACATGGTCGATTAATGGGGGACAGGATGATATTGATTGGGTTCACCTTGCAAAAGGAAGTGACGGAGTATGGCGTGCAAATAAGCAGATGCCTGAAAGTGGCCAGTATGTTATTCATATCTATTATAATACTGCTGTTCAGCAAAATATTTATTCTTATGCAGTTAATTTTTGGCCGAGTGATACAACGATCAATGTTGTAAATAATAGGATAATGGGTAAAATATCTGTTGATAAATTAGATTATCATGCAGGTGAAAAATTAGCAAACGCAACATTTGATGTGATTGCTAGAAACGATATAAGAACACCACAGGGAACTGTTATATATAGGCAGGGCGAAGTAGTAGGAAATCTTACAACAGATGAAAACGGTTATGGTGAACTGGATAATCTTAATTTAGGGGAATACACCCTAAAGGAGTCAGCAGTACCAGATGGTTTCCGTGATGATGGCAGTACATACGATTTTACTATAACTAATGATAAAACTGATTCTAAACTGCATATGGGATTAGATGTGACATGGGAAATAAACAACTATCCTACTTTTATAAATGTTTATAAAGTTGATAAGGATTCGGGTAAAAAACTTGAAAATGCTGAATTTGATTTATACAACGTTACAGATAAAAAGAAAGTAGGAACATATAAAACAGATAAGAATGGCAATATTGCTGTTTTTTATTTATCAAGACAGAAAACCTATTATATTCAGGAAACAAAAGCGCCTGACTCTTATAAATTAAATGATACCAAATATTATTTTTATGTTGATGAGAAGGGGGCATTCAGTGTTTCAGATCTGAATGGTACTGTAGAAGATGGTACTTTTAATGTGCCGTTTCATGGTACAATGACCATTACTGTTAAAAATGAAATAGATATATGCAATCTTCGAATTACAAAGAAGAATGATAACAGTAAAGTATTAGAGAATGCTGAATTTAGCTTATATTCTGATAAGGAATGTACGAAGGAAATAGAAAAAGGAAAAACCGACAAGAACGGTCAATTGAATTTTGATCGGATTTCTGTTGGTGATTTTTATTTAAAAGAGACAAAAGCACCTGATGGATACAGATTATTAAAAGATCCAATTAAAATATCATTGAAAAATGTGAACGGGAAGTTCACTTTTTTTGTTAATGACAAAGAGATTAAGGAAGATGACAAAAATAACAGCTTAACGTTAGAAAACGGCTTATATACTGGCAATTTGACAGTTATAAACAGTCGAGGATCTATTCTTCCTGCAACGGGAAGTCATATGACGATTGTTTTAACAGGGGCAGGTATTTTATGTTTATTAATTTCGATTAAAAGGGGAAAAAACAATGATGAAGAACAAATTTAAAAAGTTAGGAATAACAGCTTTAGCTTGTGTACTGTCTTTATCGACAGCAGGAACAGTAGCAAACTTAGTCAATAGTGGAAATAATGGAAACATGATTTTTACGAAAGTAAATGCTGAAGGAACAGGACATATAACTATTAATGCCAATGTAGGAGATAATGGAGTTACTCAAAGTCTGGCAGGGAAGAAATTTAATATTTACCGCATCTTTGATGCTCAAAACAGTGCAGGAATGGAAAGTATTAACTATACAATGAATCCTGCATATGAAAAATCATTGAAAAAGGTTACTGGAAAAGATACAGAATATGCAATCATAGATTATATTCAAACATTAAATAACAATCAGGTGATCAATGATGTTTCACAGACACAGAAAAATGAGACTGCATATTCTAATTTTAGATATTTTGTTGAGAGTCTGAGAAATATGTTAGTTGAAGATAAAGCCGACCCTACTCTGGTTTTAACGGTCCCATCTACAGCAACAGACAGTTATACATTAGATGTTGCATACGGGTGGTATATTATTGATGAAATTACGAGTGTTAATGGAACGCACAGTGCTGCATCTATGATTATGGTAAATACTGCTAATCCAGATGTTGCAATTGATATAAAATCTGATTTTCCTGTAATTCAAAAACAGATTTTAGAAGATGATAATCAAAAGACAGTCGGAACAGATAAAGACGGATGGAATGATGTAGGAGATTATGAGATTGGTCAAACCGTGCCTTACCGTTATTTGACATATGCACCAAATATGAACGGGTATGCAAATTACTATTTTGCAATGCATGACCGCATGGACAGCCAGTTGACATTCAATAAGGATAGTGTAGTTGTTAAAGTCGGGAACAAGACGCTTGTAAAAGATACAGATTATAAAGTTGTAACAACTGGCTTAACTGGAGAAACATTCCAGATCCAGATTACAGATTTAAAAGCGACAATTAATAAATATTTTTATGCATCTGAAGCGGGAGCAAATCCAGAAACAGAGAAGCTGTATGGTCAAAAAATTGTTGTAGAATATAATGCTACTTTAAATGAATCTGCTCAGGCGGATACTGGAAGAGCAGGTTTCGAAAATGATGTAAGACTGGAATATTCTAACGACCCCGACAGTAACGGAACGGGCAAAACAGGGTTAACACCTTGGGATACAGTAGTAGCATTTACATTTAGAATGGACGGTATCAAAGTAAATGACCAGACTCCAGAAAGAAAGCTGGAAGGTGCTAAGTTTAGATTATACAGTGATGAGGACTGTACTAAAGAGGTAAATGTTAAAAAAGCAAGCGGCGGAGACGGTTATACTGTAATCAATAGAGACAGCGTAACAGGTGATAATGCACCAAGTGAAGCGGTTGAAATGGTATCTGATTCAAATGGTGTTTTCAATATCATAGGTTTAGACAGTCAGACATATTATTTGAAAGAAACTAAGGCGCCAGACGGTTACCGTTTATTAAAAGACCCTATAAAAATCGATGTAAAAGCAACTTATGGAGCTGACAACAGATTAAATTATGTTAAGGGCGATGGTGCAACAGCAAAGACATTACAGAAATTAGCAGCAACAGCAAGTTTTAAAGAATTTTATACAGGCGCATATAGTCAATATGACAAAACACTATCAACTGATGTAGATACAGGTACACTTAATATCAAGGTTGTAAACAAAGTTGGATCTAAACTTCCTGCAACAGGGAGTATGGCCACTTTATTATTAGTTGCAACGGGTACTGCGGTGATGGTAACTGTACTTGTCAGAAGAAGAAAAAATGAAAAAAATGAGAATTCTCAAATTTCTTAAAAAAGATATTTTAATTTTTATAACAGGACTGGCTCTTGTGAGCTATCCTGTTATTTCTAATTATATGGAGTCCAGAGAACAGGCAGATCAGATCGATACATATAACAGTTCTGTCAGTGAATTAAGCAGAGCAAATAAACAGTTAATGCTGAACGAAGCTCATGAATGGAATGATAACCTGTATTCAAAACAAAAGGGGTTATCAGAGGATTCAGGGTTAGAATATGAAAATGTTTTAGATCTTGGAAATGGTGTAATAGGAACTGTAGAAATTCCAAAAATAAAGGTAAATATGCCTGTCTATCATGGTACAGACAGTGATGTATTAAACGTGGGAGCTGGCCATATAGAGGACAGTTCTTTGCCTGTAGGTGGTAACAATACCCACACTGTTTTAACTGGCCATAGAGGCTTGCCGTCAAGCAAACTTTTTACTCGATTAGACGAACTTAAAAAAGGTGATCTTTTTTTTATTAAAGTAATCGATGAAACTTTAGCATATAAAATAAATAAAATAGAGGTAGTACTGCCTGATAAGGTCAGTTATTCGATTAAAGATAATCAGGATTTAGCAACATTGATTACCTGCACTCCTTATGGGCTAAATACCCACAGGCTTGTAATAACAGGTAAAAGAGTTCCATATAAGAAAAAGGAAAAGAAATCAATTAAAAGCAGTATGCCGTCATTAAGGGAAATTATTTTCTATGTTATTCCTGTTCTGTTTTCAGTGGCAGGCATACTATTTTTTAGAAAACGAGGGGTGAAAAATGTGTAAAAAATTAATTACAGCAGTATTCACAGTTTTTTTATTTTTTATCAGTATAACCGCTGTTTCTGCTTTAGACGAAGTCGGATCTATAACAGTAAATCTTGAAGAAGGAAAAAAGGGAACCAGTGTTAAAAATGTAGAATTAGAACTTATCAAAATAGCTGATATAATCAATGGCCAGTATTTGCTTATTAATGATCTGCAGGATACTGGAGTAAATTTAAATACTTTAAAAACAGCAGAAGATATGAAAAATGCAGCACACACTATTTCAAAAATTACTGTTTCAAAAAATATAGTCGGAACTAGAAAAACTACCAATGACTATGGAACGGTCAAATTTGATCAGTTAGAAAATGGAGTTTATCTGCTTCAGGCAACAGATATCAACAAATATGAGAATATCGTATCAACATTGATATCCGTACCTGCATTTAACAATGAAAGCAAAAACAGCATGAATTATGATATCAGTATTGTACCTAAACATTCACCTGTAATTGCAGTAAAAACAGGTGATGCAGTTGATTTAAAACTATTTGCCGTATTAGCAGGCGTTAGTGCTGTTATTATTGCAATAATACGAAGGGAGGCGATATAGATACAAATTAATATTAGATATCTAAACGATATCTTTTTTTATTTTATATTAAAGCGAGGTAGAAAAATGAAAGGGTTAAACAAAATAAAAAAATGCTGGAAACAGCTTATGTTAGTACTGGCGATGTTTTTAAGTATCAGTGCATCGACATTAACTCAGGCTAATGCCTTAAACGCTGCATTGACCTGGGGACAGGAAATCCGTTATCCAAGCTGGCTTGGAAACTGGTCTACAAAAATGTGCTATATAAACGGCAGTTTAGCGTATTGCTTGGAATCTTCTAAAGAAACTCCACCTGAAGGACAATATGCAAATAGTGTCATTGATACAAACGAGGCACTTTTAAAAGTTCTTTACTACGGTTATGGTGGACCTGGAGATGTTTTTAAAGATGATCAGGTTACAAATGATACTAATAAATATCTTTATACACATATTATGGCTAGCTATGCTTATTCAGGAGATATTTATGGTGGTAAGAGCTGGGAAGATTTAGAAGCACATGGAATTGGTTTAAAAGCAAGATATGATCAAATTCAGTCAATGCCTGTGCCAACAAATGAATTTAATTTCTCAAAATCGAGTCTTAACGCATATTATGAAAATGGTCAGCAAAGAACTGAGGAAATTAAGTTAAATGCTAATAATGATGTAGTTGTAAATATACCACTACAAGATGGAGTGGAATTACATAATCTAACAAAGGGAACTGTTAATACTGGAACTGTTTCCGTCAACGGTGGAGAAACATTTTATTTAAGTACAACACTTGAAAAAAGAGAAGATTATTCAAGTGGTAATTTAAATGGAAAAAACTTAGTGAAATATGCGCCGCTAGTTATTAGAAGTGGCGGTAATTACCAAGATGAGGGAACATTAACAACAGTTCAAGATCCCGTTACAATAAATTTGAATATTAAGTGGATGGATGTAGGTGATTTTGAATTAAGAAAAACAAACGATACTGGAAAATTAATTGACGGTTCAGAATTTTCATTAAAACATACTACACTTGATTTCGAAAAAAAACTTGTAGTCAAAGATGGCAAATTATCAATGAACGGTCTACCTGTTGGAGAATATTTGCTTACTGAAACAAAAGTACCTGATGGTCATGCGGTTCTTCAAAAGACGTTTCAGGTAACAATTAATAAAGATCAGACAACAGAACAGATTGTTGTCAATAAATTAAGACCTACAGGTACGTTAGAGATAAATAAGTCATTAGAAGTTTCTAATATAGAAGTCAATAAAGCTGATTATGATTTAACAAAAGTACAATTCAAGATTACTGCAAACCAAGATATTTATGATAGTGTTTCTTTAGAAAAATTATATTCTAAAGGAGATGCGATTACTGTTGGCTCAGGTAAAGGAAGCAATGATGATGTCGTAAAATTAGTAAATGGTAAAGAATTAGAAAACGGTATTTATTCATGTGATACAAATGGTAAGTTATCTTTATCTGGATTGCCAATGGGGACATACAATGTGGAAGAAATTGCCTGCCCAGATGGTTTTGTTTTAGATAAAGAAGTCAAAACAGTACATTTTGCACAACAGGATTTTGTTACATTAGAATACAAATCATCTTTGGATATTAACAACGAGCTTACTAAGACTGTTTTTAATAAAGTTGATGTGGCGGGAAATAATGTTTCTGGTGCATATGTACAGATTTTAAATGAAAACAAAGAGTTAATTTATGATTTTATTACAGGAACAGAACCAGTACAAATTGATGGTTTAAAAGATGGTAAATATTATTTTCATGAAGATTTAGCTCCTCAAGGATTTACATTAGCTCAAGATGTTGAATTTAATGTAAAAGACGGTAAAATTCAAAAAATAGAAATGACAGATACCATTACTGAAGTGACTAAAAAAGATGAAAGTGGCAATTTATTAGCAAATGCAGATATGGAAATCGTTTCTACAAAAACAAAACAAATTGTAGATAAATGGACTACAGGTCAGCATCTATTGGATATTCCTGAAGATATCAAAGCACAGTTAGAAGCAGGTGAAACAGTTTCTAATATGTTTATAGATATAGAAGAAGATGGTGTTGTAGAATATACAGTTATTCCAAATAAAGACACTAAAGATTATCGTCTAATTTATATAAAAGACGGTATTACAACATACTCAAACATTGATATCAATGGTAATGAAACCGCTCATATGGCTCAAAATTTAATTAGTGGCCAAGAGTATATCCTAAGAGAGGTTAATGCTCCTGAAGGATACAAGATTGCTGAAGAACAAAAATTTATTGCTGGAAAAGATAAAAACGTATCATTAAATATGACAGATGAACTTATATTGACAGATATTCAGGTTAATAAAGTTGACAGTCAAACATTAAAACCCATCTTATCAAAAGACTTTGAATTTACTCTTTACAGTGATAAGGAATGTACTAAAGTACTGGATGTGGTAAGTGGTAATACTACAGATGGAACAGCTACTTTTAAAGATTTAAAGTATGGTATCTATTATATCAAAGAAACAAAGGCACCGTTAGGATACGAACTTTCAACTGAAGTAAAAGAAATTGTTATTAACGATAATCTAGAAGGTGTAGGGAGTGTACATAGTTTTAAATATTTAAATACTTTATTGCCTGTAACAATTACAAAAACAGGGGATAATCAGTCATTAGGATTATATGCTGGATTAGCGGCGGCTTCTATACTTGGATTAGGGTATATCATACTTAAAAGAAAAAGGAAAGAAGTCTAGAAGGTAGGTCATTTGACCTACCTTTTTCATTAAAATAGGTAAATGTATGTCAGTAAAAAAGAAATTAACAATATTCATATGTATATTATTTACACTGTTTTTATCGGGATGTCAGACACGAAGTAAAAATTATGAAGTAAAATTCATAGATGAAGAAGAAATTGAATATTCCTCTGATTTTAAGCCTGCTGATCTTCTTATTGGTGTAAATAAATATAAAAAAGAAGATTTTAAGTTTAATGATGATTATAGCTTACTTACTTTACCTGATAACTCAACGGTTAAAATAAATAGCAGTAAGAAGAAAATTAAATTAGGAACTATTAAATTTGATTTTTTATATAAAAGCAAAATTTATACCAAAAAAATCTTATTAAAAGATACAACAGCGCCAGAGATTGTAGCAAATGATCAATATGAAGTAGAATTGAATAATAGTTATTTTGATTTGAAAAATCAAATTAGCTGTAAAGATAATTACACTAATAGCAGTTCTATAGAACTGTTTTTTAATGGAAATTATGATCTTACTAGAGTCGGCTCATATAAGGTAGAAGTTATTGCTTATGATGCTAAGAAAAATAAATCTGTTAGAGAAGTAACTGTAAATGTTGTAGATAAAAAAGTTGATAATAATTATTCTCAACCAGACAATAATAACAGCAATAATTCAACTGTTGAAAATAGAACAAACAGCAGTGACAGTAAAAATAGTACAAATTCTTCAAAAACAGAAAAACCCAAATCTGATACTGATAATACCAGTTATGTACCAGAAACAAAATCATTCAGAGTTGAGGAATATGGCACATTTGATGCCTGTTTAAATGCCTGTCAACAGTATATCAACACTTGTCTTTCAAAAGGATACAAGGGACTTGGGAAAGCCCAGCCTATTCAGGAGAATGGTATATATGTAGGATATCAGGCAGTTTTTAGTTAAGAAAGGATTAAAAAATGAAAAAGATAAGAAAATTTAAAGTAGCGATTTCTACTTTCACGATATGTACATTAATAAAATTAAATAGTATTTCAGCAGCGGTATCTTTTAATCAAGGTCAAGCTACAACTGATGTAAAGGCTCTACTTGACCCAATTGCTAATGTCATGATTGCAATTTCAGTACCACTTGCAATATGTTCAGCAGGTTATTCATATTTTACGTGGAATGGCAAGGATGAGGAAGAAAAAGAACAAATGCCGTTTCATAAATCAATAAAAAAACATGTAATTGCATTTGTTTTGTTCGGTCTGTTAAGTACGATATTAAAATGGTTTACAATCTCATAAGCTGGAGGGGTTTATATGATTGAAGATGCGATAAGGACTTTATTTTGGGCTATAGCAAAACTTTTTTTATCAGCAAGCGACTGGATGTATGATATGCTAAATGCAGTAGTTAATTTGAATTTAGCAGGAAGTAATGAGATAACATATACATGGCTTTTCTTCTTGTCATTTTTATCATTTGCTACATTTGTTAGAGTAGGATACGTACTTTTAAGAAAGACAGCTAACGAAGATGAGGAAGTAGATATCGGAAGTATACTTAAGAAAATAACTAATATTTTTCTGGTAATATGTATATCTCTTACTGCTTTCTTTTTTGCGCTTCAGGCACCTTCAGAGATTACTAAGATATATAATAATGTCGTAACATATGATGAGAAAATGTCTCCTTCAACGGCGGTTATTAGCTCAACTGCTAAAACTCCAATTACATCTAAATTAAGTGACATGTCATCTTCAGATGAAGTTATTGGAATCGATACAATAGATGATAAATTAAACGATGAGGAAAGTGGTGAATATATTTATTTTTACTCTTATTCAGAATTGTTGTTGTGCATTATAGGCGCTTTTGTTGTTATGTGTGTACAGCTCAATATAGTTATAGACTGTGCTATGCGTCTGTTTTTAAATATATTTAGATTTTGTATAGGTTTTATTCCAATATCTTCAATGGTCGAGGAAGAGTCAACTTGTGGTGACTGGGTTAGAGATATAATATCGGATGCACTTACTACTGCATCTACATTAATATTTACAAATTTAGTTTTTGGTCTTATGACATTATCACAGATTTCTTCTTTGAACGGTATTATAAGAGTTGTAATTTTTGCTG
>ERZ773260.3721-NODE-3721-length-14070-cov-6.137852_pt1 | contig 14070 bp, 12 predicted proteins | sample MGYA00511387_ERZ773260 | MGnify/ENA primary metagenome ERZ773260 (study PRJEB29015, sample SAMEA2737745) | human gut metagenome | biome: human gut; feature: human-associated habitat; material: faeces | place: China | collected 2012 ... | reverse complement strand
GGGCGGTCTCCAAGACCGCGGAAAACCGGCGGATCAACAGCGTGCTGCGCTGGACTGTGAGAGAGGAGGAGCCGGAGTTGACGGAGGACAGAGTGCGGCAGATCGTTCGGGAGGAGTTGGCAGTTCAGGAGTCCAGGCTGGCCAACGCCCCGGCGGACGGCTGGGCGCTGGAGTACATCCGGCAGGCCGTGGAGGCCGGGATCCTTACCGGCGTGGACGATGGCCGGGGCGGCGTGACCATCGCCAGGCCCAGGGCCCACACCACCAGGCAGGAACTGGCCACCATGGGCGTGGCTATCCTCAAAGCAGCGAGAAAGTAAAAGAGGGGGAGCGCGTGGGCGCTCCCCCTCTTTCTAACGTGTGTGCATAATATCCTCCTTTTCCCTCGTGACCTCCGGGGCGGGCCTTGCGGTTAGAACGGCAAGCAGAAAAGCCAGAGCTTGTGGACCGCTGCGCTTTCAGGAAACCGAGCATATAGTCGGTCTACTGCGGCCAGGATTTTCGCCCCGATGGGATTGTACCCGAAGAAGTGCCAGCGAGCATTTTCGAGATTGTAGGCGGGGCGGCTGGTGGCCCATCGTTGGCGGAGACGGCGGCGTTTCATTTCTTTTCGCCTCCGTTCTTGACGATCTAGCGCAGGGACTTGATGGCGAGGCGGGCGTGGCAGCTCTCAACAGCAGATACATCGGACCCATCAAAGTCCTCTCGGCTCTCGATCCAGGCAAGTAGCTCATCTGGGGTCTGGCATAAACTTGACAGGGTTCCGAGGGTATCGAACACCCTCATTCTCTCCTTGCCGTCGTCATTGAGGTAATAGCTTACCTCGACCAGCTTCTTGTGCTCGGCGGTGACCGCCGATTTCCACTCGGCATAATTAGCAACCATTTTGCATTCCTCCTTGATTTTTTTGCCTTACTCAGTTATAATCAAGGTGGCCGGGGTAAGGCTCCCGGCTCGCCTTTTGGGGTGGAAGAGCGGCGTTCTTGTTAGGGGCGGCCGCTCTTTTTTATTGCTCGTTCATGATGCGTTTTACGCTCTCACGAAGCTCTTCCAGTGTCTCGCACTTCTCAATAAGTTCGAGGATTGCTTTTAGGAGAGCCTGAGTTACGTTCAAGTCGTTCATTCCCTCACTTCCTTTCGTAAGAGGCTCCCCGTCTCAGGATCGGTTCACCTCTGCCTTACAAGTATAGTATACAGCAATCGCTTAATGTTGTCAAGCGATTTATTCGCTATTTCGTAAAAATATTTTATTAAATCATTGACAATAAACAGCAAACAATGTATGTTTTATGTGGGAGGTGATTGCATGACTACGGAACAGATGCTAAAAATGGCCTTATCATACAAGGGGATGTCCCAAGCGGAACTCGCCCGAATGTTAGGAACATCGCCGTCAAACCTCAATCAGAAGGTAAAAAGAAACACGCTAACCCGCGAAGATTTGGAACACATCGCTTCTGCACTTGAAGCAGAGTTTATCTGTTCGTTCAAGTTCCCAGATGGGACAGAGATTTAGGTGGCCATCCTCAAGGCGGCGAGAGGATGAGATAGAGGGAGTGCGGGAGCTCTCTCTAGTATTAAAGGCGCTATATCTTCCGATAAAGACTGTATCGAGGACCTGCGGGTCTACCCCACCCGGGGCTGTCAGGAGGTGATCGACCGGGCGGTCTCGGTGAAGGCGGGGAGCGCGGAGCTGCTGTATGCCTACATCGATGTGGAGCCGGTCAGCTTCAACCGGGGCTTCTATACGGTGGATGTTCGGTATTTCTACCGCATCACCGCGGACGCCTTTGTGGGGGCGGCGCGGCCGGTGGAGGTCACGGGCCTGGCGGTGTTTGACAAGCGTGTCATTCTGTTCGGCAGTGAGGGGAGCGCGAAGGTATTCTCCTCCCAGGCGGCCAGCGGGGCGCTGGACCTCCAGGCTCTGCCCGGCCGGAGCAACCCCACCGCAGTGGTGGAGTCGGTGGACCCCATCATTCTGAGTATGAAGCTGGTGGATGTGTGCGAGTGCCGCCCAGGAGACTGCTGCTGTGAGATCCCCCCCGCCATCTGCGCCTGCTTCCCTGAGGAGCTGGTGCTGGGGGGCGACGTCCACCGCCTGTACGTCACCCTGGGACAGTTCTCCATCATCCGCATGGAGCGGGATACCCAGCTGCTCATCCCCGCCTATGATTACTGCCTGCCGGATAAGGAGTGTACCTGCGGCGGCTGTGAGTGCGGCCAGGAGGACCCCTGTGAGATCTTCCGTAAGGTGCAGTTCCCGGTGAACGAGTTTTTCCCGCCCAACAGTTTAACGCCGAAAACTGCCACCAGCTATCAGGAGGCGCGCAGCGGCTGCTGCGGAGCCTGAGGCCGGAGCCGGAAAAGCGTATGGGACCTTCGGATATGCAGAGAGATACAGGAAAATAATGAACCCCCGGGACGTCAGCAGACGTCCCGGGGTTTTGTTCGCCTCCGTGGAGGTGGGGGTCAGGAGATGTGGGAGATGCCGGAACCCTGGACGACCTCCGCCTCAGCGGTGAGGGAGTCCATCCACTCGGTCATGTCCTCCGACTTGAGGGTGGTCTTGACGGAGTACATCCAGGAGGGGTCGTTCCAGCCCACGAAATACATGATGTGCCAGCCCTTGGTGGAGCTGCTCTCATTCTTTACAAGGCCGGTGTCGCCGCTCTGACGGGCGGGGTCCAGGGCCCAGTCCAGGAAATTCTGGTCCCAGGCATTGGCGCTGGAGACGCCGGTGTACAGGCCACCGGTGGCCTGGGAGCCGCTGTCCGCGGTATTCTCCATGGCCAGCAGTGCAAAGGCGTCCTCCGTGCCGCCCTCGGCCTTCCACTGGTCCAGCATGGCCTGGGCGGACTCCTCCGCGGCGGCATACTGCTCCTCGGTGGGGTTGCTGCCGGCGCCAATCAGGATGTGACGGACGTCCGCGGTGCTGGACTCGTCCCGGGCGCGGCTGTCAAATTGGACCACATAGTAGTTGTAGACAAAGCTGTCGCTGCGGTCATTCTCCGCCAGAGTGACGTCTCCCGCCTTACGGGAAGCGTCATACAGCCAGTCGGCGTACTGGGCGCTGGCGAAATTGGAGCCCACGGCGGAGATATGAGCGGAAGAGTTGTAGACCTTGTCCCCATACTCCTCGGCCAGAGCCTGGGCGTCGGAGCCGGCGGTCAGCTTGGCCTGAAGCTCCTGGGCCAGCGCCAGGGCGTCGGCCTTGGCGGTCTCAAACTCGGCGGCCTTCTCTTCGTCGGACTTCTCCACGGGGTTGCCCTCCTCGTCGGTCTCCTCCTGTACCGCGGCCTGGATGGTGAACACGGAGTAGCCGAAGGTGTCCAGCTCGTTGGTGTGCTCCGCGTAATAGGCGTTGACCTCCTCGTCCGTGTAGGTCAGGCTGTCCTGATGGCTCTGCTGATAGGAGGAGGCGAGCACCCGGTCGGCGGCGATGCCGCGGAAGGTGTCCTCATCCATAAAGGTGCCGTAGTTGGTCTTGAGATAGCTCTTCAGATTGGCGTAATTACCGCTGGTCCGCCAGGAGCGGTCCAGGGAGTCCAGCTGGAGCTGGAGATAGGACTCGTCCAGGGCGGTCATGGAGTAGCCGGCCTCCTCGGCGGCATGGCAGAGCATGGTCACCTGGGTCAGCTGGTCGATGCCCTGCTCCAGCAGGTAGTCCCGCCAGGTCTGGCCCTTCTCCTCGTCGTACATCTGGTCGGCGGGGTCCGTATTGGGGTCAAAGGTGGAGGCCCCCATCATAGCGCCGTAGTAGGCGTTGACATAGGCCTGCTGGTAGTAGTACTGGACCACCGCGGGGCCGAAGTCCTCCCCGTCGATGGTGACCGCGGTGGAGCGCTTCTGGAAGAAGCCGCTGTCCCACACCAGAAGGGCGATGGCCAGCACGGCGATCACGCCGCCCACAACACCGTACAGGATGTGCTTGCGGCGGTCCTGATCCGCCGCTCGGTTATTTCTGCGCTGGACATAGGTGGAGTCCGCGCGCTCTTTGTTGTCTTTGGGTGCACTCACAGTTGGTTCCGTCCTCTCATCATTTCTCAGATTGGCCGTTCCGGGCGGAGGGCCCTGCCGGCGCGGTACTGGGCGAGCCGCCGCGAAAGGGGAAGCGGTCGGTCAACAGACTGTATTATACAGGAAAGATTCGGGGGATTCAAGTGGGAAAGGGGAAGGGCGGCCAGCTTTTACATTTTGTTCATGGGTCGGGGGAATAAAAAAAGGCCGCGGCTTATGCCGCGGCCCAGATCCAAGTGAATTTTATATAACCCCGCTCTGGCCGTGTGGACCTGTTTAAAACCTGCACGTGATGGCAGGTGGGTTGCCTCCACAACGCTTTTCTGCTTCCAACATCCAACCAACCTCAATGGGGGCCGGGAGGCCTGCAAGCCACGCTGTGAGGGGGCGTCCCGTTTGAAAAATGTGGGTTTAAAAAGGCCCATCACGCACCGAGCAGGAAAACTCACCTGGGATCGAAGGGGATCACTCGTCTTCGTCCTCAAAGAAGCGCTCCATGAAGAGGTTGTAGACCTCTTCGATCTCCTCATCACTGTCCAGAGTGGAGAGCAGCTCCTCGCCGTTTTCCTCCACAGTCTTCATGATGACCAGACCGTATTCCTCATCGTCTGCGTCCACATCCACGGGCTCGCCGGTCTCCTCGTCTTCTGCAACAGCGGGGAACAGGGCGTGATAGGTGATGCCGTTATGCTCCAGGGTGTCCACCAGCTCCAGCTCAAATTCGTTGCCGTCCTCGTCGGTGACGGTGATAAAGTCGGGGCCGAATGTCTCGCTCATGGGGAATACCTCCTGCGTTTCTTCTGGACCTATTGTACCCCGTATGCGGGAAAAATGCAAGTGGGAAGACGCTCAAATTTTGGAACGGGTCCGTGCCGGATGTTGAAAAGGCGCAATTAAATGCGTCTATATCATAAAAAACCGGAAAAATAAATCAAAAAAAGAAGAAAAAGATATAAAAAATTTCGTAGAGCACCCGAAAATCCTTTTGACTGGGGGAGATGGGATTTCCGGTCCCATCACTTTACCAGGGTATGGGGATGTGGTATAATAAATCTGATTACGGCTGCTGGATAAAGCCGTCAGAAGAACAGAGCCGCAAAGTGTGAACGAGCGCCCAGGACAGTGCGGCGCAGAGAGGACGGTCATTGCGATGGATTTGACAGAACGCACGTTGGAGAGCCACAGCATTTTTGAGGGGAAGATCGTGACCCTGCTGGTGGACCAGGCGGAGCTGCCCGATGGGAAACGGGCGTCCCGGGAGGTGGTGCTCCACCCGGGCGGAGTGGCGGTCCTGCCGCTGGATGAGGAGGGAAATGTGACCTTGGTGCAGCAGTACCGCTATCCCTTCCACCAGGTCATCCTGGAGCTGCCGGCAGGCAAGCTGGACGCCGGCGAGCCCCATGAGACGGCGGCCCGGCGGGAACTGAGCGAGGAGACCGGACTGGAAGCGGAGGAGCTGACCTATCTGGGGTGCCTGCTGGCCTCACCCGGCTTCTGCAATGAGCGGCTGCACCTCTATCTGGCCCGGGGCTTGTCCCGAGCGGAGAGCCATCCGGACGACGATGAATTTTTGAACGTGGTCACCATGCCCTTTGACCAGCTGCTGGAGCAGGTCATGGATGGGACCATCGAGGACGCCAAGACGGTGGCCGGAGTGCTGAAGACCAAGGTGCTGCTGAAATTGTAAGGAGGAGGAAGCTCTGTGGGAAAGACCATCCTGATCGTGGAGGATGAGCAGAATATCGTGGATATTCTGTCCTTCAATCTCAGCCGGGAGGGGTACGACACACTGGAGGCGTACGACGGAAAGACCGGACTTCAGCTGGCGCTGGAGCAGAACCCGGATCTGATCCTGCTGGACCTGATGCTGCCGGAGATGAACGGCTTTGATGTGTGCCGGAAGCTTCGGGAGGCCGGCTCGTCGGTCCCCATCCTGATGCTTACCGCCCGGGAGGAGGAGACCGACAAGGTGCTGGGCCTGGAGCTGGGGGCGGACGATTACATCACCAAGCCCTTCGCCATGCGGGAGCTGATGGCCCGGGTGAAGGCGAACATCCGCCGGGTGGATATGGCTCCGGCCCAGAGCGCCCCGCCCGCCGGAGAAACGGAGAAACGGCTGGAGCTGGGACGGGTCTCCATCGATCTGGACGGGGCCACCGTGTTTAAGGACAGAAAGCCCCTGGACCTGACCCAGCGGGAGTATGAGCTGATCCGCTTCCTGGCCTCCCAGCCGGGGAAGGTGTTTTCCCGGGAGGCCCTGATGGAGCACGTCTGGAACTATGAGGGCTATGTGGGCGACGTGCGGGCTGTGGATGTGGCCGTCCGCCGCCTGCGGGAAAAGCTTGAGGACGACCCTGCCGCTCCCAAGTTTATCCTGACCAAGCGGGGGATGGGCTATCTGTTCGGCAGCCAGCCGGGCTGACTTGGGCAGAGCCGGACAACGGAGAAGGTGCCAGTGCGGGCAGAAAGACCGCGCCGGGAATGTTTTGCGGAAGAGAAGGGGGAGCGCCGATGCTGCGCAGCGTACACATGAAGCTGGTGATGATCATGGTGCTGCTCATCCTGTCCCTGATGGCAGTGGTGGGCGCGTTTTTGATCAATTCAGTGATGGCGTTCTATCTGGAGGAGTTTTACACCCAGATGAGCCAGGTGTTTGACCAGAGCCAGAACCCGGCCCTGAGCCGGACCCTCCAGACGGAGAACTCCGGGGAGGAGAACGGGGCGGAAGCCGTGCTGGAGATCATGCAGGCCTATTCCGGCGAGCTGGGCCTGGACGGCCGGAGCCGAACCCTGTACATCCTGGACGGGGAGACCGGCGCCTATCTGGCCGGGACCGACGAGGCGGAGGGCCGGGGTCTGGAGTACAACTCCCCCAATCTGACCCGGGCCCTGGTGGAGAAGGAGGAGGGGACACAGGCCAATATCGCCGCAGACTATATGGATGTGGCGCTCCCCTTCAGCCGGGGAGACGGCCAGTATGTCATCTACATCCTGGACAACAAGACCACGGTGAACAGCCTGATCAACCAGATCTTTGTGCTGATCCTGGAGTCACTTGTCTTTGGCCTGTTCATCTCCATCCTGCTCTCCTTCCTGCTGTCCAAAACCATGATCATCCCCATCCAGCGCCTGACCGAGGGAGCCATGCGGGTGGCGGAGGGGGATTTCTCCCGGCGGATCGAAGTGACCTCCCGGGATGAGATCGGCGTGCTCACCGACACCTTCAATGACATGGCGCGGCAGCTGCGGGACACCCTGCGCCAGGTGGAAAATGAGCGCAACAAGCTGGATACCCTGTTCCTCCACATGACAGACGGCGTGGTGGCCTTTGACCGGGAGGGGCGGGTCATCCACTCCAATCCCGCGGCGGCAGTGATGCTGGGCTGCACCATCGGCGGGGACACCACCTACGGCCAGCTGTTCGGCGGCCTGGCCTCTCTGGAGGAGGTCATGGCTGCCCCCGATCATCTGGAGGCGGAGCGCCAGGTGCGGGACCGCTGTCTGGAACTGCTGATGGCCCCCTTTGACCGGGAGCAGCAGGGTGGCGTGCTGGCGGTGCTCCACGACGTGACGGAGCAGCGGAAGAACCAGGAGCTCCAGCGGGAGTTCGTGGCCAACGTCTCCCATGAGCTGCGTACCCCGCTGACCAACATCCGCAGCTATGCCGAGACCCTCTCTGACAGCGCTGGGGACATCCCGCCGGCCATGGAAAAGAAGTTTTTGGGCGTCATTCTGGGGGAGAGCGACCGCATGACCCACATCGTCCAGGACCTGCTCACCCTGTCCCGGTTCGACTCCGGGCGGGATGATCTGAAGCTGGCGCGGTTCTCCTTCGAGGCGGCGGTGCAGGACCTGTACAACGCGGTCTATATGGAGGCCCAGCGCCACAGCCATACCCTGGAGCTGGAGCTGGAGGACGGCCTGCCCGAGGTGACCGCCGACCGGGAGCGCACCGTCCAGGTGATGATGAACATCGTCTCCAACTCCATCAAATATACGCCGGACGGGGGAAAAATCGTCATTTCTGCCGGCCGGACCGGGGACCGTGTCTGGATGCAGGTGGATGACAACGGCATTGGGATCCCACCGGAGGACCGCCCCCGCATTTTCGAGCGCTTTTACCGGGTGGACAAGGCCCGCTCCCGCCAGTCGGGCGGCACCGGCTTAGGCCTGTCCATCGCCAAGGAGATCGTGGCGCGGCATGAGGGCGTGCTGGAGCTGGTGGACCGGGAGGGACCCGGCCTGTCGGTGCGCATGGAGCTGAAGATTGAGGGGCCGCGCCATGAGTAAACGGAGAAGGAAGCAAATCGTGGAGCGGATCAAAAGTCTTTTGATCGTGCTGCTCAGCTGCTCGGCGGTGTACCTGGTGGTTCTGACCCAGAGCATCGCAGTGCCCTCCGGCCTGCTGTCCCGGCCATCCACAGGAGGCGGAGGACTCGCGGTGGCCGATCCTGCTGAGACGGCCCGGCCGCTGCGTATGGCAGCTGTGATTCCCGCCGGTGGGAACGAGGTACAGCGCTTCGGCGTGCAGTACAGCGAAGCGGATACAGCGGATCTGTTCCAGCAGGCATATACCATTCTGGTGGAAGCCCTGAGCAGTGCCAACCAGCTGAAGGAGGTGACGGAGGCGGAGTGGCGGCAGGCTCTGTCCGCCGCACCCGGCCTGTACTTTGACTGGCAGGGGGAGGTGCCTCTGGAGGTGCTGGACGGCTGGCTCTCAGTGGAAAATCCCATGCTGACCGGATCGGTGCGGCGGATGGTGCTGGCCGCCCGGGAGGGTCGGGTATTCCTGTGCTATTTTGACGAGATGGCCGGAGGGTACTATGCCTGCGCCTCCGATGTAGTCAGCGCCAGCCGGCTGGAGGAAGTGGTGGAGACCCTGCGGGACAACGGGGCGCGCTTTGCCTTTGAGACGGAGGAATACAGCGGGCTGGAGCCCTGTACGCTGGTCCTGGGGGAGCCGCTGAGCCCCGCTGTTTATGCCAGTGTGGATCCCCTGGGGGGGAGCCAGAGCCTCAGCGGGCTTCAGGAGGCCCTTGGCTTTCCGGAAAGCTCCGCCTCCTTCAGCGGAGCGGGGGAGCAGGTCATCCGCAGCCGAAACGACACCCTGCGGATCGGCGCGGACGGGACTGTGACCTATGAGCCGGCCGCTGAGGGGAGCGACCGCTACCTGCTCTCCGGCGGAGGGGTCTATGAGGCGGTGGAGGGCTGCCGGGATCTGGCCCAGCAGGCCGTGGACGCTGTGGGCGGCGAGGAGCGTCTGTTCCTGATGTCTGCCCGGGAGACGGGGCAGGGCGGCTGGGAGATCCAGTTCGGATACAGTCTGGACGGCGTCCAGGTCCGGCTGGGAGAGGACGGCTGGGCGGCCCGTTTCACGGTGGAGCAGGGACAGATCACCGGGTTTCAGCTCCGGATGCGGTGCTATACGGATACCGGGACCACCACCGTGGTGCTGCCTGAGCGGCAGGCCATGGCGGCCATGGAGGCCAAGGGCCACGAGAATGAGGAGCTGCTGCTGGTCTATCTGGATACCGGCGCGGAAATGGTGACCGCCTCCTGGGCGGCCGCCAGCGAGCTGAGCGGGAGGGGGTAGGAGTCATGGAATGGCCGCGGATCAAGACCATGATCCTGACGATCCTGCTGATCACCAACATTGGACTGCTCTCTTTTGTGCTTCAGCGGGCGTATCAGGGGCGGCAGATGCAGCAGGAGGCCCGGGAGAATGCCATCCTGTTTTTACACAACAGCGGGATCGAGGTGGACCCGGCCGCCATCCCGGGTCAGATGGGCCTTCTGCCCCAGACTGTGAAGCGGGACCGGGAACAGGAGTCCCGGATCGCCTCGGCCCTGCTGGGCGGAGCCGTCCAGGAGCTGTCCTGGGGCGCGGAGGCCTTTCGCTATTATAATGAAAAGGGGTACCTCCAGTTCCACCGGGACGGCGCCCTGAAGGGCGAGTTTGTGGAGGGGGAGTTCCCCATCCAGGAGCCGGAGTCCATGGACTACACGCAGCAGGTCCTCCGCCTGCTGGAGTTTGAGGGGGACGTTGTGGCGTCCACCGGAACAGCGGGGGAGGAGGCGGTGACCACGGTGGTGGTCCAGCAGAGCTGGAAGGGAGCGCCCCTGTTCCGGCAGGAGCTGACCCTGAGCTATAAAAACGGCTGTCTGGTGCAGGTGGAGGGGCGGCGGCTGAACGGGGAGCCGGAGCTGGACCCCAGCCGGGAGCCGATCTCCATCCCCACCACCCTGTTCCAGTTCTATCACGGCGTCACCGCCCTGGGAGATGTGTGCAGCCGGATCGACAGCATCACAGAGGGATATCTGAACCCGCTGCCCAACGGGGTGGGGCCGTCCGACCTGGTGCCGGTGTGGTCGATCTCCACAGACACGGGGGCCTATCTGCTGAACACCCTCACAGGCGAGCTGAGCCGGGCTGATCCCGGTGAGCCGGAGCTTCCGTTCTGAGCGGCAGGAGAAGATGGGAACTTTCACAAAAAGGGGCTACCTTTTTCGGCGGCGTCATGTTATGATGAACATAGAATCGGGAGCGGTGCTCCCGGGAAAGAAGGATAGAACCATGATAACTAAAGAAAGTCCTATCGGCGTGATCGACTCCGGAATCGGTGGCTTCAGCGTGGCCCGGAAGGTGCAGAAGCTGATGCCACATGAGAATCTGCTCTATCTGGGCGACGGGGCCAATACGCCTTACGGCAACCACAGCGCGGAGGAGATCCTCACCATGACCCGCTATATGCTACGCTTTATGGAGGACCACGGCGTGAAGGCGCTGCTGGTGGCCTGCAATACCATCTCCTGCCTCATCGACCAGTACCGGGATGAAATGAGCTGTCCGGTGCTCAGCGTGGTCCAGGCTGGCGCGGACGCGGTGGCCCAGCTGCCCGCCCATAAGGTGGGCGTGATCTCCACCTGCTTTACCGCCTCCACCCACTGCTACCCCGATCTGATCGGAAAGGTGGCGCCGGATAAGCAGGTCATCAGCCATGGCTGCCCCAACCTGGCCAACCTGGTGGAGCGCAACGTGGGCAATCCCGCCGGACAGGCCGCCATTGACGATGACCTTCGAGAGAACCTGGAGCAGCTGGTCAACGAGGAGAAGGTGGAGTGCTGCGTTCTGGGCTGCACCCACTATCCCCTGGTGGAGGAGAACATCAACCGCCTGTATCCCCAGCTGAAGCTGGTGGACCCCGCCGAGCAGATGGCCCGGACCGTGGGCCGCTATCTGGAGGAGAAGGGGCTGGTCAACGATCAGCCCGGGCAGGGCAAGCTGGACATCTTCACCACCGGCAGCACCGAGGAGTACACCATGAAGGCGGCGAAGGTGGGCCTGGACCCGGTGACCTCCGTGCAGTTCTATCCCCCCATGAAGCTGTAAGCCTTGTGGGTTGACATGGTTCCTTGACATCGTGTACGGGAGGGGCATCTTGCCCCTCCCGTTGTATTTATTTTGGGGAGATTTTTCTGTCATGCCGGGCGGCTGATTTTCCAGGTGTGACCTCCGCCGGACAGATATTTGGAGATATGGAAGAAAAATGCCGATTTTGCTTGAAAAGATTGGATGGATGTGGTATATTTACAGAGAACAAAACTGAAATTTTGTTCAATTTGAAGCACAGCCCCATGGGGCTGTCTCTCTCCGCTCAGGAGAGAGACAAGCCTTTGCGGACTGGCTGGAGGACCAGATCAAAATAATAGAAAAGGAGTGCTAAGGAATGAAAAACAAGCTTTTGGCAAGCATCCTGACCGCGTGTATGCTGTTGACGATGCTTCCGACTGCCGCGTTTGCGGCAGAGGTCACAGAGCAGAATCCCGTACTGCCTGACGGTGTAGAGTTTAAGGAGGAAAATACTGTCTACTACGATGGCGAGTACTATGACAAGCTGACTGATGCACTGAAAGCAGCTGCTGGTAAAGAAGGTGCAATATTGTACTGCAAGCCCGGCGCTGATGTAGGAAAAATGACCCACGGCCATGTCTGCGCCAGCCTGACGGTTTACGGCAACGGCGCCTTTGTCTCCGGTGGCGAAAATGACTTTGAGGTGGATACCTATAAAGGGACTAGTTGTGCCGCTCATAATAATTGCCCCGGACTTCAAGGTGATTTAAATATTACCATCAACGACCTGAATTGTTCCGGTGTCTGGGGACAGCGCACCTCTGAACATACCATCAATATCGTGATGAACAACTGCAAAAATGCCGACCGCGTCTATTTGTCCGGCGAAACAGGCGTCAACAACATCACGATCACTGGCAACACTTACATTGGAAGTAGCGAAGATGCGAATGAAAATGTAACTGGTGGTTGTGCCATTTACAGCACTGCGGATGGCGAAATTGAGATTGACGGATGCCAATTTGATTATGTCAAAGCACCCATCAACCTGAATCACAAGGACAACGGGAAGCAGAGCGTTACAGTCAGCAACACGACCTTTAACAATTGTGCATTGTTGAATGACCTGATTTCAAACAATGAAAAATCGTACATCTCTCCGATTCGGGTGCTTACTACGAACAAAGATGGCTCCAGCGCTTTGACGGTCGATCACGGTACATTCAATTATACCGCTTCGGAAGCCAAAGCAAACGGTGATATTCTGATTGGTGACGGACGCGCAGACGCAAAGGTAAACAGCAATGTGACGGTATCGATCAGCAATACAGCGGCGGAAGTACAGTTCCAGGCCCCGGGGTATCATGCTGCTGACGGCGGCGTTGCTGACAAAACAAAGATGGTAACTATGACGGCGGATGGCACAGGGAGCCTCAACACCAGCTTGGATGAGGCCTTTGCTGTCGCCAAGATCGGCGATACTCAGTACTTTACAACTTTGGCTGATGCCATCACCGCGGCGGGTCAGATGACGGGAGACGTAACCATCACACTGTTGGACGATGTGGATGTAAGTGACAGCTCTGCCCGCACTTATGATCTGTCGGCCTCCAGCCTGAGTGGTCTGACCATTCGTGGAGCGTCTCAGGATGTGCAGATCATCAGCGGGGTGGATGGACATGGAATTGACGGGCCAACCTACTGCCCGGTCCTGAGTGTCAAGCTGCCCGAAAACGCTCCGCTCACCATCGAAAATGTGACCGCCCCCAATGACCTCCTCTTTGATACCGCTGAGAACGGCACGCTGGTTGTGCGGAATTGTGTATTCAACGGCGCGCAATCCGGCTATCCGAAGGCGGAAAGCATCTCTTATCTGAACAATACCTTCGAGTTTAAGGGAACAGCGGACAACTTCTATTCCTATAACGCTTACCCCGTGTGGTACAAGGTCAATAACGCACTTGATTTTGTCTTTGAAGGCAATACTGTCATCGGCTACCGGGGAGTCCACATTGAGACCCGAGGCAGCGATGCTTCCAAACAGGTCAATATTTCTGTCAATAACAATCATTTTACGCTCGAAGATGCCGACCATGAAACGAAAGAAGTTGCCTTGCAGCTGGTCAATCATCTCAACGGGAATATTTCTTTCTCCAACAACCATGTAGATGGATATATGGGTGTGTGCTTCTACAAAGATATTGTTGTGGAAAAAGATACTAAGTTGACCATTCAGAACAACGATACGACTGGCAAGCTCTACGGGTCCAGCGAATGGAATGCTGCTGGAGCAACGCCGGAAGAGCAGGAGGCTGCTGCCGACGCCTTTGCGGAAAGTGTGATCAATGGGATTCCCGAAGAGGATAAGAACATTGCCGCCGGTCATACAGAGCACCACTATGTAGATGGTACTTGTACCATCTGCGGCAAGAAGGAGCCTGCTCCCGTAGAGCCTGATGGGCCCTCCTCCGACAACGAGCGCACCTACGCCATTGTCACTGAGGACAACGGACACGGCTCCGTGACGGTCAGCGCGGACGAGGCCTCCGCCGGCACCCGCATCACCGTCACCGTGAAGCCCGATGCGGGCTATGAGCTGGACGAGCTGACTGTCACCGACGCTAAGAACAAGGACCTGAAGGTCACTAAGCGGTCCGAGACCACCTACACCTTCCACATGGCGGACAGCAAGGTCACCGTGG
>ERZ773260.3719-NODE-3719-length-14090-cov-26.761525_pt1 | contig 14090 bp, 15 predicted proteins | sample MGYA00511387_ERZ773260 | MGnify/ENA primary metagenome ERZ773260 (study PRJEB29015, sample SAMEA2737745) | human gut metagenome | biome: human gut; feature: human-associated habitat; material: faeces | place: China | collected 2012 ... | reverse complement strand
CTTCACTAACCATGACAAAATCATGATTAAGAAGTCACTTAGAGCATATATCACCGCTGGCCAATTTGTACTTTTTATACTGTTTGACTGCGAAACAATCCGGCTTGCGCTTTTCGAGCCCGGCAAACATATAGTCCACCGCGTTCATAAAGTCCTCATCATCCTCCTTGACCTCCATGCCGGAAATCATATCCACAAGGGTATTCATGTTCCGATCCTCGGCAGGCCCCTCGAAAATGATGTAGGCAATCAGGGCGCAGTACAAAAGCGTTTCCGATTTCGTCCAGAATGGATCGCCTTCCTTGCCTTCGCCCTTGGTGTTGGAAATCAGGGCATCCACGAATTTCAGAATATCGGCCTCGTTGCGGATATACGCCAGCGGGTTATAGTGCATGGATTTTGAAAAATCTATGCTGTTGAATACCTTGATTTTGTACCCGCGTTTTTGCAGGAAAGCCCCGACCTGTCCCAACACACCGCCTTTGGGATCGACCACCACATAAGAGGAATGAGCCTGTAAAAGCTGGGGCGTGAGCCAGAAGCGGGTTTTGCCGGAGCCGGACGAGCCGATAATGCAGCAATTCAGGTTTCGGGCATTTGCGGGGATTTTCGGACGGGTGTTCATCGTGAGAAACTCTGTCCCGGTCAAAATCACGTTGTTTTCAAACTTCGGATCGACAAACGGTTTGATGTCTTTTTCCGTTCCCCACCGGGCGCTGCCGTATTCTGCATCCCGCCGAAACTTCTTAGCGTTCTTGCTTTTGAAATAGATCAGCAGCCGGAAACCAACTGCGCCTACAATACCAACAAGCCAATCCAGCGGAGCAAGACTGGGTGCAAAGTCAGCAAAGGCCGGGCCAATCGTCTGGCCCAGCCCGATGAGCTTATGTGCAAAATCGTTCCCCGCCGCCAGCCGGTAGGCCGTTCCCAGCTTGAGGCACGCCCACAGGATGAATAGATAGGGAATGTTCGGAATGAGATATTTTCTGATCTTATCTGTCCTCATGGGCCACCTCCTTTGCACGTTCTTTCTGCTTCGGCTTTTCTTTGGAAAGCTGATCTGCCGCCTGTTGCAGTTGTTCCCGGATGGGAACACGGTTCGATTTTGCTTTGCTTAACACCTTCCGGGAATACTCAGAAAAGCAGGCGGTCATTGCGTCTGCCTGTCCAGCCTTGAAAAACAGCAGGTATTTGTCCGGCCCGGTTTTATAGAACGCATAGTCTACATTCCATTTCCGGGCCACGCGGTCAAAGGACTTGGCATCCCCGGATAGCTCAATGCTGTTGGTGGCTGTACCGTGGGCCATGAGCTTTCGCACACTTTGTTTGCCATGCGGTACTTGCCGCCCACGGTATGCCTTGCGGATCTTCCGACCCACCATGCCCAGCACATACGCCAGTCCCCGCGCCGTCAGCTTGGTTGTTTTTACGGATATGGCTATCGTGCGCCGGGAAATATCTTCATCAATCAGTTACACCGCCTCCTTCCTTGGGACAATTTGTCTCGAAGTGCCATCACCGATCCCCACGGTCTTTTTTCTGCATTTGACGGTAGCCCTCCAAAGAAGAACCGTCTATGATTTCCTGATAAGCGGCCATTTGCTCCCGGATCGAGAGCTTCGGGAAAGAGAATACCTTATGTTCCTTGGGAATATCCTGCAAGCCGTGATACACTTCCACGAAATGATCGCTTTCTTTGACAACATAGCCGCCCGGGGCAAAATGGCCGTTTTCGTGGATGCAGGCATCCCGGCCATACGCCTCATAATCGAAATACGGTTTTACCTGATCCGGCACATCCAACATTTCCAGATCGTCCACATAAATACGCCCCAGCGTTTCCTCATCGGATACGCCGGGGTAAAAGCCGTAACAGTCCAGATTTTGTGTCAGATTGATGATGTCCCGCACCGAAGAACAGTGATCGCCGCTGTCGAGGACGGCCTCCAGTGTTTCCAGCTCCGATGAGGTAAGCTCGGAAAGCAGGCAGGCCAGATGATTAAGCTCGTCCAGATTTTCATACTCGCTCAAATGGTCATAGAGCCCCAGCACATCCCCATCGAAAGAGGTAATAAAAATTTCCTGATAGCGGACGCCATCCACGCCGATCCGTTTCAAGAGAGCCTCCACCTCCTGGGCGGTTGTGGGAAATTTCAGTGTTTCACCCACAAGCTGGCCCTCGCTGTACTTTCCGGCGTTGGTAACGTAGGCTTCAAACAGGGTTGCCATCAGCGGCGGCCCTGTCCCTTGACGGTCAGGATGCCCTCAAGGGTTGTTGCCGTAATTCCCAGCCGCTGGGCCACGGCAATATCATTTTTCATGGCTTCGGTCATACTGTGCCCGCAGACAACCAGCACATGAGAACGGCGGAGCAAGTCACGGCTCATGTCGATGCCGCTTTTATGCTCCTCGGGAACAGCATCATTGAGAAACAGGGGCAAGTACAGGGGCGGGCAAATAGGAGAAAAGCCTGCCTCATACACGGTGCGGCAATACTGCGCCGCCAGTTCTGCGTTTTCGCTATCGCCGCCGAGCCATGCAGCGGTGATATAAGCAAGGGGTCGTTTCATCGTTCATACCTCCGATATTTTAATAAGAAAGTTCAACCCAAACCCCACGCCCTTTCCCAGTCTTGGGAAAGGGGGCGGCTCTGGAGGATATACCCCCGCCGCTTGCCGGGGAAATAGCACAGCCGGGGCAGACCGTCAAGGGCGAGCCGCCGAAAACGGCGGTGCGCTGCACCCTTGACGGCCCACTCCCGGCTGTACTAAAAAACAGGCGGCGACGGGGGATATATACCACCAGAGCCTCTGCGCGAGGGCGGGGCCCTCGGGACAAAGTGTCTCGAAGTTGTTACTTGTCAAGTTCCTGCTTTTTCGGGGCTTTTGCCAGCTCCGGCGGCTGTTTTTCTTTCCAGTCATCCAGCAGGGACATAATCTGTTCTTTCATTTTGGCGGGAGTGACCTCCTTGCCAAAATACTTTTCCAGTTCCGCAGTAGAAATAATCACGCCTCGATCCTCCTTTTTCTGTTCTGATAAGATACCGTCAATGACATCGCCGTTAAGCTTGCCTTCCTTATCCAGCTCCCGGAGCCGTTTAGCCTGGGCCAGCGAGGGCGAAGCCTGCTCCCCGTCAATGGAAACAGCAATAAGCCTCTGATTTTTCGGTTTGATGTAGGAAAGCTCCACGGCAGGCATGAAGCCCATCTTTTTATCGTCTACCTTATCCAGAAGCTCCGGCACAAGGGAGTTGAGCCGCAAGTAGCGCATGACCTTTTTATAGTTCATTTCATGCGCCTCGCCTACAATCTCAACCGAGCGTTTCCCGACATCGCCTTCCGCAACACCTTTCAGCCGCCCGCCCTGATGCTTGATGTCCTCAACCTCGAGTTCCAGCAGCGCGGCCAATTCGCTGGGGAGCATCCCGTCACGCTGCTTGTTGCTGTCCTTCATGGCCTGTACCGCTTCGTGGTCGGTCATTTCACGGACGATAAAGGGCATTTCCTCCAGTCCAGCCAGCTCACTGCCGTGAGTACGGCGATGGCCCGCTACAATTTCATAGCCATTTCCGTCTTTTTCCGGGCGGGCAAGACCGGGAACCATTACACCGTTTACGCGGATAGAAGCAACGATTTCCTGCATCTTTGCATCGTCCCTTACCTTAAAGGGATGCGGACGGAATGTGTGAAACGGATGAACCTCGGAAAGTTTCAGATAAACCAGCTTGCCTTCCTCAACCGGGCGGGGCGGTGTAGTCGGCTCGGGAGCCGTCTGTTCCACAGCAGCAGTTTCCTTCAGTGCCGTATCCTGTGCGGGCTTAATGGGCTCCTTGGCATCCGGGGCCTTTCCATCGCTTCGGGACACTTTGTCTCGTTTGGACGGCTTGGGCTTGTCAGGGGCCGCCTTATCCGCCTTGGGTGGGCGGCCCTTGCGGGCCCCAGCCGATTTCTCCGCTTTCTGATTTTCAGTCGCAGCCTTTTCCGCTTTCGGCGGACGGCCACGGCGCGGCTTTTTCGGTTCCTCCGTATTGGCGGGCTGCGGTGTTTCTCCGGGGGCTGCCGCCTCTGGCGTTTCGGGGGGTTCCGCCTTTTCGACTTCGGCGCGGGCGTTCTGCCTCTTTTCCGCCATAAGTTCATTGATTTTGTCAAAGGACACAACCACATCGCCGGACTCAGGTATGGCAGGCCCGGTCTGTTCCTGCTGGGGCTCAGACGCTGCGGCCTGTTCGGGTGTGGTGATAGGCTCGGCGGCCTCCGGGGAAGTATTCTCCGCAGGGCCTGTGTTCAGTTTTTCATCGGCCATTTACGATCCTCCTTTTCGTTAAAGTTGCACAAATTTGAACGCTAAAATTTTGTAGTTATTTTTGTGCCTCCTTTCCGTCTATCCACGCAAAAAAGCCGCCCGTTTTTCATGCCGGACGGCTTTTTGCGTAATGTGATAGATCAAATATTATTTTTTCTGGTTTGTAGGCTCCGAAAAGCCTTGTATTTACAGTGTTCCTAATAGGAAGTAATCATATGCGGATGCTATCAAACAACGGCAAAAGATGTTGAATGATTTGTCTGTGCAACTGGGCGATGCTATCAAATGGTGGAACGCCGGAATGCATCCGAGTTTTCTATTTATCGATGAGTATGTCAGTTGTCGTTCCATTTTTCCCAAGAAAGCATCTAAAGATAGTGACTATTGCTTAGAAACTTTTGATGCTCTCCTCAAGCGAATTGTTACAATGGGTGCATCGGCTGGGTGCTTTGTAATCGTTAGCATCGCAGAAGCCAGTGTGCAGGAGGGCGGGCTACCCGCCATGCTCCGCTCTGCAATGTCTACTAAGATTTTGTTCCGCCCGACATTAACAGAGGGGCGGTTGATGTGGGATGGTGAAAAATTGTCAAATTTTTCGACAGACAGAGTATATGGCCCCGGAGATGCATGGTTTTCCAGCACGGATGGTATTCACGATGCAGTATCATTTATACATTTCCCCCATATGCAATTTCCGGTATATAAGGAACTGGGGCGGCTTTTGCAGGAATATTACGATTGACCACGCTGCCGGGGCGCAGCCCGGAGGCAGTGTGGCATATGCCAAAATCGTAAAAATCCAGTGGTAGCGCGGCTACTGGGCTTGTTGGTAGCCGCGCTATTATTTATGCCATTATGCCAAAATCTATAATAGGATTGAGAATATGAGCAAAGAAAATAAAAGCAATCAGAAAGGGCAAAGAGACAGACCATATAACTTTATGTTGGCGCAGCAAGTGAAGTATCTTAAACCGCCCTATGGCACACTGGACAAACTGCTTGAGCGCCTGAAAGAAATTGGCGCAGAAAGATATGCCGGGATTCTGCATGATAAAGATTCGGGGGAAAACCCGCATATCCACATATTCATGCATTTTCCCCATGGGCGAGAGATTAAATCCGTTGCCAAAAAGCTAAATATTGCACCGCAGTATATAGAGAAGTGGGACGGTGGTATTGACAACGGATTTGCTTATTTAGTTCACCGAACGCCAAAAGCGAATGACGATTACCAATATGCACCCAATGAGGTAATTGCTAATTTTGATTATGTTGGTTGGATTGGTGAATATGAAGCAAAGAAGCAGGAAAAAGTGAAAAATATTCCTTATGGGAATAATGACATAAACAACTACTTAGATTGCTTATATATTGGCATTCTTAGCCGTGAAGATGTGGAGAAGAGATTATCCGGCAGTCAGTATGCAAAATACCACAAAAAAATTGATGATGTGTGCGCCAAACGATTGCAAAAACTTTCGGAAGAGAGAACTGCTGAACGAAAGGCTAAGGGCGAAAAGGTAAAAGTTGTCTGGATTTATGGTGCAGCTGGTACAGGGAAAACTCGGTTTGCCAAGGAGCAAGCCGCAAAACAGCCCGAAGGCTACTATATTACAGGCAGCAGCCGTGACCCATTTCAGAGGTATGCTGGAGAAGATGTAATTATCTATGATGAAGCCCGACCGGGGGACATTCCATTCTCGGACCTTTTGAAATTGTTGGACCCTTACGGTGAAGATGTAGCGGCTCCCAGTCGTTACTACGATAAAGCGATTTGCGCTGGAATATTTTATATTACTTCCCCGTATTCACCGTGGGAGTATTATAAAAAAATTATGGGCGAAGGTTGGATATTTCAGCCGGACAAGTATGAACAGCTTCTCCGCAGATTAACGTTGATAATTAAAATGACAGAGGAAAATATTCAACCCGTTCAATACGATATGCAGAAACAAGAATTTTTCCCCATCCCGGGAACCGCTCGAAAGAATACATATTGTCAAGAGCAAAAGGATGATGGGAATAAAGCTATGGAGTTGTTCAATTCTTTTTTTGTGGATTTGGCTAATGAGCCAAAGGGTGAAGAATTGTGTGAGCAAGTGAGGATTTTCTAATGAACCAAGAAGTGCCTATCTGCGAAAAAATGCTGCTTACTATCAAGGAAGCTGCCATGTACTCCAACATTGGCATCAATCGAATTGATTCAATGCTTCGGGAAGAAGGGTGTCCCTTTGTGTTGTTTGTTGGTAGCAGAAAATTAGTCAAGCGGCAGGCGTTTGAAGCCTATATCACAGAGCGTTTTGCAATTTGACAAATATGCCCCGCCGCCTTAGTGCGACAGGGCATATTTTAATTTCGGATAATTAGAAAATGCTGTTTATCTATTGAGAAAATGAAGTTACCATGATACAATTACTAAGTTACATGGCTCGTTTTCTCGTTGGTCGAGAGGAGTCAAATATATGGGAAAGAGTTTGAAAGGAAAAGAACTGGGCAAGGGTATAGGTCAGAGAAAAGATGGCCTTTACTATGCGCGATGCACAAATAAATCTGGACAGCGTTTGGAAAAGTGCTTCCACGATCTCAAAGAAGCGCGAAACTGGCAGAAGGAACAGCAGTATCGGCAAGTACACCCAGAAATAAAATCTGCGCCGCCCAAAATGACGGTGAACGAGTGGTTTGACTTCTGGCAAACCAATTTGCTTACTGGGCTGGCACCGAACACGGTGAGAAACTACCGTGAACGCTATGAAAGAAACGCAAAAGCAATATTAGGCGAACTTTTGTTAACAGAAGTAAAGCCGATGCATTGTAAGGCTGTTTTCAACGGTATGACCGGGACTTATGCGGGTTCGACCATTCGTCAGGCATATATCGCACTGGGTTCCATGTTCAAGGCTGCAAAGGAAAACGGACTGATTGAAAAACATCCGATGGATGGTGTTCGTTTTGATCGTCCGATAAAAGCGGTAGACGAAATTCATTTCCTGACGGTCAGCGAACAGAAAGCGTTCTTGGATGTCGCAAAACACTCTCACAATTATGCACAGTACGCTTTGATTTTGGAAACGGGTCTGCGTACTGGCGAGGTGATTGGGCTGACATGGGATGCGATAGACTGGGAAAATCATACTCTGACAGTCAATAAGACGATGGAGTTCCGCCATAAGCAACATGAATGGCGAGCGGGACCACCTAAGACAAAAAAGAGTTATCGTACAATTCCTCTGACGGATACCGCCTATCGAATTCTGCGGGACCTCTACATAGGGCGTGAGTACCGCAAAGAGGCTTCGGAATTGGATAAGGTACTGACCTACATTGACCGTCGGACAGCCAAACAAGCAGAGTTACATATGCGTGATTTGGTGTTCATCAATTACCGAACCGGAATGCCAGCTAAGAACAGCAGCTATGATACGCACCTGTACAAGTTGTGCGATAGGGCAGGAATCGAGCATTTCTGTATGCACGCCCTGCGGCATACCTATGCTACCCGCGCCATTGAAAGTGGTATGCAGCCAAAAGTGCTTCAAAAGCTGCTGGGTCATGCAAGCATCAAAACAACGATGGACCGTTATGTTCATGTGACAGATGATTCGATGTTCCAAGCTGTGCGTCAATTTCAGAACGCCCAAACTGCTTAATTATGAGCAAAAGGGTGAGTAAAAGGTGAGTCAATCACCAAGCAGAAAGTCAATATTCGAAGAAAAGTTCGGAAAACCGCACATTTTGCGCAAAAACGGCACTTTTCTTCCCGAAAAATAAAGGAGAAGAATCAAAGATGAAATTAGGTATCGTCGGGCTGCCGAACGTCGGCAAGTCCACCCTGTTCAACGCCATCACCAACGCCGGCGCGGAGAGCGCCAACTATCCGTTCTGCACCATCGAGCCGAACGTCGGCATGGCGGCTGTGCCCGACGAGCGGCTGGACAAGCTCGCCGAGATGTACCACCCCAAGAAGAAGACCCCCGCGGTCATCGAATTCGTGGACATCGCGGGCCTTGTCAAGGGCGCCAGCCAGGGCGCGGGCTTGGGCAACAAGTTTCTGGAGAACATCCGCCGCACGGACGCCATCGTTCACGTCGTGCGCTGCTTCGATGACGAGAACATCATGCACGTCGTCGCCGACGCCAGCACGAACGTGCCCGTCGATCCCATCGGCGACATTGAAACGATTGACCTCGAACTCATCATGGCCGACTTGGAGATGGTGAACCGCCGCGTGGAAAAGGCCGCGAAGATGGGCAAGGGCGACAAGAAGTTCCTGCACGAGGCGGACGTATTCAAGGCACTCGCCGCGCACCTCGACGCCGGTAAGAGCGCGCGCACCTTTGAAGCCGACAGCAAGGAGGACGCCGAGCTGATCGCCACCGCCGACCTGCTCAGCCTCAAGCCCATCATCTACGCCGCAAACATGGACGAGGACGGCTTTGCCGACAAGGACTCCAACAAATATTATAAGCTCGTCGCCGATTTGGCGGCAAAGGAGGGCGCGGAGGTACTGCCCATTTGCGCCAAGCTCGAGCAGGACATTGCTGAGCTGGACGGCGACGACCGCGCCATGTTCCTTGAGGAGCTGGGCATCGAAAAGTCCGGCCTGGACCGGCTCATTCAGTGTTCCTATACGCTGCTGGGACTGATCTCCTTCCTCACCTACGGCGAGGATGAGTGCCGCGCGTGGACCATCGTCAAGGGTACGAAGGCTCCGCAGGCCGCCGGCAAGATCCACTCCGACATTGAGCGCGGCTTCATCCGTGCCGAGACCATCAACTTCTCCGAGATGATCGCCTGCGGCTCCGTGGCCGCCGCCAAGGAGAAGGGGCTGCTGCGCAGCGAGGGCAAGGACTATGTGGTGAAGGACGGCGACATGATCTACTTCCGCTTCAATGTCTGAGCTCACAAAACGGGGAGATGCCATCTCCCCGTTTCGGTTATCCTTCTTGTAAACCTATATAAAATTTCAGGTTGACAGAGACGCCGTGCTGTGCTACACTGGCCCCATCCTGTTGAGAAAAAGAAAGGCAGCCTCATGAAAACAAGAGACCTCATTTACTGCGCCCTGTTTGCCGCCCTGACCGCCATCGGCGCGTTCCTCCACTTCCAATTCATGCACGCGACCATCACGCTGCAATGCTTCTTCACCGCCATGGCCGGACTGCTGCTCGGCGCGAGGCTCGGCGCGCTCTCGCAGGCGCTCTACGTCGGTCTCGGTCTGGTTGGTCTGCCCATTTTCGCTGCCGGCGGCGGCTTCAGCTATGTGTTCAATCCCACCTTTGGCTTTCTGCTCGGTCTGATCCCCGCCGCGTGGGTCATCGGCAGGCTCGCGGAGAAAAACCGCACGCCGATGCGTCTCGCGCTCGCCTGCGCCGCCGGCTTTGCTGTGCTTTACGCCATCGGCCTGCCCTACATCGCGCTCATCGTAAACGTCTACAACGGCGGAGCCGTCAGCGCGGCGAAGCTCGCCACGGCCTATATGCTGCCCTATCTCCCCGGCGACTGCCTGAAGATCGTCGTCAGTGTGCTCCTTGCCCCGCGTATTCTCAGGGCAATGGCAAGAAATTCATAAAAATTTTACCGCAAAGTTGCAAATGCAACTTTGCAAAACTGCAAATACTATGCTACACTAAGCTCACAAAGGCAAGCAACCTAAAAATTCCAACAAAAATCAAATGGAGGATACGAATATGAAAAAGTGGGTCTGCAAGGTTTGCGGTTATATCTATGAAGGTCCCGAGGCGCCCGCGGAGTGCCCCGTGTGCCACGCCAAGAGCAATATGTTCGAGGAAGTCAAGGGCGAGATGAAGCTCGCCGCCGAGCATGAGTTCGGCGTTTATGCCAAGACCGTGAAGAACAACGACCAGATTAGCGAAGAGGACAAGAAGTATATCTTCGATCAGCTCATGGCCAACTTCAACGGCGAGTGCAGCGAGGTCGGTATGTACCTGTGCATGGCGCGCATTGCGCACCGCGAGGGCTATCCCGAGATCGGCCTGTACTGGGAGAAGGCCGCCTACGAGGAAGCCGAGCACGCCGCAAAGTTCGCGGAGCTCCTCGGCAGCGACCTTGAGAGCAACATGACCGATTCCACCAAGAAGAACCTCGCCTGGCGTGTGGACTGCGAGTTCGGCGCGACCAACGGCAAGTTCGAGCTGGCTGCCTGCGCGAAGAAGAACGGCCTTGACGCCATTCACGACACCGTCCATGAGATGGCCCGCGACGAGGCCCGTCACGGCAAGGCGCTCAAGGGCCTGCTGGAGCGCTACTTCAAGTAAGCCGAAGGCACTGAAAAATCAAGAGATTTTTAAGGGGAAGCTGAGAGATCGGCTTCCCCTTTTTTGCTCCGCGGGAGAGTGGGGAGTGGATAAAAAGGTGGATGTGCGTTCCTGCTTTCGCCAATAAAATCATCAAAAGTGGCAATTCAAAAAGTGGATGTTGCTATGATATACCTTTGGATGTTCAGGAAACAATATCTTTCAAGCAGCATGATTGCCGGCTTAATGCGAATGTTTGCCGAAGGTCTGGATATACACGCTATGTCCTTGATCCGCTTCATTTCTGTCTCTCCATATCATATAGCACCGTTGTTCTTCATTTTCGATTTCTCCCCTCCTTGTTCTTATCCCATTATACAAATACAGAGAGCGATGTCACCCGCTCTCCGTATTTGCTGAAAAAGTTCCGATTCTCTTAGAATATCGAAATCACTGAGATTATTTTTTCTTCAAATCCTTCAGCACTCTCCAGCCAGAGGTGGAAAAGCCAATCTCAAAGTAATAGGCATCTACGATCTCATAATCCCAATCGGCCATAGCAAACCATATATTCGTCCTGAGGATAAACAACTTTCTCCGTCAATTCGATCCAGCCGGAAATCGGATCGTCTCCGTTCTGGCGTACCACGCCCTTGATCTTGCTGCCGACGTGGGGTGCGTACAGCTTGCGCAGGCGTCCGGGGAAGCGATTGATATGCACCTCCGTCAGTTCGGTATTGTAGCCAAGCGTCGGGCCCCTCTCTACCCCCCAGTCGCGGTCCTGCCATATCTTCGCCAGATAGTTGCCGGGCTTTCCCTCAAATTTACACGGAATACTGATGAGGCCCTCCTGCATGGTGGTATAGTCAGCAGACGTCCCTGTCACCCCGCACCATACCGCTTGCGGTATTGAAGCGGTGAGGCGCCATAGCGCAGGCGAAACTGCTCGATAAAGTGGCTGAGCTGATTGTAGCCCGTTTCTGCGCAGATCTCGGTGATCGGCCGGTCCGTGCCGACGATCATGCTCTTGGCCATGTAGAGCCGGTATTCATTCCGGTACCGCGTCGGCGTCATGCCGGTGTACTTTTTGAACAATACACTAAGCATGGTGCGGTTGACCGCCGCAGCGGAAGCAAGCTGTCCGGCAGACAGCGGCTCGCTGTAATGCTCGTGCAGGTAGCGGAGCGCGGTTTGAAAAAGCCGCGCGTCCTCGCCGTCTTTCTCCGTCCCGCCGCGGAAGCTGCGTGTCAGCTCGCGCAGCACCTGCACGAGCAGTTCATATACAGCGAAGCAGTCCGGCTCGCCTTCCCACGCACAGCAGCCGCGCAGGATCTCCGACCACTCTGCGCGTAGCGGCAGAACGGCGTGGGAAAAGGCTGCATCCTCCAGCAGCGGACAGATATAGCGCCGAAGCAACGCGGGCGGGAAAAGCTGCTCCGACGCGAAATTGATACACAGCGTTCGCGTGTCGCCCTGCACCGTTCGGGAGCCGTGCAGGTGCCCCGCGTTGACAAGCAGGAGGTCGTCTGGTGTCAGCGCCAGACTCCCGCCCTCAACGGTGTAGTCAAGCGCGCCCTCATAGACCCATGTGAGCTGCACGTCGCTGTGCCAATGGAGCGGGATATGCTCTCTTGCGGCATGGCGGTAGCTCTGGGTATACACCGAGAGCGGAAGGTCGTCCGAAAGCGGCGCGACATGCTCGTGCAGCTTATCGTCCACCGTCAGATAGAATTCGCCCTGTATGCCCTCGCATTTCGGAAACGGTACAGCCATTCTCTCGCCCCCTTTTTCTCTATCCTACCACATCCCCTCGCAGCGGAAAAGCAAAAAGTGACAGTTTTTGTTTGATATCTGATAGAATTCGCTTTTTTAATTCCGTATACTGGTATCATCACAGAGCAAAATCGATAGTTTGAAGCGGAAGGGAGCAGACTATGCTGATCATCAACGAAGAACGTCTTTTGAAGCGTATCCACACGCTTGGCGCGGTTGGTCTTGACGCCGACGGCCGCCGTACCCGCCTTGCCGCCTCCGATGAGGATAAGGCGGGGCGCGATCTCGTGTCCCGCTGGATGAGCGAGGCCGGTCTCACGGTCGTGACCGACTACATCGGAAATCTCTTTGGTATTTGGGTGCCAGAGGGCTGCGCCGACGCCGCGCCGCTCATGCTTGGCTCACACATTGATACCGTCATCAATGCCGGACAATTTGACGGCTGCTACGGCGTTCTTGCGGCGCTCGAGGTCGTTGAAACGCTCAAGGCATCGGGCTTTGTGCCCGCGCGTCCCATCGCCATCGGCGCGTTCACCAACGAAGAGGGTGTGCGCTACGCGCCCGACATGATGGGTTCTCTCGTCTACGCGGGTGGCTACCCGCTCGAAAAGGCGCTTGCCTCTGTCGGCACGGACGGTACGGTGCTCGGCGAGGAGCTCCGACGCATCGGGTACGCGGGTACGGTCGAGCCGGGCTTTCTCAAGCCCTGCGCCTTCGTGGAGCTGCACATTGAGCAGGGACCTATTCTTGACGCCGAGGGCATTTCCATCGGCGCGGTCGAAAACCTGCAAGGCATTTCCTGGCAGCGCGTCACCATCGAAGGAGAGCAGAACCATGCCGGCACCACGCCGACCGCCTACCGCGTGGACGCGGGCCTCGCCGCCGCGAAGGTCATCACCTTCCTGCGCCGCCGCTGTGAGCTGCCGGACAGCCGCACCGTCGCCACCACCGGCTGCATCACGTTCGAGCCAAACGCCATCAACGTCATTCCGTCCAGGGCTGCGTTCACCGTGGACGTCCGCAACCCCGACGCGCAGCAGCTCTGCGCCGAGGAGCAGGCGCTTGCCGACTATCTTGCGGAGCTGGAAAGGACCGACCACGTCAAGATCACAGCCGAGCGGCTCAGCCGTTTTGATCCGGTACTCTTCGACGAGGGGATCGTGCGGCTCATCGAAGGCTCCGCCGCCGCGCGGGGGCTTTCCTGCCGCCGCATGACCTCCGGCGCAGGGCAGGATGCGCAGATGCTTGCTTGCATCTGTCCCACGGCGATGATCTTCGTTCCAAGCGTCCGCGGCGTCAGCCACAATCCGCTGGAGCTGACACGCGACGCTGACCTTGCCGCCGGCGCCAATGTGTTTCTTGATGTTGTGGCACAGCTTGCCGTGAAAGAATAACAGTAAGCCGTTTTCCAGGGACGCCGCTCACCGCGGCGTCCTTTCTATACTCTCTCGTGCAGAGCGCACATATTTTGCGCTGCTGAAAACAATAGGACCTCTCCAAAAACGCACCGCTGTAAACCTGCTAAAAAGTCAAGCCCTAATTAAAAAAGTTATCGGCAGGAAAAGAGTATAGCAAAGCAGAGGCGGCAAAGCGGATCGCTTGGCCGCCTCAAATAAAGTATTGGAGATCTCAGCTCATTCTATTGCCGACAAACTGCGGTAGAGCTCTGTGACCTTGCCATAATAGACTCGGAGGAACTTATTCAGGCCTGCCACCATAGCGAGTTTACCACTCTTTCCCTCGCCGCGTTTTTTCTCAATG
>ERZ773260.3701-NODE-3701-length-14133-cov-10.746413_pt1 | contig 14133 bp, 17 predicted proteins | sample MGYA00511387_ERZ773260 | MGnify/ENA primary metagenome ERZ773260 (study PRJEB29015, sample SAMEA2737745) | human gut metagenome | biome: human gut; feature: human-associated habitat; material: faeces | place: China | collected 2012 ... | reverse complement strand
AGTCTCTATGTCTATCTTTTTGAATTGAATTTGCGCAACTTATTATACGTTATCGTTCTGTGAAGAGCTAGCTGCTAAGTGAGCGTTAACCTGAGGACGAAAACTCAGGGGTTTTTTGTTTCTCTAGGGGGGTTCTCATGAGATATGTGGAAAATGGCGTGCGTGAAGATTTTGCAAAGCTAACTTTTAAGGGGCTCAATGTGCCGTTGTGTGAGTTGGATGAGGAGGAATGGTTAGAGGTTGTTTTTGGCATAAAGAGCAGTAGAAGCTATGGGAAGAATAACGCAGGCGGCAAAAGTGATGCTGTTAGCTTAAAAGGTAGCTCAACATGTGGTGATGCATCCATAGACATATTGGAGCTTTCAGCGAGGGCGGAACACTGTTTGCAAAGGGCTGGGGTTACGACGATAGGAAAGCTGTGTGCTATGAGCGAGGAAGAGTTAGCTAGACTGCGCAACATGGGCAAAAAGACGGTGGAAGAGGTTAAAGCAAAGCTTCGCAAGATGGGTTATGAATTACGCTGCCAGTATTAGGAAAGGGGAGAAGGTTGTGTTAAGTGTTATTTGCGAAAATAGGCATAATGGGCTGCACATTGTTTGCGATGATACTACAAAGCAATACTACTGCTTTACAGATTTTGATTGGAACGGGAAATACTATGCTGGCTCACCTTGTTACAAGGATGGGTTAGTGGAAGGTGAAACTCGAATCATAGCCATAGTACCAGTGATGCTAAGAACCTATAAAGATACGAGCGATTGTACAGCCAAGGTGCTATGTTACGAGTATGGCAAAGAAGCTGTTTATGCTTTAATCAATGGCGAAGCATATGGTGATTTTAATTTTGAAACAGAGGAGTATGATTTTGATGATGGAGGAGTGTTTGATAGTCAGGAAGAGTTTAATGAGTTTGTAAAAAGTAGTAATCAATGGGTAGATTTATTATACGAGATTTCTTATTCCACGGATGACGCAAGTGTTGTTTTTCATATAGGGGATATGCATCGGTGCATGGGGTCGGAGTATATGTGTTGATGATAAGGTATATTTTCTTGTAAGCGTGCAAAGCTTCGCAACTTTTTTTCCACGATTAATTGTAGTGATTCTGCTATACTTTAATCACCGGCTGAAACTAATCTGGCATTGGATGTATATATTCGGTGGTCGGGCGAGGGGCGCGGATGTCAGGTTACTGTAAGGCGAAGGCCTATAGAATATATTTGTTAAAGTGGTTTTCAGACTTAAAATTGGTATTGCCGTAGACGCGCTGATGGAACAGCACCTAGTATGGGACTAGGACGGGACAGTAGGTTCGAATCCTGCATACGGTAATATAGAGCGCTGCTATAGTTCTAACGGCAATTGTAGCCGCGTCGACTCTATAGCAGCGTGATTTTTATTTTGCTTTCTCTGATTGGAAAGAGGTTGACTGCCGGAAATCTCGTGCTTGCCTTTGGCATGCGGTCGCTTGACAACGAGTGCTCTCCTTATGGGGTGCCAAGCGCGGCAGTGCCTCTTTTTTATTGCAATTTGTTTTGCTACAATTGCTGAGAAATTAATAACCAAAAAACAGGACTTTAGGGGTTGAAATTTACTGCCTAAGTCCTGTTTTTTGCGTTGCGTAATTTCAAGTCTTGTTCGCTATTAAATTAGTAAATGCGGGTGTATAATAGATTGTGGAGAAAAAACTATGCCTAAAAATTGATTTTACCGCTAATACATTATGACTTATTCTGAAGGAGGAAAAATTATGTCTTATTACGAAGTGGGAAAAGTAAGTAGAATAAGTGAAGAGTACGAAGGAGTTATGCCGGCTAAGGCTTTGGAAAAGGCTATGATGATGGCTAAAGAAGTCCACAGGGAAATGATAGTTTTCCACAAAAAATGTAATGAATACCATGTTGCTGTCGGTTACTACGGAGCGGGAGCTTATGATAGTGCTCAAAGAATCCAATTTGATAATCCCTGCAGTGATTTTGCACTGTTGGAAAAGCTTGTGGTAGATTTTTTTCGTGAGCATGTGAGAAAAGGTGTACCGGTCAATAGCATTTATGTGGCAGCCAATGGTGTCCATAGCAAAGAATTTGGCGTGTATCTGTGAGTTTAGTGATGAAGATATTTCTCTTGTACCTGCATTATTTTGCGGTTAACATTGACTTATGGTTTATCTAAAATAGTATAGAATTAATTTGCTATATAGGTTGCTAACTAAGCAAAATTATGCTAGAGGTTAGCTTTTCGAGATCAGACCGGAGAGATTTGTAGAATTCTATGAAATTGAAAATGCTGTAATATACTTGCTCGCTTGGATCGTAGGCATCATAAATATCGGTCGATAGAGCTATTTCGAACCTTTGGCTATCCTTAGGGCTATACACAGCGGCGACAGCTTTTGAATAGCACAGATATGAACTAAAGTTGTTAAGGCTAAGCCAGTTTTCGCTATTAGGGACGAAGGGGAATCCTGTGAAAAGCGTGAGCCTTGAACCATCATTGATGCGCGTTACTATCAAAAATAAATGGCGGCTTTGGTCATGCCCAAGGTTAACCGAAAGAGCATTACCTTGTTTATCAAAATCAACTGGAAGATTGGTTTCTTCAAGGTATTTTGTGAGTTTGTCAAAAAAATCGATTTGTTCGTAGAAGTCATTGTTCATAAGTTTTTCCTCCTTGGTTATTAAGGATTTAAGCTATTAGAATTCCAGTCGCGCTTAACACCCTGAAAGCTTTGTTCATTGGGCTCAGTCAGCAACTCTGCATAGGGAAAAAGTACGCTGATACTATCTCGCAGGAAGTTAAGAGCATATGTGCAATTGACTTTATCTTCGCTTGAAATTGCAATATCAACTTCCAGAATGCAGTCCATTTCAGCGTAAGTGAACTGGCTAAGAACGATATGAGCATCATGTTTTTTTGCTGCGATTGTAATCAAGGTTCTAATTTCCTTCAGCGTGTATTCAGGCAAGAGCTCAGTGTCAATAAGAATAATTTGCAGAGGTTGATAAAAGATTTCTTTGTTACATGTTGTTAAAAATTTTTGCATTTTAAGAAGCTCCTTTTTATATATTTTTTGATTACAACATTATTTATACGGAAAACCGCTTGTGAACTGGTCATAAGCGGTTTTCCGTATTTCTATAATGACATTTGACATTACGAAATTTAACTTTTAACTTTTTTACTTTAAAAATGCTTTAAAAATCACTCTGTTTTTTGAGAAGAAAGACAAATTTTGTCCATTTGTTATGATAAAATATAGACATGATGATGTTTTTGCAAAGGTAACACTGCACTGTTTTCACAGTTTTTTAGGTTGCGTTTGCTTTTGCATGGGTATGCATTTAGCTTATATGTGTAAGATTGGCGAAGGATGTGAGCATTGTGGCCTATAGCGAGCTTGTAAAGAACCTTGACAATATCAGAATGGTGATGCGGGACTTTTATGTGTATGGTTTTAAGAGCAAGGCTGATTTTAATGAAAGAAGTGCTCGTAGCCACGACAATGACCGTCGTCGCATTGAAAGTTGGCTGGCGGACTATATGTGCTTTCGCCAAAATGCTAAGGGCAAGCGTCGCTTTATTGCTGTGGACAGCCGCAAGATAAAGCACAATCCATTTTACAAGGCTTGGAAGGCAAAAACCTTTACTGCGAAGGATATCATGCTGCACTTTTATCTTTTGGATATGTTGCAGGAAGGGGTCAGCATGAGTTTAAATGAGCTGGTGGAGCGTCTAGATCAGGATTATTTAAGCCATTTTGCTGATGCAGGAACCATAGATGCTTCTACTGTGCGCAAGAAACTGGCCGAATATGTACAGCTGGGCCTTATTGTGGCTGCAAAGCAGGGGCGTGAGCTGTTCTATAGCCGCAGTAAGGATGCAGTGAATTTGGAGCGTTGGCATGAAACGGTCAGCTTTTTTGCCGAAAGTTCTCCTGTGGGCGTCGTGGGCAGCTTCTTGGAGGATAAATATAGTGAGGAAGTAAATATTTTTAGCTATAAGCATCACTATCTCTTGCAGGCCTTGGAAAGCGATGTGCTTTTGGACTTACTGGATGCGATGCAAAAAAAGCAGACTGTTAGGCTTGCCAGCTGCACTGATGGTGGTAAGCATATCAGTATGCGTGTTCTGCCTTTAAAGATTTATGTCAGCACGCAAAGCGGTCGCCGTTATGTAATGGGCTGGTTTTTTAAGGCGAAAAGAATAATTTTCTGCCGCCTGGACAATTTAGAGCAGGTACTGGAGCCCAAGGATTTACCAGATTTCGACAAATTTTTGGCTCAGGCGGAGGAAATGGAGCAGCATCTGTGGGGTGTTTCTGTGAACATTCCATTAGGAGAAGGAAAGAGCAGTCTCGATCATGTTGAGCTTGTTGTGCGTGCAGGTGAAGAGAAACCCTATATTTTGCAGTGTCTGGAAAGGGAAAAGCGCTGCGGCAAGGTTACAAAGTTAGCTGAGGGACGCTATCAATTTACTGCCGACGTGCGAGATGCAGGGGAGATGCTCCCCTGGCTGCGTAGTTTTATTGGCAGGATTGAAAGCTTTACTTGCAGCAACAAGACTGCTGAGAATCGTTTTTGGCAGGATTTAGAGGCAGTGTACGCAATGTATGGCTTGAGCAAGGCAGGTGACGGGCATGAGTGATATTTTTAGCGAAGTATATGGTACCTACTATAATATAGTGGCTGATATTTTAGGCAAAGCTGCAAGTGATGGATTAACTCTGGAGCAGCTGAAAAGAATAGTTTATAAAGAGGGCTATGAGGAAAGTGGACTAGAGCTTCTGCCAGCTTTGACGGATGAACGATGGACGCTTTTGAATAAGGAGCTTAAGACTCCTTTAAAGAACAAGCCGTCCATGCCCTTAACACTTCTGCAAAAACAGTGGCTCAAAGCATTGTTATTAGATGAACGGGTTCGCTTGTTTTTTACCGATGAAGAACTAGCCAATGAAGAGAAGGCACTTGAGGATGTGGAGCCTTTGTACAGACCGGAGCAGTTCGTGTTTTTTGACCGCTTTGTAGATGGGGATGCTTATAAAAGTGCACGGTACCGGGAAAACTTCCGCCAGATTTTGCAGGCTATCAAAGACCATACTGCTATCGATGCATCCTACCGCACCAATAAGGATAATGTCATTGTATGGACGAATCTAGTACCCATTACTTTGGAATATTCTGCTAAGGATGATAAGTTTCGTTTGCAGGGTATGGCAGGGTCTAGGCATGTTACTTTAAACTTGGGCAAGATTATTACGGTGGAGCTGGGTGAGCCTTTGGAGCAGGAGTTACCTCTAATTTCTGCTTCTCAGGAAAAGCTAGTGCTCGAGCTGGTAGATGAGCGTCACACCATGATGCGTGCGTTGATGCATTTTTCAGACTTGGCAAAGGAGACGGAAAAGATTGATGACACGCATTATCTGCTTACTGTATATTATGATAAAAATGATGAGACGGAGATGGTATACCGGGTGTTGAGCTTTGGCCCGACTATGAAGGTTAGAGAGCCCGAATGCTTTGTTGAGCTTTTGAAAGAGAGGCTGAAAGAGCAGATGCAAGCTGCTCAATAAATGAGCTGACGAGTTTGTTTATGGTGGATTCGCAACTTTTTTTCCATGATTAAACCTTGTGCTTATGGTATTATTTAGTCAGTAAAGAGATAAATGATTAAATGAGTGTCATGAGATGAGGTGTTAGCATGAATTTAAAGAAAGCATTTCAATACCAAAGATTGATTAGATGTATTCAACAAGAGATTGTGAATGACGCTATGGATGATGAGAAGTTTGAAGTGGTAGAGGAAAACCACAAACGCTCCGAACTCAACTTTTACTTTAATGATGCCAATAAAACCTATAGCGATGAGCTAAAGGTCAGAAAGAGCAAGAATGTGCGTGGCTATGATTTTGCCAGACTGCTTGCTGTTTACGAGTATTTGACCAGCTGCAGAGTTAAGCTTGCGACCGCTATTTCCCAAGTGAAGGATGGAATGCAGATTGGCGATGAGGGACTAAGCTATGACGCAGCGGTGCTGAAGGCCAGCGATTTGCGTGATTTGGTGGTGCAGTGCCAGGCCTTGGGGCGGAAGGTTGAGGAGGAATACAATAATACTGCCAGCCTGAACTTTACTCAGGGCACCGAAAAGGTGCTGGCTGCCTATACGATTACCGTAACCCACCGACCGGATATGGATGTGGTGACTAAGGCCCGTGCTGCTTATGAGAAGCTAAAGGAAGAAGCCAATGATTTGAGTGATGCCATTGAGGCGGCAGCATTGACTTCGCGGATTCCCAAGGAAGCTGAGCCGGCTTTTCCTGTAACTACTGACCTCGATTATGTGTATAAGCATTTGGAGGAATACGTCGCTTAATTAATTGCTTAATAGGGTGAACAATATTGTTAGCGACTTGTTAGATGGACGGGATATCTTCAAGATACTTGTATCGAAAACAATGTTATCTACTTGATGAAATCTTTTTCATCCATGCAATAAAAAGGAGTATAAACGTCAGTGAAGAGGGATGGGGGATAAAGATCGCAACCTCGTAAGTCCGAATGCGGATGCTCTCAAAGCAATACTCAAGAAAACCGCTAACAACAACAAACGCCAACAGCTAACTGCGATAACACGCTAACACGTTTATCTTGGTCAGTTCTAGCGGTGCTAATGAATATGTAGTAGCCTTGTTAATAAAAAGGGCGGCCTACGGCTTAGCCAAAGGTCGCTCTTTCATAAAATGGAGGATATAAGATGGAAAAATTTATTGCCTATGAAAAGCTATCTAAAAAGGAACAGAAGAAGCTCAATTCCGCTAAGCGTGGTAGCTGGGGCTTAGTGAAGCCTATTACCAAGGTAAAAGAATCTGCGAAGATTTATAATCGCAAAAAGAAGCAGGATTTTAGAAGCTTTGCTAGTTTCCAAAGTCCTGCTTTTTGCTTTTGATGGGTAGAATTTTTCTATGAAGATATGTGATAATTTGTACTAGGATGGTGATAATAGATGGGAAGAAGTTTAATAGAATGGAGCAGGCTCCTTGCTATGGTACTTAGACACAAACCTGATGCTGTGGGGATTAAGCTTGATACTCATGGCTGGGCAGAGGTCAGCGCTATTGTAAGTGCCTTTAGTAAAATGGGTACGTTTACTCTGGCTATGCTAAATGAAATTGTGAGGGATGACGAGAAAAAGCGTTATTCATTTAGTGCGGATGGTACAAAAATCAGGGCTAATCAAGGTCATTCAGTGAAGGTAGATGTGGAGCTTAAGGAAGCTGTGCCGCCTGAAGTGCTTTACCATGGTACTGGTAGGAAATATGTGGAAAGCATTAATAAGGAAGGACTTTTACCACGGCAGAGACTTTATGTGCATTTATCAGGTGATGTAGAAACTGCATTAAAGGTCGGCAAGCGGCATGGAGAGCCTTTTATATACAAAATTTTAGCCGGTAAAATGGTTGATGCAGGCTATAAATTCTACCTATCAGAAAATGGAGTGTGGCTTACAAAAGCCGTGCCAGTAAAGTTTTTACGTAGTTACGAGGAATAAAAGTTTTGTTTTATATTGGAAGTGAATAGATTATGCGAGTTTTATTACTTATGCGAGGTGTGCCAGGCTGCGGCAAGAGCACATTTATAAAAGAGAAGGGACTTGAGCCTTATGTGCTGAGCGCCGATGCACTGCGTTTATTATATGCTTCTCCTGTAATGGATAAAATGGGCAAGTGGTGCATTAGCCAGCGCAATGATAAGCTTGTCTGGCCAATGCTGCTAAAGGCTTTGGAAGAAAGAATGAAGAGGGGCTGCTTTACGGTTGTGGATGCTACCAATATCCGGGGACGTGATTTAAGCAATTATAAAAAGCTGGCTCAGGAATATAAGTATAGAGTATATGTGGTTGATTTTACGGATCTGCCTATCGCTGAGGCAAAAAGACGTAACCTCCTGCGTGAAGAGTATAAACAGGTGCCGGACTACGTTATTGAGAGGATGTACGCGCAGCTAGAGGATAATAAAGTGCCAGCAGGTATTACTGTAATTAAGCCTGATGAAATCGGCAAAGTCTGGTATGTGCCTAAGGACCTTTCTCAATACAAAAAGATTGTGCATATTGGTGATATCCATGGATGTTATAAGCCTTTGGCGGAGTATCTTGGAGAAATTGATCCTGAAAATTACTATATCTTTCTTGGTGATTACCTTGATCGCGGCAGTGAGAATGCTCAGGTTATGGAGCTGATGCTGAAGCTAGCTAGCATGGAAAACGTAACTGTGCTTGAAGGTAATCACGAGATAAATCTGCGTGATTATGGATTAGCGGATGGAGCTGGCTCCCGCGAATTTCGCCTGCAGACGGCAGAGGAGCTGGCTAAGGCGGGACTAACGCGCAAGGCTGTGTATGGATTTTATCGTAAGCTTGGGCAGTGCTTCTTATATACATATCATGGTAAAAAGGTACTGGCTACTCATGGAGGCTTAGCCAAAATGCCGGAAAATATTACGCTTGTTGCTACAGCTGAGATGCTCTATGGCACGGGCGAATATGAGGACGGGCTTGATGTGGATATAAATTTTGCGAAGCTCGCTCAAGAAAATGAGTATCAGGTCCATGGTCACCGTAATTACGAGGGCGTACCCGTGCAGGTCAATGAGCATTGTTTTAATCTAGATGGCGGAGTGGAGCTGGGTGGTCAGCTCAGGGCTTTGGAGCTTACGGAAGCTGGCTTTGCTACTGTGGCCATTGGTAATGCCTTGGAATATGCTCCTAGGGTTAAGACTAATAAGGATGCAGTGGTGAACAATAATCCTCAAACCATTCATGAACTTTTAGAATCCTTCAGTGGCAATCCTTATATCAAAGAGCGCAGCTTTGGCAGTATTTCTTCCTTCAACTTCAGCCGTGAAGCCTTCTATAACAAGCCCTGGGATAAAGTTACCTGCAGGGCCAGGGGCTTGTTTATCGATAGAGCGCAAGAAAAAATCGTAGCCCGCAGCTACGATAAATTCTTTAATCTTGAGGAGCGACCGGAAACAAGGCTGAAGGCATTGCGAGATAATCTTGTGTTTCCAGTGCAGGCTTATGTAAAGGTTAATGGTTTTTTGGGAATTGTGGGCTATGACCAGACTAAAAAGAAGATGATTATTACGTCCAAAGGTGATATGCTGGGGCTTTATTCTAATATTTTCTATAATACCTTGGCTCAGCAGCTGAAGGAGAAGATGCCTGTTTTGGAAGCTTTTGTCCGTGATAACAACTGCTCTGTAATTTTTGAGTGTATTGAGCCGTTCAAGGATCCCCATATTATTGAATACGATAGGCCTCATGTGGTACTTTTGGAAATCATCGAGAATGATATGACCTTTAAGCATCGATCCTATGATGAGCTTTGCGCTTTGGCAGAACAGTTGGGAGTGGAAGTAAAGAAGCTAGCCTTTACTCTTAATTCTTGGGATGAGTTATATAAATGGCTCAAGGAGAGCATGAAGATCGATTATCTTTATGAAGGCAAGCATATCGAAGGCTTTGTCATCGAGGACGAGAATCATTTTATGACAAAAATTAAGCTTTCTTACTACTCTAAATGGAAAAAGCTACGTCAGGTTGCGGATACAACGCTGCGTCATGGGGCAATCAAGGCCAAATGGCAGTTTGGTGATGAGGAAAGCAAGGAGTTTTATGAGTGGCTGCGAGAGAAGGTTTATCCACTGCGTCAAAGTGATGGCACTTATTCCTTTGCAACGGATATAATCGCTTTGAGAAATAGGTTTTTTGAGGATAAATTATAGGGAGATGTAAAAATGGCTGAAGACAGAATTGGCAAGGATAGGCTGCTGGAAATGTATGCTAGGCTGGCTGAGGGCAAGGTGCTCTATAAATTGGAGGAAGCGGAGCATTACAAATGTTCTTTGCGCTCCATTCAGCGTGATATTGAGGATTTGCGGGCATTTTTTCATAACCAGAGTGATGCTAGTGGAGTAGTGCAGGAATTAGTTTATGATAAAAAGCATAATGCCTATAAGCTTGTGCCACCCTTAAGAAACGTGCTGAGTAATAAAGAGGTTTTTGCAGTTTTGAAAATATTGCTGGAAAGCAGGTCTCTTTCTAAAGCTGAGCTGGACCCGATTTTGGATAAGCTCATCGATTGCTGCGTGCCCAAGGAGTGCAAGAGCTATGTTAATGGCTTGATTAGTAATGAGCGCTTTCATTATGTGCCACCTCGTCATAACAAAGAGGTGTTAGAGACCATGTGGCGCTTGGGCGAGGCCTTAAGGGAGCATAAGGAGGTAGAGATTGACTACCGCAAGCCTGCTGATGGAAGCCTTGTGCATAGGGTGCTGCGCCCAGCCGGAGTCATGTTTTCGGAGTTTTATTTTTACTTGGCTGGGTTTATTGTACCTCAGAAGGAAGAGAAAATTGAGTTCGAGGTTGAAAATGACCCGTTTCCTACTATTTATAGGATAGATAGAATTGAGAGCCTCAAGGTTACAGATAGGCATTATAATGTGCCATACGAGAGTAGATTTGAGGAGGGCGAGTTCCGTAAGCGGGTGCAGTTTATGTATGGTGGCAGGCTGCAGAAGCTAAAATTTTATTATAAGGGGCCTAATCCAGAGCCAGTATTGGACAGACTGCCCACCGCATAGATTATTGACCATAATGAGAAGGGTTATTTGCTCACCGCTGAGGTTTTTGGAAGCGGCATAGATATTTGGCTGAGAAGTCAGGGTGAGTTAGTAGAAGTGGTTCAATAAGAGTAGAGTGTGTAATAATATAGAATAGATTCCATAATAATAAGGAAATTTTTGTTGAAAGCGGTGTTCATAAGTGATTTTTAGTGTATAATATTTTTAGTGTGAGCGGTACTGCCGTGGTTGTGGAATAAGGCAAAGGCGGCTTTGTTATAGAGCATGATTATTGGTTTGCAAATGGAGGTGTGTACAATGAAGTTTTCAACCAAAATTTTACTGATAGTAACATTGTTGGTAATCATGGTACCTGTCATGTGCTCAGCAGGAGCAGTGACAAAGGATGGCTACTATAAGGGTATTAAGCTGTGCGGTAAAGTTAAGGTAGTAAAGAGCTTTGCTGATATCAAGGTGCAGGTTGTAAAATCCTTCCCTGATTTGAAGGTACAAAAGGTTTCCTCTTTTCCAGATAAAATAGGTCAGTGGCAGTTTGTGGACGCCTTTCCTGATTTTACTATCCAGTTTGTAGATTCCTTCCCAGACATCAAAATTCAGTACGTTGATTCTTTTCCAGGAGTGAGGTAACATGTTATATCCGCTTTTAGTGCAGCGGCTTTTAGAGGAAAGCTATAGCTTGGTTGAAAAGTAGTAAATAAAAGCACTTCGAAAAACTGTAGTTTTAATTCGGATAAAAACGACTCGGAAAAAACCGAATTAAATTATTAAATAAAAATATAAAAGGATGATGTTTAAATGGGTAAATATTTAGTTATTGCTGCGCTTGCGGTTGTAGGCCTGTTCATTTTTGGTTTTGGTGGCGGTAAAAGCAGTTTGGTTAGCTATGAGGAGCTGCAGGCTAAACTAGCTAAGAAAGAAAATTTTGTACTTTTGGATGTGCGTACTCCGGAAGAATTTGCCGAAGGACATATTGGAGGGTCGGTGCTTTTGCCTTACGATCAGGTGGAGCAAAAGGCAGCTAGCTTATTGCCCAATAAAGATAAACCCATTATTGTATATTGTCGTAGCGGTCGCCGTAGCGCCATTGCAGCAGTTACTTTGCGTGGTTTGGGGTATAAGGATGTAAAGGACTTTGGCGGTATTTCTCGTTGGCAGGGGGAACTGGAAAGGTGAGGACAAGTGTATTTAAAGCATATTCTCAGTGAAGCTGAAAAATGGATAGCTGCATACTCTAGCTCATTTCATAACGAAGATAAGGAGGCTATGTGGGGCATCGGTCTTAAAGAAGCACATATTGGCTTCGTGCGTCGCAACTGTAAGGAGTTGGCCCAATGGCTAAAGCTCACCGAGCACGATATTTTGCTTGCTGAGCTGATAGGGCTTTTACATGATGTGGGCAGGTTTCGCCAGTGGAGTGTGTACCGTACATTTCGAGATAATCTGAGCGAGGATCATGCTGAGCTGGGACTGAAGGTAATTCAGGAGCAGTCACTGTATAAGGAACTGGATAGCGAGGACAGGAGTATTTTGTTGTTCGCTATCAGCAATCACAATAAAAAGTTTATAGCTCAGGCTCCCAGTGAACGTCATCTGCTTTTTGCCAAGATTATTCGTGATGCCGATAAGCTAGACATTTACAGAGTAAATATTGAGTATGTATGCGTGCCTCCGGAAGGAGTTTTTACACCTGTATGCAAGCATAATTTCCTTAAGGCAGAACAGATTAATGGCGGTGACATGCAGACTGTTGATGACCGTAAGCTGCTTTATCTTGTTTGGGTATACGACTTGTATTTTCCCTGGACCATGAAAAAGATTGTAGAAAAGGGCTATTTGGATAGAGTTATCGCTACTTTGCCTCGTGACGCAGAGGTTGAACAGGCGGTAGAACGGTTAAGAAAGTTTATAAATAGTGAGATAAAATGCTAATGGAAAAGTTTTCTATAGATGGTATTCCTGCGGTGCTGTGGGGAGTGCCTTCTGATAAAATTTATATTTATGTACATGGCAAGCAGGGTTATAAAGAATATGCTGAAGCTTTTGCAAAAGTGGCCGAGACCAAGGGCTATCAAATCTTGAGCTTTGATTTGCCAAGGCATGGCGAGAGAAAGGATGGACCAGAGCCTTGTGATGTTTGGCAGGGGATAAAGGATTTGGAGAAGATAGCTGCCTTTACTTTCGAAAAATGGACGGAGGTAAATTTTTTCGCCTGCAGCCTTGGTGCCTTCTTTGCCCTTCATGGCTATGCTGACAAGCCTTTTAAGAAATGTCTGTTGCAATCACCTATTATTGACATGCATTGGCTGATAAGGCAGATGATGCTTTGGTTTGATGTTTCAGAGGCTAGGTTGGAGCAGGAAAAGAAGGTGGCTACACCTTTTGAAACCTTGGATTGGGATTATTATCAGTATGTGCTGCAGCATCCCATAAATAAGTGGGCCTTTCCTACGGAGATATTGTATGCGGGCAAGGATAATTTGCAGCCGTTGGAGGTAATGGAAGCTTTTGCCACACGTTTTGGTGCAGGAGTAACTGTTTCTCCCAATAGTGAGCATCCTTTTATGGGGCCAGAAGATAAAGTCATCGTGGAGAAGTGGCTAGCGAGAGGAGTTTAATGTCATGGAGGTTTAGAAGTGGATATTAGAAAAGCAAGATCTTCTGAAGCAGAAATTTGTTATAGCTTTATAAATGATGCCAGAGCGTACCATGCCAAGCTTGGTTTCGTGCAGTGGCATGAGGGGTACCCCGTTTTTCAGACAATTATTGATGATATTAATGCAGGAACCGGTTATGCCCTGGTGAATAAAAGTGATGAACCTGTAGGTTATTGCTGTTTCATTGTTGGGGAAGAACCGGCTTATAAGGTTATCGATGGGAAATGGCTTAATGATGCGCCTTATGCAGTTGTCCATCGGATGGCTTTTAGTAAAAATATCAGGGGTAAAGGAGCTTGCGGTGAGGCTATGGATTTGCTTAAAAAGCTAGCTCTTTATTTGGGCATAAAAACCATAAGGGTGGATACCCAAGCAGAAAATAAAGTCATGCAGCATATTTTGGAGCGTGAAGGTTTCGTGCACTGTGGTTATGTGCAGTTTGATGGTGGTCCCAAGCTGGCCTACCAGTGGGATGAAGAATAAAATAAATTGTGTTGTACCCGATTTGCAAGGCATGATATAATATAAAAAAGCATTCTTTATGGAAGAAAAACCGTATCTGATTGTCATGGTTCGCCTCCGCGGCACCAACATAAATTATGTTGGAACAATATATAGAATGAAAATGCTGATTGAACTTGCGGAAGTCAATCAGTTTTTTTGTGTTTAAAAATTTAAATGCTCATTGTATAATGATAATCTGTTTAAAGTTTTTCGTGCCAACAAAAAAAGCAGCTATTACACATGCAAGGATGACGTATAATAAGTTGCGCAAATTCAATTTAAAAAGATAGACATAGAGACTACCTTTGCTTACAATTAAGTTACCACACAAAACA